>Ga0272440_1001395_pt1 | contig 19765 bp, 14 predicted proteins | sample SSMMMBAug17_FD_192440 | JGI IMG/M metagenome (GOLD analysis project Ga0272440, IMG submission 192440) | Marine sediment archaeal communities from Little Sippewissett salt marsh, Falmouth, MA, United States - SSM-MMB-Aug17 | ecosystem: Environmental > Aquatic > Marine > Wetlands > Sediment ...
ATTCAACCGATTGATTAATAGATCCGCAACATTGTTTGATACTGGATATTGTTCCAGATGGTTGTTTATTAATTGAACACTTTGTAAGCAATGGTCATAATGAATTATTTTTTCGTCAATCAACGTTTTGAGTAACTGATGAACAAAAAACGCGTTCCCTCTTGTTTTTGAATAGATGAGCTTGCAAAGAGATTTTTTTGTATGATGGTTGGTGATCATCGAATCCTGTATCAAGTTAAGAATATCATCAAATACTAAATTTTTAATCGGCAGGTGATGCGTTTCAATATTATAGGTTGACATATCCTTGCATACATTTTTTATATGATCAGCTTTTTCAATTTGATCATTCCTACAGGTAGAAAGAAGGGTCATGTTTGGCAAAGATTTACTTTTTAGCAAAAACAGAAGCAGTTGCAATGATTCAGCATCAATCCATTGTATGTCATCAATCATAATAACAAATTTTTTTTGTTGCGATATAATCTTTATCAAATTACAAAATAAATCATTGATAAGATTGTCGGATACAATGTAATCTATATCTTCTTTTGGATCTTGATGCCCTATGATCATTTCAAGATCTGGAAAAATAGTGGTCATAGCAATAGCATGATTTTCTAACGATGCCAGAATAAGTTGTTTCATATGTGCGATAAACGAAATGTCTTGCCTGAGCCATTGATGGATCTGTCCATTAATCATATTTTTCCAGGTAGAGTAAGGAATGTTTTGTGCATTTTGTTCACAGTTCCCATCTATAACAAGGATATGATGTTCAATCATTAATTTTTGAGATTCCTGAATTATTTTTGTTTTTCCTGTTCCTTTATCACCAGATATCAGAATTATCTGTTTGCGATCACTGTAACACTGATTGATTATTTGATGAATCGACTGGATTTCATTTTTTCTGCCATATATTTTTTCGGAAATCTTAAGCTGGATGTTGATGTCATTTTGTCCAATGATATGTTTTGCGGATTTTTCTGAAGACCCTAAATCCTGTTGACATTTTAACAAGTCATATTCCAGACCTGAATGACTTTGATAACGTTCTTCAGGCATTTTAGCCATCAGTTTCAAAATAAGCTCAGAAAGGGGTTTTGGCATATTTGAATTTAGCTTTGATGGATTCTCAGGGGCTTTCGCAATATGACAGTAAATGGTTTCCAGGTAGTCATCCGAGATAAATGGCTTTTGTTGTGTCAGCAGTTCATAAAAAGTAACCCCAAGTGAATAAAAATCGCTTCGATAATCAACAGAGTGATTGAGTCGCCCTGTTTGTTCGGGTGAAATATATGCCAGTGATCCTTGAATTTGATCTAATTCAAAAAAAAGATCTCTTTTGTCAGGTTTTCTAACTGCCATTTCAAAATCAATGATGTTGAGCTGATTTGTTTCTGAATTCCAAATGATATTTGAAGGGTTCAAATCTTGATGAATGATCTGACATTCATGGACATGCTTGAGGTTTTCAAGTATCTTCAGCGCAATTGTCAAAAATTGTGCGATAGACAGGGGTTGTTTTGAGATCATATGGTCAAGAGATATGCCACCAATATCTTCCATTGCAAAAGCGGGCTGGTTATATCCAGGTTCAAGTTCATACATCTGAATAAGCGCGTCATTATTCAGATCATGGACAATATTGAAACCATTTGAAAATTGATTCAAGTCCTTTTCAGTTGGGTACGCAATATTCAGGGACTTTATGATAACAGGAAGGTTATCTTTTACACGAACAGCTTTATCAATTCTGGTGCGTTGTGTATTGTAAATTGTATCTATGATAAAATAATTCTTTTTAAAATGATCAACCATCGCAGCAACTCCTTTTTTCTAAATTAAACCTTCTGAATCGGTTTAGAGAAAACAGGGGATACCTATTGGTTTATGGATCAGTAACCGATTATAAACTCATTGAAGGTTTCTAGTACGTTATTTTGAAATTCGCTATATAAATTTATTAAAAAAATAAACATATCCTCCTATATATATAGACACATTTTTTTCAGATTTCTTACACTTTAAATTAAAAAAATTGAAAAAAATTGAATTCAAAAACGTTTTTAAGAAAAAAAAGGAGTAGATTTGCAGAAAAACCATGAAGAATGGCTGCCCATTTTTGATGAAAAAGGGAAGATCACTGGCAAGGCGACGCGTCGGGAATGTCATCAAGGCTCAAAGTTGTTACATCCAGTTGTTCATGTAATGAATCATAATCATGAAATTTTTCCTCAAAAAAGACTCATGAAAAAAAATGGGGCGCATTTCAAAAAAAGGGGCATTTTCTTAGCCCTGAAAGGGCCTCACATACCAGCCCAGGGCAACGCCCTGGGTAATACATTTCAATGATTTGAGCCCTGAAAGGGCGGCACATATAAGAACAATAATAAATGGTATCTCATTTATGTAACGCCCTTACAGGGCTTAAGATTTTTTTTAATAGTTTCCCAGGGCGTTCAATGGATCCTCTTTTTAAGGCAAAAAAATTGTTTAATTTTTTTTGTTCGTTTTTTCTATTCCACCTTCATGTCTTTGTGTCATTGCCTTATCCCACAAACGTTTAAAGCCTTTCCGATCTGTTTTTCCCAAAACCGGCCATAATATACGTTGTTTTTGATAGTATTCAGTATCATTCAGATGAAATTTTGCAATTTCTTCAGAATTCAACAATTTTTTGACAGTCACAATTGTTGGTGGAAGCCCTCGCTTCCTTGCCATATATAACTGCGATTCATCGCTCAAAAGATAGTTTAGCCATTCTTCAGCAATACGCCTTAATCGGGGACGACTTTTTAATGTATGACTAAGCATGAAATGATCAATACCAGTTGTAATACCTTCTTTGGGATCAGCCATTTTCCATATTTCTCCCATTTTTGCCAGTTTTGGAATTGATGACCCCCAGGCTGTTGCAATGGCCAGGCCTTTTAAGTCCCGGGCTCTTTCAATCCCTCCCCAAAGCCTTTTTGCATTAACTGCAAGTTGTCCCAATTTGTTCTGAAATTCAGGAGTATTGAGTGTTTTGTAATCACCCAGCAAAGAACGATCAATTCCCATTGTTAAGGCTGTTATATAAATGTTTGATTCATAATGTGTACGACTAATGGCATATTGGTGTTTATATTTTTGTTTCCAAAAAATATTCCAACTGGCAGGCGCTTTTGTAATTATTCCTGTATTGTATGCAAGTCCATAGGGGACATTGGCAATTGGAACGCCATACACATTTTCTCTAATACAACAGAAATTCAATCGTTGAAATGCAGGGATAATATTTATATAATTTGGAATATTTTTTAAATTAAGTGGCAGTAATAACTTGAGCTTAATTAATTGATATCGCTTATCTTTGGGGATTTGATGCGTAGGGGATACAATGTCTACTTGACTATCTCGTAATGCCGGAAAAAAATCATCATGTGATCCTGCAAAAGAAATGTCAAATTTCAAATCAACATTAAACTTTTCTTTGACAAGATGAATAAATTTTTTCTGGTGTTCATCAGTTGCATATTCCCCCCATATTAGCATGCGCAAGGTTTCTGTATGTCCGGGATTTAGCAAAATGATATTTACAAACACCATTAGTATGATTGCCGGTAAAATTTTTTGTTTCATTGATTATTATCCTTTGATTTTGGTTGATGCACCGGGATAAATGAATTTAAATATTGATAATTTTTTTAATTAAAAGTCAACACATATTTTCACTGAAATAGGGGGCAGACCTTGATTGTTGATTATTATCGTTTAATCATGGTTTTTCCTGGCATGATCACTGTCTCTTCTGGTATGGTTATTGCTGTCTCGTCCCCATGCTCCAGCGTTGGATGCGCACTGATAAATTTGCTTTACATTTTGTTCAAAAATTGATTTGAGTGTAACCCAAATAGACTGAATTCCGAAGACACGATCCTTATTTTTTGATATAATATAACATTTTATATCAAAAAATAAGGATCGTGTCCCCGGAATTCAGTCTATTTGGGTTACACTTAATTGAATTGTATAGTATAGTATAGTAAGTAAGCGGTCATAAGTTTTCGGGTAGAAAAAAGTTCGTCCTACTGAAAATGTTCGACCTTCTGGGGTTTCAACCCCAGCCGGTCGTGCTGGAACCGGAATTTTTCAATACCAGGCGGTCGAACATAGTCCGGAAGGTTATACTTTTATCTACCCGAAAACGTATGATCGCTTACTTATGTAACGAGATTAGACATTGATTTTATAACATATTTTTGGGGTAGCTAATTTCTTTTACCTTAAAGGGCGACATAAATTTGCTTTACATTTTGTTCAAAAATTGATTTGTATAAGGTTAAAATTTAAGACATTTCAGGAAACAAGCATGAAAAAAAACAATACCCAACCCCCCAGATTAATTGCCTGGGAGATCACACGAAACTGTAATTTATCATGTCAGCATTGCCGTGCATCGGCAACACATGGACAATATGCCGGCGAACTTGATACTGATGCCTGTTTGCGTTTACTGGATCAAGTGGCTGACATGGGACAATCTATCATTATTTTGACTGGTGGTGAACCCCTTTTGCGTGACGATATTTTCGACATTGCCAGTTATGGCACGCAAAAAGGGTTACGCATGGTGATGGCACCCAATGGTACTCTGCTCACCCATGAAAATGCACTGAAATTAAAAAAGGCCGGTATCCAGAGAATCAGCGTGAGTCTGGATGGTCATGATGCCAGGAGTCATGATCAGTTTCGTGGGGTTGATGGCGCTTTTGACAAGGCTTTGGAAGGCATTCAGGAAGCGAAAAATGTTGATCTTCCTTTTCAGATTAACACCACTGTCACGCAACAAAACCTTGATACCATGGAAAACATCCAGCAACTTGCTGTAAACCTGGGAGCAGTAGCACATCACATTTTTTTATTGGTTCCCACTGGTCGTGGAAAATATATTGCCGATCAAAGCATATCTGCGACAGAATACGAACAGGCTCTCAACTGGTTTTATTGTCAACGTGAAAAAACAAGTATCGAACTGAAAGCCACCTGCGCCCCTCATTATTATCGCATCCTAAGACAAAATGCGAAAAAAGAAGGCAAAACTGTCAGTTTTCAAACTCATGGATTGGATGCTGTAACACGAGGATGCCTGGGAGGAACGCATTTTTGTTTTATTTCTCATATAGGCATCGTACAGCCATGTGGTTTTTTGGATCTTAATTGTGGAGATGTCACCAAACAAAATTTTGATGACATCTGGCGCCAGTCATCCATTTTTAAATCGTTGCGTGATTATGATCAACTAAAAGGTAAATGTGGTGCATGCGAATACCGAAAATTTTGCGGTGGATGTCGGGCACGCGCTTACGAAGCCACCGGTGACTATCTGGCTGAAGAACCACTTTGTTCATATCAGCCCAAATTATCGTGATCAGGAGACAAGACAGTGTTTTCTTCAATGCGTATTATAATCCTTCTCATTGCATTATTCTTAATTCCTGCCACACGCCATTTTGCCCATGCAGAAAATATACTCATTCTTAATTCTTACCATCTGGGATATAAATGGTCGGATGATATTATAGATGGTATCCGCTCTGTAATGGAAAAACGCAAAAATACTTTGCTTTTTACAGAATTTATGGACACCAAGCGTATATTTGATGACAAAACATTCTTTCGGATTGTTCGCTATCTTCAGGAAAAATATTGTGATACCCAATTCGATTTAATTATTACCAGTGATGATAATGCCTTTAACTTTATCAAATCATTTAGAAAAAAACTATTTCCAGGGGTGCCGGTGGTATTTTGCGGGGTTAATTATTTTAAAAAATCAGAATTAACAGGCATGAAAAATATAACTGGCATCAATGAATCTGCTGATTTCCAGGAAACACTACAATTAATTTTCAAACTTCATCCCAATACTAACCTGATCATCTTTATTTGTGATCAAACCCCCACTGGCAACAAAATTTTTCAGGAAATTAATTCCTTAATACCATCGCTTCCATCCAGAATAAAAACCATGGTCCTCAACGATATCAAAATGACAGATCTATTAAATAAAATTGAGCGGCTGCCAAAGGATTCTATAATTTATTTTACAACCTTCTTTCAGGATAATACAAAAACATTTTATGAATATCATGAAAGTATTGCGTTAATCGCCGAACATGCACAAGTGCCAATTTATGGGGCATGGGACATTCATTTGGGTCATGGCATTGTTGGCGGCAAACTGACCTGTGGCTATTTTCAGGGTGAGGCCGCAGCCATCCTTGGCACACGCATATTAGAGGGTGAACCAGCAGATACTATTCCAATGATTGAAAAAAGCCCTAACCGATATATGTTTGATATGGATCAACTCCAACGATTCCATATTCGTGTGACACAATTACCTGAAAGCAGCAAGATTATTCACCCCACGATTCATTTTAATCATATTTTTATCATGACTGTATTGGGCATTGGTTTTTTGTCATTTGTTATTCTTTTTTTGATAGTCAGCAATATTAAACGAAAAATTGCTGAAAAAAAACTGAAAGTAACCCTGGACCATCTGGAACAGCGAGTGATTGATCGGACAGAAGAGGTGACCCTTACCAATGACCGACTTAATCAAGAACTTGAAGAGCGCAACCGCACTGAACGCGCCTTGAAACACAGTCATCATTTTTTAGAAACATTAATTGACAACCTGCCAGTGGCAGTCTTTACCAAGGATGCCAAAACTGGCACGTTCACATTGTGGAATAAACAATGTGAACGATTATATGGCTTGACTGCTGATCAGGTTCTTGGCAAAAACGATTATGATTTCTTTCCAAAGGAACAGGCCGACACTTTTAAAAAAAATGATCATATTACATTTAATAAACGCACCAGGATTGATATCTTTGAAGAAAAAATTAATACTTATGGGCAAGGACAAAAAATTGTTCATACTATCAAAACGCCTATTTTTGATGAAGACAACATGCCTTTACAGTTATTGTGCATTTCTGAAGATATCACAAAGCGAAAAAAGGCAGAGGAAGAACTTCGCAAACACCAGGAATTCCTTCGCAATGTCATTGATACAGATCCTAATTTCATTTTTGTTAAAGATCGAGATGATAAATTTGTGTTAGCCAATCAAGCCATGGCCGATCTGTGTGGAACTTCGGTAGAGGATATGGTAGGAAAAAAGGTCAGTGCCTTTAATCCTAACCAGGATGAAGTCAATCAGTATTTTGTTGACAATGAAGAAGTCATGTCATCGCTTCAACCCAAATTTATTCCTGAACAACGATTTACAACACCCAGTGGAAAAGCACATTACATCCAAATTATCAAAAAACCGCTGATCAGCGAGGATGGCACAGCAGATAAAATACTTTGCGTGGCAACTGATATTACTGATAGAAAACGAACTGAAAAAGAGTTGGAATCTGCACGCATGGCTGCTGAATCATCCAACCTGGCAAAGAGCGAATTTCTGGCAAATATGAGCCATGACTTACGCACACCACTTCATGGTATCTTGGGATTTACCCAAATTCTCCAGCGCAATGAAGCCCTGATGACTGAAATTGGCAGTGCTGTGGATACCATTCATCGCAGTGGTGAACATTTGTTGATGATGATCAATGATGTCCTTGACTTATCCAAAATTGAAGCCCAAAAGCTTGATCTGAGAGAAGCAGAAATTTATTTGCCGGGGTTCCTTCAAACCATTGTTGAAATTATTCGCGTGCGGGCATCACAACATCATATCAGTTTTGTCTTTCATATTGATAACAATATTCCCAAAGGCATTCTGGGTGACGAAACCCGACTGCGTCAAATACTCCTTAATTTGTTGGGAAATGCTGTCAAGTTCACGCAAAAAGGAGAAGTTCGGTTTACTGTCAGACAATCTGACCATACCATACATTTTATGATTGAAGACACTGGCATTGGTATCCCTCAGGACAAGATACAAGAAATATTTCTGCCTTTTCATCAGGTGGCCAATAATCACATTCAAACAGAAGGCACTGGTTTGGGACTTGCCATTTGCAACAAACTATTGAAATTGATGCACAGTGAGTTAAATGTTTCCAGTGAACTGGGGAAAGGCAGCACCTTTGACTTTTACTTGCCCTTTAAAGAAATTGTTATTTCATCGGATATTATTACCCCCAACAATCAAAAAATTATTGGCTATGCGGGTCGAAATATAAAAATTTTGGTGTGTGATGATCGTAAAACCAATCGCGATGTCTTGTCTCAATTATTGACCGATATCGGATTTGACGTTGTGGAAGCCAGTGATGGACGTGATTGTTTGGAAAAAGCACTGGCCCACCATCCAGATATCATTCTCATGGATTTGATGATGCCTGAAATGGATGGTTATGAATCCACCCGGGCCCTCAGAAATATGCCGGAAATCAAGGACACAGTCGTTATCGCTGTTTCAGCAGGTGTATTCAACAAGACGAGAGAGGAGTGCCTGGCTGCCGGATGCAATGATTTTATTCCCAAACCTGTTATCACAGATGAATTACTCGAAAAAATCGGCAAGTACCTCTCATTGAAATGGCAGTATGACAAAAAACAAAGCGCGAATGCGACTAATTCACTCAATCAAAAAATGATTCCACCACCGGATCATGTTTTAGCACAATATAAAACCCTGGTGATGGCCGGACGAATCACTGAAATTCAAAGACAGCTTAAAAAGCTAGTGCAAAATGATTCTCAATACATTCCTTTTGCCGAAAAAATCAGACAACTGGCTTATGAATTTCGTAATGATGATATTCAAACATTTATTGATCAATTTCTAAGCAAAGGAGATATCAATGAAACATGATATTTTGGACAGGGCGCGCTTATTGCTCTCCTGTCCCCATTGTATCGAAGAAAAACCTGGTGAGTTAAACTGGGAAAGTCCTTTCAGGGACCTCCTGGTTTGTGATGTTTGCCGCAATGAATATCCCATTGTTGATGGTATCATTGACTTTGTGCCTGACTTTCAAGTTTCATCAGGAATCGCTCAAAAATTTATGGAAAGCCGGCCCATTGTCTCTGTTTATGAAAAGTATTTTAGACCCACTTTTACTAGAATTGGCTCTACATTAACCTATGATGACGAAATCGCATGGTTACAGGACGTTCCTGTTGCGGTTTCTCCCAAATATGCCCTGGACCTTGCCTGTGGCACTGGAAAATACACCCGACTCCTGGATGAAATGTATCATCCTGATATCATTTTTGGTGCGGATCTGTCTCTTCCCATGCTTGAAAAAGCCAATGCCAATAAAATGCCCAATATGGTTTTTGTTCGTTGTGATGCCACCTGTTTACCTTTTAAGCCCCAAACATTCAGTCGAGTCAACTGTTTTGGTGCCTTGCATTTATTTCCAGATATTCCAAAATCCCTGGCCGAAATTCGTCGTGTGATGGAACTATCCGGGTGTTTTACGTGCCTGACCTCTCGAAATTTAAATGGATGGCAGGCATGGATGCAAACCCTTTTTTCATCATTTTTTTCATTTCATTTTTTTGAAGATGCCCACCTGGAAAAATTACTTGCCGATTCGGGCTATATCAATGTCCATCTATTTGAGCGTGCCATGGTTTTGTTATTCTATGGATATGCAGGAATATAGGTGAGATCATGATACATTTTTTAATCAAAAACAAATATTTATATATTATTGCGTTCATCGTTCTAACAATTTCCTCAGCCCGGGCAGAAAAGGGAATCATTTCAGGACACGTATTTGAGGAAGGCTCCCCTGGCGCCCCCATATCAGAATTGTTTATTATTTGCTATGATTTTTATACCGATGAATATGTCGAGATGGGAATAACACAACCCGATGGTTCCTATGCCATTGAAATCCCACCTGGAGACTACAAAGTCTATGCTCAAGCAAATGATTTAGGCATTTATATCCCTGAATATTTTGGCAATACGTTTGACGCTTACTTTGCAAAAAAGGTCAGTGTTTATTCGGGTCTCACAGTCAGCAATATCAATTTTGAACTGTCTCCAGGGGCCTTAATTACTGGCTTTGTATACGATATTGACAATAATCCCATTGCTTATATGCGAATTGAGGCATATGACCTGGAAGGTAATTTACAGGGCTATACCAAATCCAGAGACAATGGAGACTACTATCTCCACGTGCCTGGAGGCCAATACAGACTCAGAGCTTATGCTACCGAACGAGATTATGTTACAGTATTTTACAATAATACCTATAACTTTTTCAATGCGACTGTTTTTGATGTGACAACTGGAACAGGCTATGGTGATTACAATTTTTATTTAATTGCCGGGGTCAAGGTGCAAGGAATTGTCACCGGCCTGAACCATGAGCCGGTAGCCAATGTGGTTGTATGGGCGTTCAGTCAATACGAGCATTACGCAAAAACACAGTCTGATGGCACATACGAAATCATTTTACCGCCAAATAATTACTTGTTTGCTGCAGAAAGTTCCGACTATCTGTATCAATATTATGACCATGCTTATGATGTAATGCATGCAACAGTTATTGCGATTAATCATGATATTGACATAGGCAGTATTGATTTTCAATTGGAAAAACAAATGGCATCCAACTATGAAATTTCAGACGTGATTATGATGCTTCAACTGTTAACCGGTTTTTCCAAACACCCGGATTTTCATTTGAATGATTTTGATTTAAATGAAAATAACCAGGTGGATATGATGGACGTTTTACAGATTTTCTCTCTTGTGGGAATAAGCAAATGAAATTACCCTATTATTAGACAGATCACCCAGTCCTGACATGGGCTCAGACCTTCATGAATCTTCGGGTATATCGTAGTACAGCAAAACAGAAATAATGCCCCGGTTGAAAACTTTCTGAACCACTGAAAAATAAGTTTTTATCTATACATACGCCTTTAGATCTTTTGGTACAAAACTTGAATATTTGTATCGCAAATAGCAATTTGAACGATTTTAGATGTTAATACAAAATCATTGAGAGAGAATAAAGACAGAGATAAAAATACAATGACGACCTCAACAAATTATCCACGAAAGCTTTAAAACAAAATTATTTATCTGTTTTTTGGCTCAGTTGTCGGAATGATGCTCATTGTCCTGGCAACTGTTTCCATTGTATTGATCATTGAACTCCGATCTGAACAAAAAAAAACCCTTTCAAACAAAACCTACCATGTTACAAAAAGAATGGAATTGCGATTCTTACCTTCCAAAACCGGTAATCATTGAGGATTTATGTCAAATACTGTTCAAGCACTTAAAATACTCTATCAGTCCAGCACCGAAAGATGCTCACAATGACAATGACAATGACAATGACAATGACACTACAAATGATAGGATTATCAATTTGCCTGAATTAACGAGAAAATTGTCGGAAATGATTCCTCAATGGAAAACAATAACCGGCGGTGCCATAGAGATAGACGATACCTCTGCCTTTTCTCAACAATTACTAAAAATGGCAACAGATCATCATTGTCTTTCTTTGCAGTCTTATGCTCAGGAATTATTGGACAGCTTAGAGAACTTTGATATTGAATTGCTTGATAGTTTGTTGAGTTCATTCCCCAAGCTTGTTGAAAAAGTTAAACTGACCTGAAATAAGGAGTGCTCTGAAAATAACTTCCCCATTATTGATATTGTTCGTTTTGAGGTAATTGTACTGTAGAGACCTAGCATGCTACGTCTCTACACGACCTTATTTTTTTGTACGATCATGAAAAATGAGCATGTTATTTTCCGAGCATTCCTAAGTAAGCGATCATAAGTTTTCGGGTAGATCGTAGTAAATATTTTGTTATTCGTCTGGTTGGTCGAACCTTATGTTCGCCTAGAACAAGAACCAGTATCAAACCTATGAGCAAAACCAATGTAGGGGCGAACCTTGTGTTCGCCCTCCGAACAAAAACCAGAATCAAACCTATGTTCGTGAATGAATTAAAAAGGGATTTGGGGTCAGACCTTGATTGTTGACTATTGACAAATGACATAATTCATTTTATCATCACCCATACTTGAAAAAACATCGTTGAACGATAATAATAAATGGAGTCAAAAAAGCAATGAAACAAATATCAAAGGATTTAAAAGCAGAATACGATGCCTTAGACAACATTATCAAAGATCTCACTGATGACCAATGGCTTACCCAAACACCATTTTTCAACTGGCGCATCAAAGATGAAATCAGCCATATTGCATACTTTGACCGGGCGGCATATTTTTCTGCAACAGATGCTGCTGCCTTTCAAAAAGACATGGAAAAAATGCTTGAAGGCTTTGTGGATTACTCCCAAATGCACAAAAAAGTCAATGCTCTGGGCGATGCCATGTCACCGCAAGATTTACTGGCATGGTGGCGAAAAACTCGGGAACAACTCATTGATACATATGAATCTCTTTCTCCAAAAGATCGTCTTCCCTGGTATGGCCCGAGTATGAGTGCAAAATCATCTGCAACCGCGCGATTGATGGAAACCTGGGCCCACGGCCAGGATATTGTTGATGCATTGCAGATAAAAAGAGATGCAACAGATCGCCTTCAACATATTGCACACATCGGTTTTAAAACCTATGAATGGTCATTTAATAATCGTCAGATAGCTGTTCCTGAAACAACCATTCGGCTTGAACTCAAAAGCCCATCAGGTGACATTTGGGAGTGGGGTGATCCCAATGCCAGCAATCGGGTGTATGGCGATGCTGACGCTTTTTGTCTGGTGGTTACTCAAAGACGAAATTTTGCAGATCTCAATTCTCTTAAGGCCGATGGCAGTGCTGCGAAGCAATGGATGCAAATTGCCCAAGCATTTGCCGGACCTCCTGAGAATCCACCACCTCCTGGTAAACGAGTTTAATAATATTTTTTTTTTGACATTTTCACGATTTGATGTAAATATTTACCCTTTTACATCAAATTCAATGAAACTGAAGGAGCAATGAATATGAATTCAAACAAGGACCATTTTCCAGACATGAAATTGTTGTATAGAGGAAAAGTCAGAGATATATATGACTTTGATGATAAGTTACTAATTGTCACTACTGATCGAATATCTGCTTTTGATGTTGTCATGAACAACCCTGTACCAGATAAAGGCAAAGTCCTGACTCAAATTTCTTTGTTCTGGTTTGACAAAATGAAATCCATTATTCCAAACCATTTGGTTACTGCGGATATTTCCCAAATGCCAGATATTTGTCAACCCTATGCCAGCAACCTTGAGAAGCGATCCATGCTGGTCAAAAAAACAAAGCCATTGCCGGTTGAGTGTGTTGTGCGTGGGTATATTTCTGGCTCTGGTTGGAAATCGTATCAAAAGGATGGCACAATCTGTGGGATTCGTTTGCCAAAAGGTCTCAAGGAATCAGACCCCTTACCTGAACCTATTTTTACGCCATCGACAAAAGCAGAACAGGGGGAACATGATGAAAATATTTCCTTTGAGACTGTCGTGGCCATGATTGGACAATCAACCGCTGATAAAATAAAGTCTTTAAGCCTTGATATCTACGAGGAAGGACGAAAATGGGCCAATGAAAAGGGAATTATTATTGCTGATACCAAGTTTGAGTTTGGTATGCTGGATAATGGCGAACTGATTCTTATTGATGAAGTACTCACGCCGGATTCATCACGATTCTGGCCCAAAGATCAGTATCAGCCCGGTGGCCCACAGGTAAGCTTTGATAAACAATTCATTCGAGATCATCTGGAGCAGTTGGACTGGAACAAACAACCGCCGCCACCAGAGCTTGCCACTGAAATTATTGAGAAAACACGAGAAAAGTATATTGAGGCCATGTCACGACTGACAGGTATTACTGATGTTTGATATTGCCGCCATGTCCCTGGAACAAGTTGAATTGCAAACAATTGATCTCACAGACAGTTTTTTTCAAATATCACTGCCAAAGGATTTAACATTATTATGTCAATCTATTGAAAAAATTGGCGTGATGCATCCACCGGTTTTACAAAAACATTCAGTAACAACTGCTTCCTATCGTGTGATCAGTGGTTTTCAGCGCGTTTTTGCATGCCAGGAAATTGGTTTGAGCAAGATCCCAGTTCATGTGATGGGATCAGATGTTTCTTTACTGGACTGTGCCAAATGGGCGATTGCTGATAACAGATCACAGCGCACCTTGAGCCCTCTGGAGCAAAGCAAAGCATTGGCATTGATTGAAAATACCATGCCCCCAAATTTATCCATTGGGGACATTGCACAATCCCTGGGGTTGCCATCAACAAAAAAAGCAATGGACAAAATTCGTCCATTGTGTCATATGCCAGACTTTATACAGCAAGGGATTGTCCATGAGTACATTGCACTGCCCATAGCACATAGCATTGCCCAATTACCAGAAACCGACGCTCGCAGCTACACGCAGCTTTTTAAACAATTGAAAGCAGGTGTTAATGTGCAAAGAGAAATCCTTTCCACCTGTGATGAAATTGCCAGGCGCGATCATAAACAAGTTCCAGAAATTCTTGCTCCGGTGCAGTCAATTTTGACCCAATTCGCGGATGATCGTCAACAACGTATTCAATCCACCAGACTGTTTTTCAAAGCACAGCGATTTCCGAATCTGACTGACATGGAACAAAGAGTAACCGCGCAAATAATGAAATTGAATTTTAAGTCGCAAATACAACTCATACCGCCACCCTATTTTGAAAACAAATCATGGCGTGTAGAGATCAATTTTAAGGATATTGATGAACTGAGTCAATCTCTTGCAAATGTCTTATCCAGGACAGATGCGATCAACCATTTAATAAAACAGGATGCGTTATGATTACTTTATTAGATTATGGTGCCGGCAATGTTCGAAGTGTTATTAATGCTATCGAACGTGCCGGGGAGTCGGTAAAAATTGTCACCAGTGGTGATGATATTCTGTCTGCTCAAAAGCTCGTTTTTCCAGGTGTTGGAGCCTTTGGCAGCATGATGGAAAGCCTGGAACAAAAAAAACTAGTTGAACCTCTTAAAGCCTATCTTGAACAAAATAGACCATTTCTGGGGATTTGCCTGGGATTACATGTCTTGTTTAATGGCAGTGATGAAGCCCTGGATAAACCCGGACTGGGCTTTCTTGCCGGACAGGTGAAACGTTTTGATACAATGCTTTCAATACCGCATATCGGCTGGAATGGTATTTCATGTCATCAATCATCAGTATTGTGGCATGGACTCAGTGGACAAGAAAAATTCTATTTTGTGCATTCATACCATCCAGACCCCATAAGAGAGTCTGACATATTATGCACCAGCGACTATGGGAATTGCTTTGCCAGTGGCATCCAAAAAGGTAACGTAATCGCTGTGCAGTTTCATCCTGAAAAGAGTGGTCAGGTGGGTTTACGCGTGCTGGAAAATTTTATCAAAATGGATAAACAATCTGCTGTGCCAATCCAAACGCCCCAGGTAACCCGCCTGGCCAAACGAATCATTGCATGCCTGGATGTTCGTACCAATGATCAAGGGGATCTTGTGGTTACCAAAGGTGACCAATACGATGTTCGTGAAAAAGGAAATGTTCGAAATCTAGGCAAACCGGTATCTTTAGCCCAACGATATTACGAAGCGGGTGCTGATGAAATTACGTTTTTAAATATCACCGGTTTCAGGGATTTTCCTTTGGAAGATATGCCCATGTTGGATGTATTAAGGCAAACATCCCAGAATGTCTATGTTCCCCTGACCATTGGCGGCGGTATTCGGGATTATACCGATGCCAATGGACGTTTTTATAGTGCCCTGGATGTGGCATCCGCCTATTTTCGGTCGGGTGCTGATAAAATTTCCATTGGTAGTGATGCTGTACATATTGTATCAAGATATGTTATCAATCGAAAAAAAGCACGCAACAATGCCATAGAAACCATTGCTAAGGTTTATGGCAGTCAGGCGGTTGTGATATCCATTGATCCGCGGCGGGTTTATATTTCTGATCCCGAAAGAATACCTTTTAAGGCCATTCCAACCAAATATCCCGGGCCCAATGGTGAGAAATATTGTTGGTATCAATGCACAGTTAAAGGGGGACGTGAAAGGACCAATATTGATGTGATCACCCTTGCACTTGTTTGTGAAAAGTTGGGAGCTGGAGAAATCTTGTTGAATTGTATTGATCGTGATGGTACCAATTCAGGTTTTGATATTGAGTTGATTAATGCTGTGCGATCTGTGGTGTCTATACCGGTGATTGCTTCGAGCGGTGCTGGATGCGAAGCCCATTTTTTGGAAGTGTTTACCCAAACAGAAGCGGAAGCTGCGCTGGCAGCAGGTATTTTTCATCGGAATGAAGTACTCATTCATGATGTTAAAAAATATCTGGCGCCCCATTATGTGGAGATACGACAGGCTTAAGGATCAGTAAGGTGCGCTTTTGTGATCATATTCCATTGGTATGGGGCTTTCATTTTGAATGATTGTGATACCGATTATTCAGTTTTGGGACTGACAGTGTTTCACTGCATTCTAACAATACTTTTTTGATCTGTTCACAGTGTTTCACTGCATTCTAACAATACTTTTTTGATCTGTTCAGGACGTACTGGCTTACTAAGATAGTAATCCATCCCACATTTCAGGTATTTTTCTCGTTTTCCCAAAATGGCATCTGCTGTCAGGGCAATGATTTTGGGTTGTTTTTCTTCTGGAAAATGTTGTCGAATATAATGAGTGGCCTCAACACCACCCATTTCAGGCATGTTGATATCCATAAAGATAACATCATATGTTTTATGCTTCATTGCGTTAATCGCCTCAACGCCATTGGATACAAAATCTATCCGATCATAACCTATGGATTTCAGCATATACTCTACGATTTTTTGGTTGGTGATGACATCTTCTGCTACCATTATTTGAAGTCTATTCTGAGAGGCAGTTTTGGTATGTTTTGCTTCTGAAATATAATTGGCGGTTTTTTTGCTGCTATATTTTTCCTGAAGACTCGTTTTGTCAAACAGTTTTACCAGTGTGTCCTGTAATAATGACAATCGAACCGGCTTTCTTAATACAGCGGAGAAAATTTTGTTGTTTTCATGACCTTCAACAAATGTTGTTGAATTGAGAAGAATAATGGGTATTTTGTTATGCTGAAAGAGTCCGCGAATTGTTTTACCCAAAGTGATGCCATCAATAACCGGTGTATTAATATCAAGAATTACCAGATCAAAATTTTTATCTGCAACCAGTCTTGCAATTGCTTTGTCTCCAGACAATTCAATATGACATTCCATTTGCCATTTTGTTAACGTTCTGATCAATGCCTGACAGCTTATTTCATTTTTATCGACAATCAGCACACGTTTTGATGCAATATGGTTTAAGATCGGTTTATGGCTTTCTTGGTGTGCCACTGTACTTTTGATGGTAAAGAAAAAGCGTGATCCCTTTTCCAAAATACTGTCTGCCCAAATTTTTCCCCCCATCATTTGAACCAGTCGAAAACATATTGAAAGGCCAAGCCCGGTCCCACCATATTTTCTTGTAATAGATGTATCTGCCTGATGAAATGGCTGGAATAATTGTGATAATGCCTTTTCTGAAATGCCTATTCCTGTATCTTTCACACAAAATTTTATGACAACATGATTTTGAGAGCGTGATTCTGTCGATACTGAAATCATCACATGGCCCTGGGATGTAAATTTAATTGCATTACCAATCAAATTTAACAGAATCTGTCTTAATCGGGTGGTATCACCAATAATTGAATAGGGAACATTTTCATCTATATGATACCCAATCTCTATTTTTTTTTCATATGCTTTGGCTGATAGTAACTCAACAGCATCTTCAATACATGAATGTAACTCAAATGCCTGATTTTCAAGCATCATTTTACCTGAATCAATTTTTGAAAAATCTAAAATATCATTAATAATCGACAGTAATGCATCTCCTGAAATACGAATGGTTTCAACAAAATCGCGTTGTTTGTCATCCATCTGTGTTTCCAATAATAAAGCAGTCATTCCAATAACACCATTCATGGGTGTACGAATTTCATGGCTCATGTTTGCAAGAAATTGACTTTTGGCTTCATTGGCACGGATCAGCTCTTTTATCTGGAGGACCCGATCCGAATCATCACGAATCTGTATAAAAGCAACGATTGAATCTGTTACAGGATCTTTAAATGGCCTGATAGAACAGCCCTGTCGCATCAGCCCATCCGGGAATCTTTTGTCCGGTAAGGGAATAAAATATGAATGCAATGCTTGAGAAACAATGCGGCTGGCCCTATTTTTGATAGTTTCCTGAATCAATTTAGTGGCATATGAATATTTCCCATCTTGAAAAAGTGCCTTCAAATTGGTGGTGTTTTGTTGCCTTTTTGATATTTTTGCTTGAACCCAATAGTTCATATATCGAATAGCAAAATTTTCATCCACAATGAGAATGCCAAAGTCAAGATGTTTATAGAAATGATCATATTGAAAACTATCTTTTTGAATCATAGGCTGTTATTACCTCTTTGATCTTCTGTGCATTAATGGTTTTTTCAATAAATAAATTTGCCCCTGATTGTAATACACGTTCTTGAACAGGTTTTTGAAAATTGGAACTGAGTATTGAAATATAACAATCTTTATCCTTTTCTCTGATTTGTCGTAAGGCTTCTTCTCCGCCCATACCCGGCATTAACAGGTCCAGGAATATGAAATCAGGACGTTCTTTTTCATGGATGGTAATGGCTTCCTCGCCTGTTGATGCTTCATAAATAATGGAATCATCATACCCCAATTCTATCAATAATTTTTTGGTCGTGTTTCTAACAAAACGAGAATCATCGACCAATAGTATTTTTTTCATTATTCATCCCCATAAAGTAGCTTGTTAATAATGTCTTCAATTTCTGAATAGGTAATGATAAAAAGAATTTTACCTTCAATATCAATTCCCTCAACAGCAAACTCACCCTCACCAACACAATAAATATTGGCCGCAGATTCACTTTCTGTTTCAATGATTTGATTTGAAAGCTCAATCACAGGCATTTGATAGAAAGCCTCTAAACCCGCCATATTGCATATTGTGCTGCCTACAGCATTAATAATTACATTGCCTACTTCTGCGATTAACTCTCGTTCCATACTTCCAAAATCAGGATCACAGGACTCTGGATATTCCATTAATGTGCTGACAATGGTCTTACCCCCTATCAAAGGAAATGAAACGATCCCTCTGCCAGTCATCCCGCCAGAAAAGGATTGAACCACATTAACATATTCATTGTTGTGTAAATTGACTAAATACCCTTTTAATTCATCCAAAGAAAAAAAAAGCAGGGTTGGAACAGAAAGCTTGATTTCTTTATTCAACATATCTGAAAAAGAAACAGCAGCTCTTCCGATGCCTGTATTAATCATTTCTTGTAAAACGTCTTTTTTCTCATCTAAGATTTTCATGAAAACCCCATAATTTGTTTTTAATATTCTCTATATACAAAAAAAATAGGGTTAGAACAAGGATTAATTTGAGTGTAACCAAAATAGACTGAATTCTGGGGACATGACCTTATTGTTTGATATAAAATGTTATATTATAACGTTGATTTCGAAAGTGGTTTATAAATGTTTCATAAAGAATTCAGTAACCAGTTTTCCCATCGGTATCATACCATTTTTACCATCGTTTCGTATCAGTCCAAACGCTTTTAACTGTTCATTTTCTTTAATTGATTTTTTTTGAATAATTGCTTTCATTTCATTTCCTAACTCTGGCTGAC
>Ga0272440_1001396_pt1 | contig 19765 bp, 20 predicted proteins | sample SSMMMBAug17_FD_192440 | JGI IMG/M metagenome (GOLD analysis project Ga0272440, IMG submission 192440) | Marine sediment archaeal communities from Little Sippewissett salt marsh, Falmouth, MA, United States - SSM-MMB-Aug17 | ecosystem: Environmental > Aquatic > Marine > Wetlands > Sediment ...
CTGCTGGGCTCAAATCGAAAAGTTCTTTAACACAGGCTTCTATTTTTGACTCTTCCACTTTTCCTGTGCCATGCGTATCTACCATGATAGATACAGGCTGAACCACACCAATAGCATATGCTACTTGAATGGTTGCCTTATCACAAGCACCGGAAGCTACAAGGTTTTTTGCTACGTAACGTGCAGCATATGCAGCAGAGCGGTCAACTTTAGTTGGATCTTTTCCACTGAATGCTCCACCACCATGTGGACAACTTCCACCATAAGTGTCAACTATTATCTTACGTCCAGTAAGTCCAGCATCACCTTGTGGTCCACCAATTACAAACTTTCCTGTTGGGTTAATGTGAAAGAGAGTATTCTCATCCATCATCTCAGCTGGAATAACCTGCTTGATTACCTCTTCAATCATATCTTTATGAATTTGCTCTTGAGAAACCTCTGGAGCGTGTTGTGTAGAGATAACAACTGTCTCAACGGCTACAGGTTTATCATCAACATAACGAACACTTATTTGTGCTTTACCATCAGGACGTAAATAAGGTACTATACCCTCTTTACGTACTAGTGCTAATCTTTGTGTCAGACGATGTGCCAAGTGAATTGGTAATGGCATAAGTACATCAGTTTCACGACATGCATATCCAAACATTAACCCTTGGTCACCCGCGCCTATCTCACCACTCTCTTGATCAACACCTTGGTTGATATCTGGCTATTGCTCTCCAATACCATTTAACACTGCAGCAGATCTATGGTCAAAACCATAAGTTGCATCAGTATAGCCTATCTCTTGAATAACCTGTCTTGCAATCTCTTGCATTGGGGCATACGCAGTAGTCTTCAGTTCGCCTGCAATTACACAAAAACCATTTGACACCAAAGTTTCACACGCTACGCGTGCCTTTGGGTCATGCTCAATAATATAATCCAAAATTGCATCGCTGATTTGATCAGCCATCTTGTCAGGATGCCCTTCTGTTACAGACTCTGAAGTAAATATGTACTCTTTTTGTGACATCATTTATCTCCCGTCATCGATTTTCTTTATTGAAGTATGAATAAATCCATAAATCGCCGGAAGTATAACCACTTATTTATTAGTAAAGCATTTAATCAAAAATATAGATATAATTTTACAAAAAAGGGTCTCTTAAGTGGAAAACTTTTACGATATTTTAAAACAGCTAATTCGTATTCCAAGTGTTGTCGGCGCTGAACACCCATTTTTTATGTTTGTTAAGCGGGAGCTTGAAGAGATTGGTATCTGTGTAGAGTATTATGATGGTGTTTTAGTAGCAAAAGGAAATGACGCTACAAGTGGTTATCTCTCAGCGCATGCAGATAGACATGGCTTAATATGTACAGGACATAATGAGTTCCAATATGCAGCTTTCATTGCAAAAAACAGAGCTGACCTCACAGGAAATTCAAACTCTGAGCAGATGCTCCTTAACTTTACATCTCGCTTCGTAGATGAAAAAGTTCAAGCCTATGAGCCATGGGCTGGAACGTATCTTGGCCTTGGAAACATTACAGAGGCTTTTTTATGTGAGCGTCGTAACAATATTATTTTTAAAGTTGAGGGTTTTGATTATCTCTTTCCATCAACTCCTATAGCTTTTATGGATAAGCTTGTTATCAAAGATGATTTAATCTCTGCACAACTTGACAATGTTATTTCAGTGGCAATCATTATTCATATGTATCAACTTGGGTATCAAGGCACGGCATTTTTTACAGCTTCTGAAGAGGCAGGAAAGAGTTGGCGTTTTTTACTTGAGTACTTTAGAAGGTTTAACATAAGTACCAACGAACTTCTGGTTTTAGATACTAGTCCATACAAAAGGCTTGAAGATATTAAAAACCTTGACATCATCTTGCGTCATCGTGATGAAAACGCTGTTTTTCGATCTCCTTTAAAGAACAGAATCAAAAACATAGCTATCACAGAAGGAATAAAATACCACTTCAAAGATGCTTATTTAAAAAACCTGATGAAGTTAAACGGTACAAAAGGCTCACTAGGAACAACTGAGCTTGGTAGAATTATTCATGCCACAAAGGGTGAAATACAAGGTACAACACTACAACTACCAACCATTGGTTACCATACAGTCAATGAGACAACCTCTATAAAGTCTGTAGAGAGTATGATAAAGATACTTTCCAAACTCTACCTTTAAGTTACAGGAGCAATAATGAGCAGTGAAATTCTACTAACGACTCTTTTAATTACAGCAACTATAATTACACTGAAAAGTCTTAGCTTCTTTTTTAATAAAATAGGCAAATTTAAACGTGTGAGTGATAAACGTATTTACTATGTAAGCAAAACCTTTTCTCTCATTGTCATCATAATTGCACTACTCTTCTTGGCTTTTATTTGGAGTGTAAACTTAAGTGGTTTATTTATTTTTGCATCCTCTATCTTTGCAGTTATCGGTGTCGCCCTTTTTGCTCAGTGGTCTATTTTAAGTAATGTAACCTCAAGTATCATTATATTTTTTACATTTCCATCACGAGTAGGAGACAAAATACATGTTATAGATGGTGATAACTCTGTGAGTGGTGAAATAGTTGAGATCTCACTTTTTCAGATTGAGATTAAAGATGAAGAGGGAAATACTATTTTTTATCCCAACAATCTTTTTATTCAAAAGCCTATTAAAAAACTCAAAGATAAAAATTATCCTTAAACTATTATTCTACACTTATTCCTCGAAGTTGCGTTAATATTTTTTTGTTACACTAACGCCACAAAAAACAAACAAAGGAAATTATATGCTAGTTACAAATCCAGCTCCAGACTTTACTGCAACAACTGTTTTAGGTGACGGTTCAATCGTTGACGACTTCAAATTATCAGAAAATATGGGTGAAAAAGGTACGGTTCTTTTCTTCTATCCACTAGACTTCACATTCGTATGTCCATCTGAGTTAATTGCTTTTGATCACAGACTTCAAGAGTTTAAAGATCGTGGTGTTAATGTTATTGGTTGTTCTGTAGATAGCCAGTTCTCTCACTTTGCATGGAGAGAAACTCCAGTAAACAAAGGTGGTATCGGACGTATTGGTTACCCACTTGTTGCTGACCTTACAAAACAAATCTCAAAAGACTACGATGTACTTTTTGGTGATTCTGTAGCACTTCGTGGTTCATTCCTTATCGATGGCAAAGGTGTTGTTCGTCACGCTGTAATCAATGACCTTCCACTTGGACGTAACATTGATGAAATGATTCGTATGATCGATGCAATGCAGTTTACTGATGAGCATGGTGAAGTATGTGCTGCTGGTTGGCAAAAAGGTGACGAAGGTATGAAAGCTACAACTGAAGGTGTTGCTGAGTACTTAGCAAAACATGAGGGTGATCTTTAATATCTCCTTTTTTTTTCTGGCAATGTGCTCTAAGCACATTGCAAACTCTCTTACGTAAGACTCTAAATTCTACTCTTTATCAAACTTCTCATGTGCTTTTTCACTGGCTGCATTTGCACGTTCATAACTTCCATACGGACTCTTTTTACTCGAACATCCGACAAATCCAACACTAAGCATAACAACTAACAATAGATATTTCACACCCTACTCCTTTGCTTTTTTTGTTTGACTCACTAAAAAGCCGCCTAGTACTATAAGTCCTATTCCAAAAAAAGTCAAGCTATCAGGGATTGGATCTCCAAGTATGTAGCCAAAACCTATAGCAAATGGTATGTTTGCATAAGAGACAACACCAATTATTCCAAGTTTAGAAGCTGAGTATGCCTTTGTTAATAACCACTGAGAGAGTGTTGCAATCATTGCCATTACAAAGATAAGTAACCAAACATTAAGCGTGTAGTTGTAGGAGAATGCAGGAAAAAGAAAAGCTAGTGCTTTTGGTGGGCTTACGTAAGGAGCAAGCAGTAAAAAAATAAGTGGGAAAAAAGTCCCAACACTCACAAAAGAGAGCATAATAACTCGCGCATCATAAATATCTTTTATTTTTTTAATTGTTGCATAGGCTGCTGCTGCAAAAAAGCCTCCAAGAACACCTAAAAAGTGCTCATAAGAGAGGCTCATGCCTAAAGGTTTTACAATAAAGACAACCCCTAAAAACCCTACAATAAGAGCAATAAAAGTGCTAAAATACAACTTCTCATGAAGTAGATAGTACGCTAAAATCGTTACAAAAAAAGGTGATGTTTTATTGAGTGTGATTGCCTCTCCAAGAGGTATTGTAGTAATAGTGTAAAAAAAAAGAATCATTGCAGAAAAACCAAAAACTCCACGCGTCACAAGAAGATGCCACTTGCCGCCACTTAAAATTGGAGGCGTATGTTTGAGTGCATAAAGAATAAACGCTAGTCCAATTAAATTACGAAAAAAAACTATCTCCATTGCAGACATATACTCTGCTAATATTTTCGAGAGAGCTCCACTCAAAGCAGATATTAGTGCTCCTGCCAACATATATAATATGCCTCTATCTATCTCTTTTAACACACCTGATTCCTCTGCACAAACTCTATGGCTTTGCTATTTACATAAATTAGCTCATGCCACTGTCGCTTGGGAGCAATCAAAACAAGGTTGCTGGGATTTGCACTTCTTGAGAGAGCGACATAAAATTGAGAAGGTGCGAATATCTCATTTGTTTCAATAACTAAATCAGCTATACTCATTCCTTGTGACTTGTGGATTGTAATAGCAAAAGCGAGTTTAATCGGGTACTGATAGACACTAAATCTGCTCTCCTCAATAAGCTCCTTTGCTCCATCAACAACACGCTCCTTCCACTCCATTTTACTCTGCACTTGTGGTTCAAGTTTTACAACTCGTCCATCGCTCTTTTGCACATAAACATAGTTTGAGTCTATGTTTACAACCTCTCCGCGCTCACCGTTAAAATAGTTCCATGCATTTCGGGTAAAGAGTACTGGAGCACCGACTTTTAACTCCAGATTTTCTTCAATACGTGCATCACTCATAAAACGTTCAATCTCTTTGTCTGCAATAGTTTTGAGGTGTTTGACAATTTGTGCCTCTTTGACAACTAGCTCATTTTCTAAAAAACTCAGTTGTACTCTGTTATGATTCTGCGCAGAACTATTTTTGCCAAACAAAAATGTTGTATGAGAGAGCTCATTTGGAAGTGGCTTGATATACTCATTGAGATGGTTGTGAACCCTCTCATCTACGTATCCAAAACGCACCTCTTTTAAGAGCTCTATAAAAGCTACATCATCGGTGCGGTAGATGTGTGTGAGCTCTATTGTCTTAAAATCAAACCCTTTCCATGCAGGCGATTCAAAAGCAAACTCTATCTCACTCACTCCTCGTACTACAGGAGGCAACTGTAAAAAATCTCCAACTACAAGGACAACACCACTAAAATCAGCCTGCTGCAGACGTAACTCTATCATCTCAAAAAGCGATGCGCTCACCATTGAGATCTCATCTATAACAATAAGAGCCATACTTGAGATGATTTTTTTGACCCTTTTGCTTATTTCAAACTTTTTATCGCGAGAGAGTGCGTCTATATTTTCACAAATGCCCAAGTCAAAAAAGCTGTGAAGTGTTTGCCCGCCAATGAGTGTTGCCGCCATGCCTGTTGATGCAAGCTTAGCAACTTTTTTGGCCTCTGCTTCATAAGAGCGTATGATTTCATTTGTGATAGTAGTTTTTCCAACACCGGCACCGCCTGTTAAAAAAACATTCTCTTTACTGTGTAGTTTTTCTAAAGTAAGATTGGCGTAATTCATGGGTGAATAATAGCTACTATTACTATAATTTCAGATTAATGGTTGTATTATAAAAGTAACAATTTTGGAGAAAAAAAATGAACGACAGAATTCTCATAGTTGAAGACAACAAAGCACTTGCTAAACTTCTTGCAAAGAAACTTCAGAGTGCGCTTGAATTGGATGTCGATATAGCCTACACACTTAATGAGGCTAAACTTTTTACCGCACGTTACAAATATTTTCTCTCTCTTTTAGACATCAATCTTCCGGATGCTCCTAATGGAGAGGTAGTTGACTATATGCTAACAAAACAGGTGCCAGTTATTGTACTTAGTGCAAACATTGACAAAGAGTTTCGTCAAAAGATTCTTAAAAAGAACATCATCGATTATGTAAACAAAGGTGGAATGAATGATGTAAACTACATTATTAGTCAAATAGCAAGGCTACAAAAAAACCGTAAACACAAGGTCCTTGTTGTTGATGACTCTATTGTCTTTAGAAAACAAGTCTCTTCAATGCTTGAAAACCTCTTTTTTGAAGTGGTGAGTGTGGCACATGGTGAAGAAGCACTTGCTATGCTAGATGTACATCAGAACATCTCTCTCATACTCACAGATTATAATATGCCAGTAAAAAACGGTCTTGAGCTTACTTATGAAATTCGCCAAAAATACAAAAAAGAGGAGCTTTGTATCGTTGCTCTCTCATCAAATCAAGACGAAGAGATAAATGCTCTGTTTTTAAAACAAGGGGCAAATGACTACATAAAAAAACCCTTTTCAAAAGAGGAGTTTTCTTGTCGTATAAACAACTCAATAGAATCTTTAGAAAATATTCAAGAGGTGACCAATCATGCAAATAGAGACTTTTTAACAGGCCTTTATAACCGTCGATATTTTCACAGCTCTATGAATGACTACATAGAAAGGCTCCATGATAGTGTGGAACAGTTCGCTGTTGCTATGATTGATATTGACAACTTTAAAAAAATCAACGACACCTATGGACATGATATTGGTGATAGCGTCATTGTTGCACTTTCTGAAATATTAAGAACTTCAACAAACCACAACGACATGGTAGCTCGTTTTGGTGGAGAAGAGTTTTGTATGGTACTCAAAAATATTAACAGATACAGTGCACCTGAAATACTCGATAGAATTTTAGACAAAGTAAGAAACTACTCTTTTGAACTTGCAAAAGATAAAAGACTAAAGTTTACTATATCTATCGGTGCCACAATATATGAGAACAACTCACTGAACGAAGCTATATCTCAAGCTGATATGATGCTCTATCAAGCAAAAAAAAGTGGTCGTGACAAGCTCTGCTTTGAATAAATAAAGGAAACACAAAATGAAACTCTACGCCCCATGGGAAAAGGCATTTAATAAAATCTATACCCCGTTTGAACACTTTTTACATGCACAAACAACAACAGGTATAATCCTGATGAGTATGACAATTATTGCACTCATTTTGGCAAACACTCCTTTTACAGATGCGTATGTACATTTTTTTCACACTAAAATAAGCTTTACTTTTGGTTCATGGGAACTATCACACACTATCCACCATTGGATAAACGATGGGCTAATGGCGATATTTTTCTTCATTATTGGACTTGAGATAAAACGTGAAATCCTCGTAGGGGAACTCTCAAATATAAAAATAGCAATTTTACCTATACTCTCGGCAATTGGAGGAATGCTTCTTCCAGCACTTATTTTCATGGCTTTTAACTCTGGAGGAGCAGGAGAGAATGGATGGGGAATTCCTATGGCAACAGATATCGCCTTTGCCATCTCAGCACTCGTTCTACTTGGAAGTCGTGTCTCACCTGCTTTGGTTACCTTTCTTGTTGCCTTAGCAATTGTTGATGACCTTGGAGCCGTTTTAGTGATTGCTCTGTTTTATACAGCTGAAATTCACCTTGATGCAGTCGGCTATGCGGCTTTGTCTTTTTTAACACTTGTTGCATTTAACCGTTTTGGTATTCATAATATTTTAGCCTATTTTGTAGTTGGCGTCATACTCTGGCTTTTTATGCTCGAGTCTGGTGTACATGCAACAATAGCTGGCGTAATAGCAGCTATGGCTATTCCATCAAAACCACACCAAACTCCTATTGATTTTACACAACATACAAAAAATCTCCTCAGTGAATATGACAACTATCCATGTACGACAGACCACATGATGCATGAGCGTCAAAAAGCCATACTGCAAAATATTAAAGATAGAATTGATGCGGTAAACTCTCCTGCATCAAAACTAGAACATGACTTACATCTTCCTGTGAGTTTGGTGGTCATCCCTCTTTTTGCACTCGCAAATGCAGGTATAAGCATAGATCTCTCATCCATTGGTCCAACTATTTTAGAGCCTGTTTCACTTGGTGTTTTGTTTGGCTTGGTAGTTGGAAAAGTCCTTGGAATAGCAGGCGTTGCTTGGATAGCCATAAAACTAAAAATCGCTCAACTTCCACAAGACAGTAACATATCACAAGTTTTTGGTGTGGCCTTTTTAGGTGGTATAGGTTTTACCATGAGTATATTTGTTGCAGAACTTGCATTTTATGGTAACGATGCACTCATCTTCCAGTCAAAAGTAGGTATATTAACAGCTTCACTTCTTAGTGGTGCCATCGGATACTTTTGGCTTTACCGAGCTTCACTCTCTAAAGAGCCTACATAAGAGATTGTAGCACCATCAAATCTAAAATCTAGCAACTCTGATTGCTCCTTGTAGAGCATAGGGCTGTCAAGGTCGATGAAACCTATGACATCTCTGTAAGCAAAAGCAAGATAGAGTGCAGCATTTATAGAGTAAGGCCCCTCCAACATAGAGCCAAGCATACAGACAACACCCTGCTCTCTTGCATACTCTAAAATCTCTATGGCTTTTGTAATACCCCCACACTTCATAAGTTTTATGTTTATCATATCGGCACTCTTACTCTCCACAATCCTTTTAGCATCTTCAAGTGTAAAAACAGCCTCATCAGCCAAAATCGGAATGCTACTCTGCTCTGTTATCTCTTTCAAAGAGACTACATCATCCGCTGCTACAGGTTGCTCTATGAGTACTATGTTTTGTCCATTAACAGCTCTTACGTAAGCAAGAGATTCACCTAACCCCCAGGCCTGATTTGCATCAATGAGCAGAGTTGCTTCTGGGCACTCCTTACGTAAGAGTTTTGTTGTCTCTATGGCATGGGCTATATCGCTGCCAACTTTTACTTTTAAAATTGGCATGCCTCTCTTTAAAGCATCTTTAGCATCAAGAAGCATCTGTGGTATCTCACCAAGACTGATAGTCACATCACTCTGTAAGGGAGTAAAATCTTTTACTTGTAAACACTCTGCAAAACTCTGCGCTCTCTCTTTACAATCAAGTGCAAAGAGTGCAATGTCAAGCGCTGCTTTTGCACTTGAACCGATTTTGCTCTGGTGTAACAAGCGTTGAGCCTCTTGCGTACTCTTGCCAATCAATTCCTTACGTAAGAAGTTAATTGAGTCTAAAATACTCTCTATATCTTCTCCCGTAATTGCCTTTGTTGCAGGTGCTTCTCCAACACCTTGCAAAGAGTTTGTAACTGTTACGTAAACCCTTACAAACTCTACAACCTCAACACGTCTGAGTGCCGTTACAAAAGGCTTTGCAAGTGGAATTTTCTCCACCTTTGTCACAACTTGTATGATTCTGCTCACCCTGCAACCTTTAAAAGAACATTGCCAACCAAGAGTCCACCAAAAGTTCCAATAAGATAACCCATCACTGCCATGAGCACTCCAATGCTTACAAGTCGTTTGTCATATGCTGCTGCAAGAATGGGTGCTGAAGCAACTCCGCCAATATTTGCAAGAGAGGCAACGCCAATACTAAAGAGATCAAGCCTAAAGAGCTTTGCGCCTAAAACCATAAGCACTCCATGTAGCACTAAAATGACAAAACCAGCGACAATGTAGAGCATGACTGCGCTAAAATTCTCAATGACAGCCTGAGAGCCAATAAGTGCAACCAGCAGATAAAGCATCGTAGTTGCCACCTCGCTACTGCCTTGTAACTCTTTGAGTTTTGTAAATGAGAAAAGGAGCCCAAAGAGAGTTGCAAGGAGTACCACTGTTGTTGTTTTACTAATGAGTACAAACTCTTCTGCTATCATCTGTGTCACAAGTGAAACAAAAAGAGCTAGAATTATTATAAGCCAGTACTTTGGTGCACCCATACTACAAGCACATCCTATCTCACCAAGTCCCAAACTATTTGCATCACTCTTTGTAAAACGATTAAATGAAGAAGCCAGTGGAACCAAAAAAAGTAAAAAAGCAACCCATATAGTATAGTTTACACTATCAACCACAAGTGCATATGCGAAGGCATCCTCAGAAACATTCAAAGCTGAACCAACCGCAATCATATTTGCAGTACCTCCCATCCAACTCCCCGCCAAGGCTCCAAATGCACCTGCCATATCATGAGAGAAAGAGAACATGTATGCAACTGCTATAAAAGCAATAACTAATGAAAGCACTGCAAGAGTATAGGCAAGCAGCAGACGTTTACCTAAATGTAAAAACTGTTTCATATCTACTTGTAAGAGCATCAAAAAAAGCATAGCAGGCAGTAAATTCTCTTTAATAAGTACATAGACCCTATGAATAGCATCATTGTTTGCAAAAAGACCTAAAGAAGCAAGAAGCATATTCAGAGCGTATATCATCACGACTACAGGAATATAACGAAAAATCTTATAAGCTCTGTAGCGCTCAAGAAGATACAAGAGAGTAACACTTAGTGCAAGTGTTAGTAGGTAGATGAGAGGAGATTCTATCACGGAGTGTTGCTCTTTATTTTTTTTCTAAGTGTACCATATTTGTAACTTACGTAAAGGTTTACAGATGCAGATAAAAACAGCCCTCCTCACAGCGTCACTTTTTTTAGCTCAACTCAGTGCAGCAACACTCTCAAAAGAGCTTATGGAGCCATCACTCATAGTCTATAGCTCTGGACTTGGAGTCGTCCATGAATCACGAGAGCTTACTCTTGAAGCAAGTGACAAAGAGATTTTGTATGGCGATGTAGCTCAAAGCATAGATATCGACTCTATTAGTATAAAAACAGACCCGCGAGTGCAAATCTTTTCTCAACAGTATAGATTTGACCAATTAACAAAACATAAATTGCTTCAAGCGCATATTGGTAAAAAAGTAGAAATTCGCAGACTCAAAAGTGCCTATGAGTACGAACGAATACAAGCTACACTACTTGCACACTCAGGAGATGAGTGCACCCTTAGAACACTTGACTATCAAATAGTAAGTGCTGCAAGCAGTGATATTATTTTTGAGACCATTCCAGATGAGCTCATTACCAAACCCTCTTTACTTTGGAACATAGAGACTCCAGAGCCTTTAAAAACTACGCTTGAACTCAACTACATAATAAATCAAATTGGATTCTCGAGTAATTACATCCTCTTTCTAGATGCAAACAGTTCTAGCTTGAGTGGGTGGATTAGTATCGATAACCGTTCAGGAAAAAGTTTTTCAAATACACAACTTGCCTTGGTAGCTGGAGATGTAAACAGAGTCAACAAAATAGACACAAGAGTCCATAAGGAGCAGCTAGTTTATGCCGCAAAAGCTATGGATGTAAAGCAAGAAGCATTTGAAGGGTATCACTACTACACTATTCCATTTAGAGTCTCTTTGGCTAACAATGAAAAAACACAAATAAAATTTTTACAAAAAGAGAACCTTAATGTAGAACGAGAGTATGAGGCAACACTTACAAATCCACTCTACTTAGGGAGTGAGTCAAAAGTACCTGTGATGCAATATGCCACCTTTAAAGGTCTTGATGCTCCACTTCCAAAAGGAGTGCTTCGTACCTATGGCACACTGCATGAAAAAACAGTTTTACTTGGAGAGAGTAGCATTTCACATACTCCAAAAGGTGAGCAGATAAAAGCACTGCTTGGAAAGAACTTCGATCTCTCAGTCACTCAAAAACCACTGAAACTCCAGAGTGCCAACTCCTGGATAAGTAGTGATGTAGCCTATAGCTTACGTAACGCATCAGATGCACCAAAAGAGATTACGCTTCTCATTCCATTCACAACAGAAGCTGGCTCCATTGTAGAATCTTCGCAAAGCTATACCATTACTAAGGGAAATTTTGTTACATTTAAACTCTTGGTTGACGCAAACAGCACTCAAGAGTTTACAGTACATTTTGAAAGTAGAAAATAATGGCAAAATATATCATTTTAGATACAGAAACAACAGGAACGGATGAGAGAGACAGAATTATTCAACTAGGCTATATAGTCCTAGGTGCAAAAGAGATTGAAGTACATAATGAGTTTAACTCAAGTGATATTCCCATCAGTTTTGGAGCGATGGAGACACATGGAATAACTCCTGAACTCCTCGAAGGAAAACCAAATTGCATTGAGACAAAAGCATACAAAAGACTTTTAGAGCTCAATACTCCAGAGAATTACCTCATTATTCACAATGCTCCCTTTGACATCACAATGCTTGAAAAAGAGGGTTTTAAGACGCAGATGCGTGTCATTGACACACTACGGGTTGCAAAGCATATTTTTGCAGATGAGGATGCACATAGACTGCAGTACTTCCGTTACAAAATGGGTCTTTATAAACATGAAAAAGCTGAGGCTGATGCACTTGGAGTTGTTGTTAAAGCTCATGATGCCATTGGTGATGTACTTGTACTCAAACTCTTTTTAACAAAACTCAAAGAGGCAGTTATAGCTGCCTACCCAGATGAAAACCCTGTTGAAAAGATGGTGGACTTAACAAATACGCCTATTTTAGTAAAAACATTTCGTTTTGGAAAACACAAAGGTAAACTGCTTGAAGAGGTAGCAAAAGAAGACGCTGGATATCTTCGTTGGATGCTAACAGGTATGGAAAACCTTGATGCAGATATGCGCTACTCAATAAACTACTATTTAGCTGCCTAAGAGAGTAGCGAAAAGAGTGCAAAAAGCACAAATGCTATAGATGCGCTTACAAGTGCATAGGGCAGTTGTGTTTTAACATGCTCCACTACATCACACTGTGAAGCCATAGACGAGATTATAGTCGTATCTGAAATTGGCGAGCAGTGATCTCCAAAAATCCCTCCACTCATTACAGCACCAATTACAATAAAAATATTTGCATCCATAGCCACTGCCATTGGGATAGCTATGGGCATCATAATGCTAAAAGTACCCCATGAAGTCCCTGTAGCAAAAGAGATGATGGCACTAAGAAAAAAGATAAGTGAGGCAAGCAGTACAACAGGAATAGTATCTGATACAAGCGATGCTAAATATGTACCCGTTTCAAGCTTGCTTGTAATATCTCCAAGTGCAAAAGCAAAAACAAGTAAAAAAGAGATGGGAACAAAGGTTTTTCCACCCTCATATGCACCTGAAAACCACTCTTTTAAGCTCATATTTTTCGTACTTACGTAATAAATAAGAGTAAAAAGAAGTGTAGTAGCAATAGTGTAAAAAATAGCACTAGATCCACTGCCTTTGAGTATCTCTCCATTGCCGCTAATGTATAAAAAGACAAATACCAAAATAAGCATAAGTACAATTGGTAAAAGCATATAGCCCATACTAGCACTTTTGTGTACTTGCTGCTCCTTACGTAAGGGTTGAAAGCTTACGTAACGCATGGGACCTATCTCCCATTTGAAGTAAATAAAAATGAATGTAACTATGAGTGCCAAAACTGCATAAAGATTAAACCCTATAGAGTGTATGAGAATTTCAATTGGCGTTCCATGAAGGTTTCCCAAGGATATTTGTGTAGCAATGAGTCCCAGAAGCAAAGCGCCATAGCCATTAAAAAGAATTAAAGAACCAATAGGTGCAGAGGTTGAATCACACACAAGTGCTAATTTTGCATGTGGAATTTTATACTTATCGCATAAAGGTCTTCCAACAGCGCCACTTACAAGTGCTGTAATTGATGTCTCAACAAATACCACAACGCCTATAACATAACTAAGCATCAAGGCTGAACGTTCTGATTTTACGAATGCTTTTTTATGCAACACATAATGGACAAAACCATTTACTCCTCCACTTCTCTCAATGAGTGCCATAACTGAACCAGCTAAAATTACAAATATGAGAGTTTTGAGAATCCATCCAGTAGTAAGCAAGTCTAAAAAGAGTGTAATTAAAGTAGTAATTGCATCTACAAAAGAGAAGTGATGTAAAATTAAAGCACCCAGTACAACTCCACTAAGTAGGGATAAAATAACATTACGAGTAAAAAGTGCAAGAGCTATGGCAACAAGAGATGGAAGCAGTGAAAGGTAAGAGAATTCTATAAAATCCTCCTAAAACTCTGTTGCAAGAAGCATAAGCCCGCTACGACCAAAACGCTCTTTGTAAAGTTCGCACTCTTTTTGTTTTACAACATTAAAGCCAAGTTTTTTGTAGAAGAGTTCCGTCTCTAAAGAGCCTATCTCAATAATTGTTTGAGCTATTGTGTAACCTTTGAGCCTTGCGGTGAGAAGACTTTTTTGCATTAGCGCTTTAAGTACTCCAACGTCAATAAAACCCTCAAGTTCTTCCATAAAATCGAACATTAATGTTCTTTTATTAAGGTTAAAATCACACTCTTGTAAAACATCCATTAACTCATGAGACTCACTAAAGCCTATCTCTTCTAAAGCATTTAAAAAAGCGTCATGTGTTGCAATTCTTGGCTCATAACTACACAGTGTTCCAACAGGCTTATCATCCATAAGTGCAATGAGAAAATTTTTATAGTGACAGTGACTCTTTGATTCTGTCAGCGTTAATTTTTCTAAATTTTGCAAAACGCTCACTGTATCATTCGTACCAAAAGCCAAGTCAAAGAGACCCTCTTTTTTCCCAGCACGAGAACTCTGTAGTATCATTTGTGCCAAAAAGGGGGCATCATCAACTGTTGCCTGTCTGATTGTTATAGCCATAGTCGCTCACTCAAAAAGTTTTAATTTTGTTCGTATGAAAGTAATAGTACCATACTTTATGATAAAAAGTTTCTTAATTATTACAAGTTTACACATATTACTTTTTGGCTCTGGGCAGATTGTTTTAGTAGTAGCAGATGAGTTTAACTCTACAAAAGCAAAACTAGAGTTTTTTGAAGACACAAACATCCTCTTCAAATGTGATGTAAACCTAGGAAAAAACGGCTTAGGCTGGGGAGTTGGAGAACATACATTCAATCAGAAAGTGGATGAGCCTGTTAAAAAAGAGGGAGATAAAAAAGCACCGGCTGGCATCTTCAAGCTAACAGATGTTTTTGGTTACGTAAGCCAAAAACAGAGTTCACTTCCCTACCTCTATGTAGATAAAAACCTGATATGCGTTGATGAACCAAACTCAAATTTTTACAACACTATCATTATGAAAAAAGAGGGAATTAAAAGCTTTGAAAATATGAAAAGAGATGATTCACTCTACAAGCTCGGTGTAGTAGTTGGATACAATGAAACAAGGGTAAAAGGGAGAGGCTCATGTATATTTTTACATGTGCAAAAAGCAGAAGATACACCAACACTTGGTTGCACATCTATGAAGTATGAAGACTTACAAAGAATAGTATCAATGCTCAAAAAAGAGAGAGATCCTCTTCTAATTCAAATCCCCAAATCTGCAAGTGAGGAGATTTTACAAAAATTTCCTCAACTCAAAAATTCTAGTCTTCTTCATCCTCATCATCGTCCATAAAATCTGCTTTGTCTAAAACTTTTGGTTTTGCTTTGGCAGGTTGGAGATTGCTTATATTTTGTGAATCTATCTCTAATGTCATGGCAACAAATGAAACAAGTGCGTTGTCATCAACAATCTCTTGACATGTTTGTGAAGTATTAAAAATAGTAAGTGTTCCATTTTCCATAAGAACATCACGAGTTGTAATGCCAAGCTCAGCAGCTAGGAGATGCAAATCTGGACGATTGAGCTGCACACCCATAATATCCATTGAAAAACCTGTTCTCGGATCTGGAATAGTAATAGTTGTAGACATATCTTTACTCCTCTGTTTTTTGCATTCTATCTTTAGCAGCTATACCCATTAAAGAGAGCCCTGTTTTAATACTTAAAGCCACCACACTCAGTAATTTGAGTAGTTTTGCTTCATCCTCAGTTCCAATAATTTTAACATCATAGTAAAATTTATGTAGAGATGCAGCCAAAGATTTTAGATACTCTGGAAGTTTTTGCACCTGTCTTGAGTGAAATGCATCATCAACAACTTCTGGAAGCAGTAAGGCATCAAAAAGTAAAATATCTGCACTCTCTCCAAGATTACTCAATCTTGCCTCTGCTATCTCATTAGGGCTAACATTAGCTTTGGAGAGTAGCGTTTGAATACGAGCATGTGCGTATTGAATATAAAAAATAGGATTTGAGCTATCCTCTTTTTTAAACTCTGAGAGGTCAAATTCTAAAGCAGTATCACTCTTTTTACTTGCAAAAATAAAACGGAGTGCATCTGATCCAATCTCCTCAACAATGTCACTCATTAGTATCACGTTACCAGCACGCTTACTCATCTTGTAAGGCTCACCATCTTTTAAGAGTGAAACCATTTGTGAAAGTAAAACTTCTAGTTTTTTAGAGTCATAGCCTAAAAACTCAACAGCAGCATTTACACGAGGGATATACCCATGATGGTCAGCTCCCCAGATGTTGATGTAGTGCTCATACCCTCTCTCAAACTTTTGGTTGTGGTAAACTATGTCACCTGCAAGATATGTTGGACGCCCATCTTCACGTACAACAACTCTATCGTGATCATCTCCTTTTGACTCTGAAGATATCCAAAGTTTTCCCTCTTTTTCATAGACATTGTCACCCATCTTTTTCATGACTCTATCCCAGTCATCATAAAGTTCGGACTCATTTACAAATGTATCAAAATGAATGTTTGTGTCTGCAAGAGTAGAGATAATAAGCTCCATAACCTTGTCTTTTGCCCACATTGCAAGCTCTTTTTGGCGAGACTCATCAGTAAATATCTCGACACCAAACTGCTCTTGCGCACCGCTTGAGAGATCTTCTAGGTATTCGCCTCTATAATAGGCTTCAGGATACTCTACACTCTCTTTTAATATATTTTCACGAGCATAGAGTTGAATGGAGAGTCCAAGCAAATCTATCTGATTCCCAGCATCATTTACATAATACTCAGCTGTAATATCATATCCAAGATGTTTACCTAGACGATAGAGCGTATCACCATAAACTGCACCACGTGCATGTCCAATATGAAGCGGACCTGTAGGGTTTGCACTTACAAACTCTAAGAGTATTTTTTGATTTTTTTCACCCTTTGCAAAGTCATTAGGATTTTGAAGTGCCCATGAAGCGTACTCAGCTAAAAAGCCCTCACTTAATCGAAAGTTTAAGTAGCCTTTGACCGATTCAACACTTGCAAACTCTTCACTCTCATGAAAAGATGCAGCAAGCTCCTCGGCAATTGCCATAGGAGACTTACGTAACTCTTTTGCAAGTGAAAATGCTATGGGAGTAGCGAAGTGACCAAAAGAGCGGTCACGTGGCTTTTCTAAAACAACTTCTCGACCTAGTTTTTCGCGCAATAGCGCCGATACTCGTTGCTTCAAAGCTTACGCTTGTGTTGTAGTTTTTGTAGTTTCAGTTGAAGCTACTTCTTCTTTTGTATCTTCAACTTTTTTAGGAGCGTCTGTTTTAACCTGTTCGTCAATGTCGTTCATCTCAGACTTGAAGTTTTTAATCCCTTTTCCTAAACCTTTTGCTAAATCAGGTATCTTCTTCGCACCAAATAGTAATACTATAATTCCAAAAATAATGAGTAACTCTGTTCCGCTAGGCATTCCCATACGATTTCCTTTTTATTATAATTAAGTGGAGAATTATATCGAAAATTCTATTTAAATATCTTCCCAGGCTTGCACAAAAGCGTTTATTTTATCATGTGGGATTTTAAGTCTTGCAGTAATAGCAATTTGGCGTAAAACATCTGCCGCCAATTCTAAATCATCATTAATAACAACATAATCATATTCTGCTGTTCTTTGAATCTCTCTTTTTGCCATCTGTATTCGTTTCTCTATGACTTCTTTGGAGTCAGTTGAGCGACTTACTAGACGTCTTTGAAGTTCTGAGAGTGAAGGTGGAGTAATAAACACTGAAGTAGTAATATCTCCAAGACGGTTTTTTACTGCCATATTTCCTTGAACATCTATATCAAAAATAACTAGTTTGCCTTCTGAGAGTGCTTTTTTAACAGGTTTAAGTGAAGTACCATAGTAGTTACCGTGCACCAAAGCATACTCTAAAAAATTATCTTCAACAATATCCTTTTTAAACTCCTCTTCGGAGACAAAAAAGTAATGAACACCATTAACTTCGCCCTCACGAGGGGAACGTGTTGTTGTTGATATAGAGAAGTAATAATCTCCAATATCACCACTTATTTTATTGATAAGTGAACTTTTCCCTGCACCACTAGGTCCAGATAACACTAAGACAACGCCATTATTTTCAACTAGCATTAATCCCCACCTAAAGTAATATTAATACTAATTTTCATCCCCTTCATAGATGCAGCAACTTTTTTGTCACTTAGTGCTTCTAGGAGATTTTTAAGCGCTTCGACGCCATCAGCACTATCTTGTGAGGCATCCTCTTTTACTTCATTGCACAACTCATCTTCTATAAATGCCTCTTCTTCTAATGTTTCATTAGCAACAATTTCATCTTCAAACTCTTGGACTTCTTGAACGACTTCTTCTTCTAGCTCCTCACCAAGCGCTAGTTTTAAATCTTTTGTGTTTAAACTATCAAGTGCATCTACATCATCACTTGCTAAGCCTAAAAGAGTCTCTTCATCAAGTTCACTCTCAAGATCCTCTTGTGTAAGTTCATCAACAGCACTCTCAATCTGTGCTTCAAGACTTAGAACTTCATTTTCTTGCAGTAGATCTTCATCTAACGACTCATCTAATATATCATCAACTTCTTCGGTCGTATCATCTTCTGAAAGTTCGTCTGCAAATGATTCTAAAACATCTTCATCAATTGCTACATCTTCAAGACTCTCTGAATCAAACTCATCTCTTTCATCTAGTTTATCTTTAATTTCTTTTTCATCTGCCAGTTCTTCATCCAAGTCTAAATCTTCATCTGACAAATCATCTAAATCTTCACTCTCTTGAGTCATATCTTCCGCTACTTCTTCTGGCACTTCGAAATCTGTAATTACTTCTGTTTCATCACTCTCTAAAGCATTTAGGGACTCTTCAATTGCATCATCTACTGAGAGCTCATCATCTAAGTCTAAATTTTCATCTAAAGATGACTCCTCTTCATCAAGAGTTAGCTCTTCATCTAAATCCAAGTCATCATCTAAACTTAAAGCATCCCCTTCGTTAAGCTCATCATCAAGAACTAACTCCGTATCATCTAAAAGCTCTTTTACTTTTTGTGCCTCTTCACTATCTAAAACCGGCTCACCAACCTCATTTAGTTCACCCTCATCCATGAGTAGAGCCTCATCAAGTTCAAGTTGCTCTTCACTATCTTGCATATCTTCTTCATCACTTAAATCAAGATCATCGTTCAAGTCAAGATCAAGTTCATCAAGTAGACTATCATCTAAAGAGTCATCCAAGTCAAGCCCATCTTCTTCATTTAAGTTCACAACATCTTCTGGTTCACTAATTGAGTCATCAAAATCATCATCAAGAATCATCTCCTCAGAAGCTTCATCAACTGTTGCAAATATATCCACTAAATCCGTAGGTAAAAAAGGTTTTTTAAGTGTTTGAGTAAACTCTTCAGCGGCCTCCACATCTCTTGCACATACAAAAAGCGACTTTTTAAAACTACTCTTCTCTTGGATACTATTAAGAAGTTCAGAAGTAAAGAGTCCATCATCAACAACCAAAAGGTCATATTCATTAGACTCTATTGCATCAACACTAGCAACAATGTCAAGTTCATCTGAGGTTTT
>Ga0272440_1001397_pt1 | contig 19759 bp, 7 predicted proteins | sample SSMMMBAug17_FD_192440 | JGI IMG/M metagenome (GOLD analysis project Ga0272440, IMG submission 192440) | Marine sediment archaeal communities from Little Sippewissett salt marsh, Falmouth, MA, United States - SSM-MMB-Aug17 | ecosystem: Environmental > Aquatic > Marine > Wetlands > Sediment ...
ATCCAAAGACGGTGTATATCACTTTTTTCATAATATCCTCGTTATTGAGAGTCACAGCGTTCTAAAAATCTGATTTGATTACAGATATAATCTCTTCGGGTCCTTAAGTCTGTGATTGATTCATTTTTCCATTTAATATAGTCATAGTATAGCAAATTCAGATTGATTGACTTAGGATTAGAAAAAATTAAATGCGTCCATTGTTCTGTCCATGTATCAATATCATCTATCAATTCATTATCTTGATTGATAAAAGAATCTATTATTCTGATGCGATATTTTGAAGCCATGATATATGGTACACAATCTTTAGACCAATCATAATCTTCTGACACATTTTGTTTACATTCGAGTAAATGTCTATTTGATTTTTGAATATACGCTTTCAGAAATAATTTTTCATATTGTTGACAATACAATTTCTTTGAAAAATCTTCCAATTGTGTACTGAAATCTAAGAAAAAGGAATTAACCAGTATGGACCTCCAAAAATGTTTTTTTTCTATAGTTAAAATGGCCTGACGAAAAGTTTCAAGATTCTCTTCAAAATTATGTTCATTTATAGTTAATTGCTTGATCTGAGTTTCTATTTCATAATAGTTTAAAGTAATCACATTTTTATGAGTGAAAAAATCTATCTTTTCGTTATTTGTAATACATGAATTAAAAAATTCCTGCACAAGGTTCATATTCATCCTGTAAGATGCAAAAAGTATAAGACTGTAAAGAAGTACCAGAATAATGGCAGCAGTAAAATGAAAAAGAATTCGATTCGGTTTCGGAATCTGAGGTAAAATATCTTCAAAAAGACTATTCGTAAACATTTGAGTATCAGTATCGCTCATAGTGATAAAAGTACCCTTTATTCGCGATTGTTTACACCCATACTCAAAAAATTGCCTGTTCTCTGTTTCATTCTTATTCGATGTTTCTTCGTTAATTTTCCAGCTATTAAATATCTGTTTTTTTATTTTAAGAGGTAAAAGAAAATATTTATTTTGGGGGTTTTCATATAAAAGTTTTAAACGATAGTCATGTAATAAACTCACCATTTGCTCTGTTAATACTTTTACACTGTCATTCTTTAATTCAGTCTGATAGTTTAACGTTCCAATTGCTTGTTTTTTATTATAAATTGATTCAAAAAAGAAGAGATAATTATTGGGTTCAAAATTATAAAGCAGGTATATTTTCAATTCATTAAAACATGGATACTGTTTAAGTATTTGTTTAATTGTTTGAACTTGATGGATAGAAATAGATTGATCCAATATCATTTCTAAAACAATACTTGAAGTGTTTTTTATGTGCTTTCGCAAACATTGTTTTCTTTCTTCAATGGTCTTTTTGATGTATTTTAATTTAAGAAGTGATAAAGAATAGGTATGGAGGATGATAGTCCCATCTCTCTTGATTAAAACAATGTACTTGTCACATCTGGGCACTTGATCACAAATACAAAAAACTGAGCCTTTAATGCAGGCAGTGATATTCATAAAAATCGTTTCCTTAAAAAAGTCTCAAAAAACTACAAAATTTAATTTTGAAAGAAAATGTTCATAGATTTTAATTGCAGTAAATAATCCAGCCATCCACATGCTATAAGCAATGAATTGAAAGAATCTCTCATTGAAAAACAAGTGATGTTTCAATGGTATATCTATTTGTTTAACATCTCTGGAAGCGTATGGCTTATCAAATAAAATGTCATAGCACTTTTCTTTATACTTATTAAGAGAGGTGTAATTTCCTTCATATCTTCCTTTAAAACCGAGGCAAAGTAAAATATAAAACACTTCTACTGCATTATGATGCTGCGTCCTGTAATGTTTTTTATCCTCTGGTTGCGAAAGAATGTTATCTAATTTATCAAAAAAATATGATCCTGCATTACCTGTCTCATATAATTTCAACTGAAGGTGTCTATTATAGCCATTTTTCTCTGACAATTTTTCATCAATCCAGGCAACGATTGCGAACTCAACATCTTTAATCAACTGTATATGTTCAGCAGTATTTTTTTTGGGGATTTCTATAAAGATCGCATGTATTTCCTCTGCAAGCGCATCAACATCAATATCGTTTTTACCATCACAAATTTTTTGGATTAAATCCTCGTAATAGTTAATAAATTTCATCGCATTAATCTCGTTTTACAACAAAAAATTTTACATCTTCAACACATGCTTCGGGCCAGTCCATTGCAACTTGATAAGTATCGTCTTGAATAGTTTTCATATCATCATGCTGGATCAGGAAGTATATATTATGAGAACGTCGTGCCAGTAAGTCAGGTAACTCACTCTTATTCTGGTAAGTAAGATGAAAAGTTTCGTTTTTGCCTGCAGCACGTTTACTGCTTTTTTTCACATTTTCAGGTATGCCAAATGATAAAATATTTTCTTTAATGTCGTGTTCTATTTGCTTACGTAAAGTCGCCAACTCATCTTTTTTGGTTTGCTCACTTTTTTTAGATAATTTGGGTCTAAAGACAAGAAAGAAGTGATAGTCTGTTAAGTTTATAAATATTTTTTCATCTATATTGACAGGATTGCTGACAGGATTCATTTGATAGATATATTCTGGCCTTGCTGAAATTTCTTTTAAGATCGTTGCAACGGCTTTTTTTATTTTGCCAAATGTTAGTGCCAAATCCAAATGATTATATTGAATACTGTCAGTAATTTTGCAGGGCTTGTATTCATCTATTTTAGAGAAGGTCGAGAATTCAGCAATCATGCTTTTCAATACAACAAAAACATCCCACGGATGAATATGTTTTTTTTCAGCTAAATAATGATAAATTGTTGCAATATATCGGTTTAAAGATACGAGTATTAATCGATAATTATCATCTTTCTCACCATCGTTCATAATATTTATACCATATGGAGAAAGGTAGTCTGAATAATATTGAAGGGTATTTTGTATATCATGAATAATTTCCTCAAGGGGATTATTTTTGTTGATTTCAACGTCAAGATTAATTGTTGGTGGAATATATTTGTCATGAACCCAAAAATCTTGTCTGGATTTTGAAATTTTTATAATGGGTAATAGATTTTTCATAGTAATATGGCCTGGTTCTTTAACAACGACTTGTAGTGCATGATACAATCGAAAAACTTTGCCTTCATCATTATCGTGTATACTTTTAAGATCTTCTTCACTTGATGTGGTAATAAATTTTGTTTCCAACGATACTTTTTTTTCTTCAATCTGTTTTGCATCTAAGGATTCAAGGTGCTGAACATTATGATTACTGGAAAGCCGCAAGCATATATAATAGTCTCCATCTGTTTTTTTCTTCAATTCATCTCCAACATTTTTTATTTCAACTATTGTGTCACCTGTTTTATTATCATCAGTATATAAGCAGAATGATATTTCGTCTTTAAACCAAAATTCACCTTCAGAAATTTCAAATAATTCGTTTTTCAAATCAAGATGCTTAATATTAAGGCTTCTGTGTCCCCACATGTGAGGATGGTTCATTTTTGATAGTTTTGAGAGCAATCCCCTTAAATAAAATGATTCTTGCTGAAAATGTTGCGGTAGAAGCATTTGCCCTTCTTGCCAGTATATTGGCTTGAATGAATTTTCCATTAATTTTATCCTAACATATTATATAAAATCTTCATCATCATAGAAATAATTTTGATCTTTATCTTCAGAACTTTCATCTGTTTCATCTTGATAATTCCACCCATTATCAAATTTACCATTACCAATGTATATATGATGCTCACAGGGGACCAGGCATTTTAATATTGGATACATTCTAAGTCTAAAATTTCTACGTTTTGTAAAATTAATATCAATTTTTTTCGTACAGACTTCTTCACTTCGTTTACAAAAACCTGCAACAACAAAAATATGATTGCACATATGTTCATTTTGTAAGTGGATAATTTGATTTTTGTTTGGCTTTACTGTAATTTTTTTTATGTAAATTAAATTTGAATCGTTCGATTTACCGAGAATTAAGCTACTAATATCATTAGCTGTATTTGCTTTAATGGGTCTATTGTTATTTTTTAATAAATAAATACCCAAATACACTTTTTCACCAGAATGATTGTTCGCACAAGACGACAAGGAAGGTAGCCCATGAATTTTCAAGTAAATATCTGTTTTTTCCAAACTTTCAAATTGGAAACACTGGTATGAGCAGGATGTTTGAATAGTGAGCGTTAAGACAAGTAAGTAAAAAAGAATTGTTTTATTCATTCGTTTTATCCTTAATATTGCATTCATTAGTTGTCACCTTAATTGTGATATAAATGATGAATACTTTTAAGAAAAAAAATATTTTTATAACTTATGCATTGTTTCTTTGTCAAGTAAAATTTGTAATCTATAAATAAAAAAAATGATGTAAATAATTTAACTTGTTACAATTTTCAGAAGAAAGAACGTATTGTATTTCTAATTGATTTCCAAAATGTTATATTTATAGGTACCAAAGATGCTTGAATAATGTCTTGTATTTTGGTTCCTTCAGTTTCAAAGGCAACTTGACAAGCGTTTATCATTTGTTCAGACATATCCTCTTTTGTATAAAAAGATACTGTATATGAATCCGAGTAAGGGAATTCTCCTCCACATAAAACCCATAACTCTGTCTCCGCAATACAAACTAACTCCTCATCCTTTTCAAATTGTATGGTATCAGGTGGTTGGCGGTTTTCTTTTGAGATTGAATGTAAAAAGTTTTCAAATTCCTCAATGGATCTAAAAGATTTATCATCTAAAAAGATCTTTATGGTATCATAATCAATTTTTTGTACTATTTTATTCAGACACACTAAAAATAGAGCATCTTGGAAGTTCATGAAATCGTAATTCGGATGATAGCTGTCAAGAATCAATGCGAACCGATATATCAATTCTGCATTATTCGCTTTTTCTGAAACAGGAGTGTTGGCATGATAACCATTGACAATATAATTTGAAATATCTCTGTTCATAATTAATCATCTTTCAATTTTGGTTATAAATTATCCATTCTTCTTTATGAAGGGGTGTAAATATCCAGTCGAATACAACTTCAGAAATTTTTGTTCCAAAAGTCCACCCAACAATTCCACCCGCAACACCTCCTGCGATAGAACCGATCGTAGCACCTAAAGGAACTGTAACTATTTCTTCAGGTGCTGCAACTTGTGGACCTAATTGACCAGCTGCAACGGCTATCGTTGCCCCTATTTTTGCACCACCAGCAGCACCTGTTCTTGCCATAGCTATTGAAGCTGACCAACCACCAACTTGCCGTGTGATTTCACGTTTTCTGTTTCGCGCATGGTAAATTTCTATGGCGCTCATAACACCGCCTACCACAAACATAGCTCTACCGCCCCATTTAAAAATAGTTATAATTCTACCAGTTGCTTTAGAGCCCAATGTAACTGCATGATTCGTTCGAGCTCTTGTTCCTCTCGTTAATCCTTTTATTTCAGCAAACCCACTTGTTGTATTATAGTGCCATACGGGTCTACCTCCGAGCTGATTGAGACCATGATAGTCAAGTCTGAAAAGTCTATTGGGATTTGCCGCTTTATAAATAATGAGACTTGATGTACTCCCGCCTATCGGAATTCTCATTCCAGGTTGTGGCCTCCCAGTGATATAGAAGTTTGTGTTGCTTAACCTGATAGCTATTTTTCCACGAAGTGCTATTTCTCGACCGGCCCAACCTGCCGCTGTACCCTTAATCGTTACAATTAGTTTTTCTTGTTTACCCATAAGTAATGCTCTTAAATTGAACAATATAGTTACAAAAAATATTGTATGCATAAATGAATGTTATAGTTAATTGGTATAAACCACGAACTATTTGAAATTTTATAATGAATTAGTATCTGGCCGAAAAATACTTAACTTATTGAATTAAATTAAAATAGTTGCAAATTTTTAAAACGAAGATTTTAGAGACAGCAAAATTCGTTCCAAGTGCAACGTATTTAAATTATTAATAAATAATTTTGGATTTACTGGCATATTTATTGCCCTTTCAAAATCTTCGTTTTTAAAATGCCAGTTAACACTTTGTTATAATAAGTGATATTCGCATTTTCGTTCAGGCACGAATTAGCATACACGCACCATGATGTAAAGTAAAAAAATAAGGGACCACATTATTTGATATTATGAATTCTATTCATATTTTTATTGCGACACGTTACCACAACCAATGCCAATAAAATTTTGTTCGGATTTATCCCCATTTAAATTAATATATTGTCGAAAGTTTTCTATTTCGATCAACGGCCAGGCATCGCAACTGCTGATTTCTTCAGGAATAAACTGCCAAAACAAGCAATCATTGTTCAAGCAATTTTCCAGACCACCGACATATCGTGCAACTTTTGCGGCATCAAACGCACCAAAGTATCCATCAATATATGCATCCGCAGCAATCTGCTCATAACAGCTTAAATTAATGAGCTTAACAGCGCCTTTGAGTATTTTAATGGCATCTGCCAAGTCTAAAGAAATTTCATCTGATTTAAAAGCTGTTAATGTATAATTGCCTGGACGAACGCTCATGAATGCATAGTTACCAAACGCATCCGTCATTGTTGAATATGAACGGGTTCCAGATAGCGCCAAGACCACATTTTGAATATCTCCACTCAAAATACTCCCGGTATAACTGGAAACATGTCCTGAAATAACATATTGAACTTCATTGACAGTAATAGTAAATGTTTTAGAGGTTGTAAGAATACCATCACTGGCAGATATGTTAATTTCAGTTTGTCCTGCCTGATACGCATTGGGTGTAATTATTATCTTATAGGCATCACCATTATTGCTCAGTATTAGATTATCATTTGAAATTAATACTTGATCTGCGGATACCGCATTGACTGTCAATGTGCTGGATTCAATATCATCTGCGATAAATGATAAGTGAACAGATTCACCTTCATTCAAACTTTGTGAGCTAATGTCTGATAAACTTGGCGCATCATTTATTGGTGAAACAGTTACATTAAAAGATGTTGATGCTGCCAATCCCTCACTATCTGATGCACTAATGCTAATATTTGCTGTCCCATATTGATTGGCACTTGGTGTAATGTTTAGCTGATACACACCTTCACTACATGAAGTGTTTATATTTGTATTTGGGATCATAGATGTATTGGTTGATGAAGCAGTTATATTAAAACTGCATGGCAAATCTTCAATATCTGTAACTGTAAAACTGACTCCGCTGACACTTTCATCTTCATTGATCGACTGATCAGATATACTGGTTACAACAGGTTGATCATTCACAGAAACGACATTCAATGTAAAGGCACTTGAAACGTTTTGGCCATGAGGATCTGTAGCAGTTATTGTAATTTGTGCGCTTCCATTTTGATCCGGCAGTGGTGTGAGCATCATGCTGCAATTATTGTTGCTGCAAGTATGAGCAATATTTGAATTGGGCAATAAACTTGTATTGGATGAGACAATCTGGACTGTCAGGTTGGTATCATCAATATCAGATATTGAAAAGGTGATGCCGTTTGCAACAGTATCTTCATTTATTGACAAATATGCATTGGAAATAACGATCCCATCTTTAACTATATCACTGATATCAGGCGCATCGTTAACATTTTCAACTGTCAGTACAAAAGTATCTGTTACAGACAGGTTCAGTGTATCCTCAGCGATAACATTGATGCTAATTGTTCCCACATCTGAATTCAATGGGGTACCTGAAAAAGTTCGATTGTTTGCATCAAAGGTCAGCCATGATGGCAATGGGTTACCATCAGAAAGCCTTGCAACATAAGATAATGTATCACCATAGGCAATATCATCATCACGAAATGTATTGGCATCAAACGTAAAAGAATATAAGACATCTTCAGTTGCAGACTGGTCAGCAATAGGAATACTTAGCACCGGTTCTGAATTTGTATTGTTTACAGTTAATTCAAACGTATCTGTAACTGATGCTGATGAATTATCTGTTGCTGTCAGTGTAATGATTATTGTTCCGACATCATTATTTGTCGGCGTTCCACTAAATGTTCGTGTGGCAGAATTAAAACTCAACCAATCAGGTAAAGCACTGCCGTTGGATTGCTTTGTCGTATATGTCAGGACGTCACCTGAATCGACATCCGTAAATGTATCGGCATCAAAGGTGAAAGCGTATGCTGAGCCCTCAGTTGCAATTCGATTTGAAATAGGATTGTTGAGCTCAGGAGAATCATTAATTTGAGTTATGTTCAAATCAAATGTACGACTTGATGTTACCCCATTATCGGTAGCTGTTATTGTGATGGTGGCAATACCAGACTGATCGGCCAAAGGTGTCATGGACAGATTGATATCTCCTGACATGCAGGAATAGGTCATTAAACTGGATGTTATCAATGTCTCATTAGATGATTCAAAGGAGAGTGGAATATCACATGGATTTGATTCAATATCATTTAAGGTAAAATTCATGTGAACAGTTGAGTCTTCATCTCCAGTTTGTGCTATAATGCCATTGAATGTTGGGGCAGCGTTTGGGGAAACAACAAATGAGCTGCCTGTTGTACTGACAACATCATTGTTCAAAATGGCTTTGGCAAATGTAATATCACAGGTTTCACCAGGATCACCAAGGACTGTAAAATCAATCATTAACAAAAAACCCGTCCCTGTGGATACCGATGTTGATGATGCAAACAGCGCATAAATCATTCCTGGAATGCTGACATTGTATTCAATTAGATAGTTTTCAATTTCGAGCGCAGAATTGTTTACGGAGACGTTGCTTGCAGTGAGAATATTTGAATCATAAGCAATATTCAACTCTATGGCGTAAATATCTTCTGAAGATGAATTATTGAGTGTAACAGGAATTGACACAGTTTGTGATTGATTTTGTGTTACATCTGGTTGAAGAATAAATACATTTGCTGCTGCCGGAGTTGCATAAAGAAATGCTGTAAAAATAATAGCAGCAAGTATAACATATATTACTGGTTTATTTTGTTTGTTTGTTGTCATAATATACCATCCTTATGGTTATACTTGATATTCAAGTTTTTTAAGCAGGCTCGTTCCCAGGCTCTGCCTGGGAATGCATACTTGGCTGCTCTGACTTCTATCAAATCAATAGGTGACTGAGCCGCCGTGTAAGCTATTGTCATAAAACGCTATATTAATACTATTATTCCGAAACATTTCCACATCCAATTCCAATAAAGTTTTGGTCATAAGCATCACCTGAGAGGTTTATATATCGTCTTTCGCTTTCAAATTCAATTAAAGGCCAGGATTCACAATTCGTGATATTTTCAGACGCAAATTGCCAAAATGTACAATTGTCATTCAAACAAGTCTCTAATCCTGACACGTATCGTGCGACCATTGATGCATCATATGCGCCATAATAGCCATCAATATAGGCATCTGCGGCAATTTGTTCAAAACAGGACAGACTGATTTTTCTGGCACTCGCTCTAAGTATACTCACTGCATCTGAGATATCCAGATGAATATCATCTGACTTTGATGCAGTTAGTGTGTAATTGCCAGGACGAACGTTTGTAAAGGCGTAATCGCCATTTGCATCAGTTAACATACTGTATGAATAAGTTCCAGACAATGTCATTAAGACACCTTCAATACTGCTGTTTGCTGTATCAGTATGATAAAAAACATGGCCTGCGATTGTGTAATGGCTTTCATTCACAGTTATTGAAAAAGTCGTACGATTCGTATCTGTGCCATCACTGACAGAAATAGTGATATTTGTGTTTCCAGTTTGAGCGTTACTGGGGGTTATCGTAAATGTATAGAGACTGCCATCATTGCTTACTGACACATTGCTGTCTGGAATCAATGTCTGATTTGATGATACGGCTGTAACAATCAGTCCGCTGTTTTCAATATCTGTGGCTGTCATTGTTACGGTGATAGTAGTATTTTCAAACATGCTTTGTGAATTGATTGATGACAAAACAGGTATATCATTTATTGGTGAAACAGTCAGGTCAAAAGATGATGTGCTGGTAATAATTCCATCTGATACTGCAATTGTTATGGTTACAATACCATTTGCATTGGGTGATGGGGTAATTGTCACAGATCTTGATAATCCAGATCCACTTAATGTAATATTTTCATTTGGCACAATCGCTAAATTGTTTGAACTTGCTGATACGCTCAGGTTATCGCCATCAATATCTGCTACAGTGAAACTGATTAGGTTTGTAGATGTATCTTCATCAATTGTCAGATCTTGAAGCAAACTAATTTCTGGCGCATCATTAACATTCTCAACTGTAAGATAAAAACTGTCCATTGCTGTCATGTTAAGCGAATCTTGTGCAGTGACGTTAATTATATATGTACCAACATCAGCATTGCTTGGAGTGCCTGAAAAAAGTCGATTATCACTATCAAAGGTCAACCATGATGGCAATGCGCTGCCATCATCTAACGAGGCTATATACGATAAGGTATCTCCAGAAACAATATCGTCATCTCTAAAAGTATCTGATGCAAAAGCAAAGTTGTAGGGTACGTCTTCGTCAATTGTTTGATCTGCAATGGGATTTTCCAAAATTGGCGCTGAATTTGAATTGTTTACACTTAACTCAAATGTATCTGTGATGGATTCTCCTGAAGCATCGGTCGCTGTTATTGTAATGGTAATTGTGCCAATATCGCTGCTTGAAGGCAAGCCGCTAAATACTTGTGTGGCAGGTTCAAAACTGAGCCATTCAGGTAATGGGCTGCCATTGGATTGCGTTGCTGTGTAAGTCAAATAATCACCATAATCAACATCTGCAAAGGTATTGTCTGGAATTGTATATGCGAAGGATGTTCCTTCAGCAGCAGTACTGTCAGAAACTGGATTGACAAGGATGGGGATATCATTTTCTGATGTAATTGTCAGATCAAACGAACGTACAGATGTAAAGAGCGCACTGTCTGTTACTGTTAAAGAAATAGTTACCATGCCATTTTGATCGGCTGCGGGTATGATTGTCAGGGTATATGAATTCAAAATACAGTCATAACTGATATTTTCGACAGGGATGATTGATATATCTGAAGATGTAAAGGTAAAATCCATACAGCATGGTGTTGTATCCTCATAATCAGTAACTGTAAAAATGATTGAATCAATCGCAACATCCTCAAGAGTCGTTTGATCCATGATGGCACCAATTAATGGAGGATCATTGATTTCTGTGACTGTCAATGCAAAGGATGTTGTCGATGTCAGATTGCCATCAAAAACAGCAAGACTTATGATTACAGTTCCAGATTCATTTGCTGTTGGCGTAATGGTCATTGTTCGGGATTCACCAGTGCCGCTGAAAGTAATGTTGTTGACAGAAAGCAGTGTTGTATTTGAAGACAATGCACTTAAAGTCAGGCTGTCGCCATCAATATCTGAGAGGCTCAATGCTAATGATAGAATAGTATCTTCATCAATTGTTGCATTGCTTGCTGCTGTATTTACCTGTGGCGCATCATTGACATTTTCAACTGTTAGAATAAAACTGTCCATTGCTGTCAGGTTGAGTGTATCTTCTGCAATAACTTTAATTGTATAATTGCCAACTTCAGCATTGGTCGGTGTTCCTGAAAACTGCCGGCTGCCCGTATCAAACGTCAACCATGATGGCAATGCACTGCCATCAGTAAGCATTGCTGTATAGGATAAAGTATCTCCAAAAGCGGCATCATCATCCCTGAAAGTACTTTCTGCAAATGTAAAGGCATAAGGCACATCTTCAGAAATCGTTTGATCTGCAATTGGGTTATCCAGTACCGGCGCTGAATTGGTATTATTGACACTTAAAACAAAGGTTTCAGTAATAGATTCCCCTAAGCTATCCGTTGCTGTGATCATGATCGTAATTGCACCCACATCGGTGTCTGAAGGTAACCCACTGAATATTCGCGTGGCTGGATCAAAGCTCAACCATGCAGGTAATGGGTTGCCATTCGATTGCGCTGCTGTATATGTCAGGCTGTCACCAGAGTCAACATCTGCAAACGTATTTGATGGCATTTCATATTCGTATGATGTTCCTTTAATGGCAATACGATCTGAAATGGGATTGGCTAATACAGGAGCATCATTCACTGCTGATACATTCAGGTCAAATGTCGTGCTTGCAGTTGCGCCATAAATGTCAGTCGCTGTGACAGTAATCGTTGCCACACCATTTTGATCTGCGATGGGGGCAGCGCTGATCGTATATGCGTTGGCATCACAAACATAGGAAATATTTCCACTGGTAATCAATGATGGATTTGATGAGCTAAATGTTAGAATCAACTCGCATGGTGATGCATCAGAATCAGTGGGAGTTATGGCAATGGTATTGATTGCCGTGTCTTCATCTATCGTCTGATCTGAGACAATTGAAAGGGATGGGGCATCATTTATATCATTGATGATAACAGTTACTGTGTAGGAATCAGAATCAGTGCCATCTGTAATTTCATACTTAAATTGATCTGTGCCATGATAATTGATAGCTGGTGTATAGGTAATTATCAGATTTGCCTGATCAATTCCTAGAACACCATTTGTTGGCGAAGCGATTGTGTTGATTGTCAATGTATCACCATCAGGGTCGTAGCCTGCAATTATTGTAAATGATACATCTTCATCAGTTGTTTTGCTTTCTTCATCATTTCCAGAACCGGCTATCGGTGCCTGATTTACAACAGTTACATCAAAAGTTGTGATGGCTGTTAGGCCGTTTGCATCTTGAATCGTTACTGTGATTGTTGATAAACCGCTCATTGCTTCTACAGGCATAACCGATATCGTGTAATTTCCTGCATTACAGCCATATGAAATATTGGCATTGGGAATCAAATCTGTATTGGATGATGTGCCTGTGAATATCAGATTACAGGGATCATCCTCAATATCAGACACGGTAAAACTTAAGGATGCTGTTGCTGTATTTTTACCAGTGCTTGTATTGGATATGTTTGAAATGGTCGGCGCATCATTGACTGGCGTTACTGAAATCGCAAATGATGTGCTGGCTGTCAAGCCGCCACTGTCAGCGATGATAATACTGATCATTGCCATGCCATTTTCATCTGAAACAGGCATGATCGTGAGTGTATATTGATCAGCAACGCATGTATATGATAAATTGCCATCTGGAATCAAACTCTGATTGGATGACATCAGGCTGACTGTCATGCTGCATGGGCTATCTTCCAAATCAGATGATATAAAATGTATGTCAAGGGATGTATCTTCATCAATGGTCTGATCTTTAATATGAGTGATCACTGGATAATAATTTCCTGATTGCTGTACTGTCACCACTGTCACAGCAAATGCCTGGCTTGATGTCATCCCCTGGCTATCTGTTGCCAATACAGTAATGGTAAGGTTGCCAATCATATCGGCTGTGGGAGTGATCAATAATGTTCTTTGGGCTGTTATACCACTGAATGACATATTTTCCAGAGAAATCAGTTCTATATTTGATGAAAAAGCAGTCAGGGTAAAATTGTCTCCATCTGCATCAGTAACAGTTAGATTGACCGGAAAGTCTGTGGTGTTAACCATTATGTTTTGATCATCAATGGATGACATTATCGGTGCATCTAAAATATCTGTGACTGTCAGTACAAATGATGTTGCAGCAGTCAATGAATTGCTGTCAGTAATTGTCACAGTAATAAGAACCTGTCCATTCTGATCTGCGACAGGTATGGCCGTGATGGTATAACTATTGTTATTACAGGCATAGGACAGGTTTGTACCCGGCACAATGGATTCATCGGATGAGATTAATGTAATATCCATACTGCAAGGTGCGTCTTCAATATCAGCGACTGTAAAACTGATGGAATTTATTGCCGTATCTTCAGCAATTGATTGGTCCTCAATCAATGAAATTTCGGGTGTATCATTCACTGATGTTACAGTCAGATCAAATGTTGTGGATGCTGTCAATCCATTAGAATCCGCGACAATCACTGTAATAACTGCCAACCCATTTTGATTGGCTTCTGGCACTGCTGAAATGGTGTAATCATTGGCATTACATTCATAAGCCAGGCTTGTGTCAGGAACCAGAGATTGATCGGATGACAACAATGTTATGCTCAATCCGCATGATGGAGATTCTATATCTGTTGCTGTAAATGTAATGTTGCTGATTGATGTATCTTCGCTGATGGTTTGTCCTGAAATTGAGCTGATCACAGGCACTTCATTCACACTCGAAATAGTAATATCAAATGATGTCATATTTGTCAGTCCTTCAGAATCAAGAACTGTAATGGTTATGGTTGCTGTACCTGACAAATTAGCAATGGGTGTAATGCTGAAATAATAAACACCCGCACTACAGGTATATGCCATATTTTCGTTTGGAATCAATGTGATGTCTGATGACGTTACTGTTATATCAAGGCTGCAGGGTGCATCTTCAATATCGGTGACAGTCAGGCTGATTCCAGTAATAATGGCATCTTCATCAATGGTCTGGTCGATAATGCTGGTGATTGATGGCTGATCATTAATTGCTGTGACAGTTAACACAAAAGCATTTGATGCTGTCAATCCATTTGGATCTGTTGCCATGATTGTAATGCTTGCTGTGCCATTTTCATTTGCTGTGGGTGAAATGGTCAACGTTCTGTTCTCGTCTGTGCCGCCAAGCACCATATTGCCAGGTTGAACCAGTGTTGAATTCGATATCGTGACTGTCAGGATTAATTCTGATGCATTGCTTTCCATGTCTGTAACTGTAAAGCTGATTGCGTGGGATAGCGTATCTTCATCAATGGTCTGATCTACAATGTCACTGATAACTGGACTGCTGTTAATGATGTTATCTGAAATCACAAAATTGGTTTCATCCATATTGAATGGGGTGCCATCGTTGTGGTTTGATGTCATGTCATTTGCTGTATTATTATTAAAGGGGAAATATGCAACAAGATGGGATTCTCTGCCGCTTAATTCCCGATACATATTTGCCTGTATGGCAGCCTGGTCCAGGGCATTATCCCATATGCGTATTTCATCCATTTGACCATTAAAATAATACGCATCTGCCAGACTGAATTTCCCAAGAACCAGATCATAATTGTTAGAACTGCCATCAAAACCACCGGTATAGGATCTTGTGCTTTCTAATTCACCATTGACATACATTTTGATTGTTACGCCATCATAAGTCGCTGCAACATGATACCATTGATTTGTAACTGGTGTTGTAATACTATAAATATTTTCTTGTGAGTCAGCATCACCCAGTCCAAAACAAAAGTATGGGTTACCACTGACATAATATTGAAGACCAAAGCCATGATAATCGTTGACTGTGTATTGTTTCATGACCAGCCCTTGATCATTGGTAACCGCTGTGAATTTAAACCAGCCCTCAAGGGTGATCTGACTGCTTAAATGTAGACTGTCATCATTGCCAATATTGACATATTCTGATTGAGTAGATTGAAAATTCAGTGCTTTCCCTGTTTGAACCATGAATGGCTGGGCTTCAGTGTAAAGCGACCTTCCGAATTCATCCAGTTTTAGTATGCGGCAATAATATGGCGTTGCCCTGTCCAGTCCCAGGTTTGAAATGGTATAATCCGTACCATTGCCGATTGATAAATATTTTACCAGTGGACTGCTGAAATCGTTGTTATCATCAATTTCAATGTAATATTGAAAATCATTATCTGAAGGCCCCTGCCAGCTGAGATAAAAACTGTTTTCTGTGATCTGGCTGGTTCCAGTGATAATGGGCGACATGGCAGCCGATGCAATCCAATTGTTATCCGTCATATTCATCAATGTGCCATGCATTGCATTTGGACCGTGATCTGGAAGATCGGTTCCTGATCCTTGATTAAATTGATAACAGGCCAGTAAATTCGTTTCATTCCCCATACATTCCTGAAACATATTAGATTGTATTTCCGATTGGGTTCTGACACTGTTCCAGATACGAAGTTCATCAATACTGCCATCAAAGAATTCGGTTGTGCCGCTCAATGTTCCGATATACACATTACCGCCTGCACCAGAGGCCACTGGCGATGTACTTGATGTTCCGCTGGATACATTTTCACCATTGACATACAGGATAATCTGACCATCTGATGATCTCCAGGTGAAAGCCACATGATTCCACTGCCCGATTCGAACAACATGTGGACATCCAAACGTGGTTTGATTAATATATCCATAAAGGGAATGCCCATTATATAAATTAAATGTGATGGCATTAACTGAGCCTGAGTTATCCTGTACATGCAAAATTTCCTGCCATGTTTTAGTAGACATGGGCTTGACCCATGATTCACAGGTCAACTCCGACAGGCCATTATAATGGGTTGCTGCGCCCAGATTAACATATGTGCCTGATGTCGCATCATCAGCACCGGTGAAATATAAGGCATTGCTAAAAAATCCTTTGAGTTTTGGGCCAGAACCGGTCATAAACCAGACCGAATCAAAATCCCAGGCGGATAAGTATGTGCTATAGAAAGAAGAATCTGTTAATTGTGCCAAAGACATGTCTTTACCTTCAAGAGAACTGGTATCGGTTGATGTTACAGTGCTTGCATTCAATATCATTGCACTGTTGGCATAATTGTTGTTCAGCACATAAGATCCACCAGCCGGGTTGGCGAGAATTCGTCGGACCACACCAGAGGTTAGCTGGGACATGAAAGCAATAGAATTTTCAATGGTCAGAGTGCCAACATGAGTTCCTACCATACCGCCAACACCATTGCCTGTGGGAATATTTCCTTTTGCCAGACAATTGGATATGGTCAGTGTTGCGCCATTGAAGCCAACAATGCCGGCATCTTCATTCGCATTGCTTTCAATCAGAACATCAGAATAACAATCGGTAATATATGATGTGCCATCTACTGCATATCCAGCAATGCCGCCATTGTTCCTGCCATTTGGATCAGCACCCGTACTTCTGAGAATACCGGTGACAAAAACGTTTTCAATGGTTGTGCTATGTATTTCAGATGCTACAACACCACCATAACCACCAACTTTAGTAATATCAGCATCCACAATTCCCAAATTCTGAATTACTGTACCATGATTGGTACTCTGGAATAATCCGGCATAGTTGGTTGTATTGATATATAAATTCTTGATAATATTAAATCTGCCATCCAGATGACCGCCAAAAAAATCACCGATCCAGCCGGTGCCGGTGGTTAATTCAGTCAGTATACCTTCAACAGAGCTGTTGCCATTAATATCGCCAAAGGAGGTATCATTGGGATTATTATAGGATGCGGCATCATTGAAATCCAAATCCCTGATCAGTTGATAATAAGCGCCAACATTATCATCACGCATGTTATATAATTCTTCAATGCAGGTGATTGTGTATGGATTACCGATCGTACCCGGCATGTCATAGACCTCGGTTACATTGAATACAAAGGATTCAATGGCACTCAGATATCCATCATCAGTGATTGTGACTGTAATTGTGGATGATCCGGATTTTTCTGCCACAGGTGTCAGGGTCAAATAAAAGATATTTGCGCTGCACGTATAGGATATATTTGCCACAGGAATCAGCCAGGTGTTTGAACTGGTAACTGAAATATCCATGCTGCAACCGGCTGTTTCTATATCGGTAACAGTGATTTTCATGGCACTTAATATGGTGTTTTCATTGATGGTTTGATCATTAATGACGTCTATTTGGGGTGAATCATTGAGATCATTGACTGTAATCACAACCACATGACTTGCTGATAATGCACCAGAATCAGAAACTGTAAACGTCAGACTGGTATTTCCTGATTGATCAGCAACCGGTGTAAAATTAACATTGATATTGCCATTATTGCATGTATAAGCAATATTTTCAGGCGGCAGCAGGGTGGTATTGGATGAGACATATGTCAGATTCAGGCTGCATCCGGCAGTTTCTACGTCGGTAGCAGTCAGGCTTAGTGATGATGATGTGTCTTCATCCAAAATAACTGTACTGTAGCCAGTCAGCACAGGCGTATCGTTTACTGAATTGACTGTAAATGCAAAAGCAGTTGAATCAGACAGGCTGCCATCGGTGACTGTGATTGCAATAACCGCAATTCCCGATTGATCTGATGTTGGCGTAAAAGACAGATAGAATGTTTCTGCATTACATGTATATGAAATATGCTCCATTGGGAACAGATTCGTATTTGATGATACAAATGTAATATCAAGGCTGCATGTGGCTGTTTCAAGGTCATTCACTGTGAGTGGAATTGAATGAATAATCGTGTCTTCATCAATGTTTAAAGCAATGTATTGTGAAAGAACACTGATTACCGGCGCATCATTGATATTAATAACCGTCAGGACAAAACTATCCTCGGCTGTCAGATTGAGCGTATCTTCAGCAATAACTGTGATTGTATACACAATTGCATCATCATTGGTCGGTGTGCCTGAAAAATGTCTGTTGTTTGCATCAAAGATTAACCAACCGGGTAATGGGCTGCCATCATCCAGCATTGCAGTGTAAGACAGGGTATCCCCAAAAGCGACATCATCATCGTGAAATGTATCTGCTGCAAATGTATATGAATAGGGGACATCTTCATCAATTGTCTGATCAGCAATGGGATAATTCAAAACCGGTGCTGTATTGGTATTGTTCACATTCAATACAAAGGTATCTGTAATGGATTGTGCAGAACCATCCGTTGCAGTGATTGTAATGGTAATTGGGCCGACATCACTATTTGAGGGTAATCCACTGAATACACGTTTAGAAGGATCAAAACTTAACCAGGCCGGTAATGCACTGCCATTTTCCTGTGTTGCCGAATAAGTCAAAACATCGCCTGTATCAACATCAACAAAGGTATTGGAAGGCACTGTATAGGCATATGCATTTCCTTCAGTTGCAATTCGGTTTGAAATGGGATTGGCCAGAACAGGGGCATCATTGACGGCTGTAATTGTATAGTCAAATGAATATGATGCGGTAAGTGTGCCGCTGTCGATCACTGTGACCGTAATAGTAGCCAGACCTTTTTGATCGGCTGCGGGTGTAATGGTCAGAAAGTATGTGTTTGACGTACAGGTGTACGTAATATTCTCATTGGGGATCAGGATTGGATCTGAAGATGTTATGTTTATTACCATACTGCATGGGGCATCTTCTAAATCTGAAACTGTCAGGCTGATTGACCCAACAGCAAGATCTTCAATTGTTGTTTGATCTGATATCGTGCTGATCAGTGGGACATCATTGACATCAGCAACTGTCAATGCCAGTGTGCCAGATACAGATAACCCGCCTTCATCTGTTACTGTGATTGAAATATCGCACATGCCAGTCAAGTTATTTAGTGGCGTAATGCTTAAATAAAAAGTATCTGTACTGCATGTATATGAAATATTTTCAACAGGAACCAGTACTGTATCTGAAGAGTTAAAGGTAATATTCAGACTGCATGTTGCTGTTTCAGCATCAGTTGCTGTAATGGGCAGACTTCTGATGATAGCATCTTCATTCATTGTCTGGGGCGCTATAACACCAATTGTTGGAACGTTATTGATTCCTGAAATAAACTCTGTTGTTGAAATGCCAGTAAAGGTTGAAATACCGGTCTTGCTTAATGTTGTTGTGCCTTGATTCAAGGATGCTGAAAGATCAAACCATGCACTGCTGTTATTCGCCCTGCCAGCAAGACGCAAGCCTGTATCTGTTACAATGCTGGTATTACCCGAATATTGGTAAGCAACACTATAGCTTGG
>Ga0272440_1001399_pt1 | contig 19717 bp, 17 predicted proteins | sample SSMMMBAug17_FD_192440 | JGI IMG/M metagenome (GOLD analysis project Ga0272440, IMG submission 192440) | Marine sediment archaeal communities from Little Sippewissett salt marsh, Falmouth, MA, United States - SSM-MMB-Aug17 | ecosystem: Environmental > Aquatic > Marine > Wetlands > Sediment ...
TTTTTGTTAGCAACCCAATCATCATATGAAATCAAATCATCTTCAAGTCTGCGGTAATTAATTGTTTCAGGAATATAAATCTGACCAGAGTCTAACATCTTATTCAATTGCATATAAATCATGTATTTGAACTTGACCAGGATAGAATCAATAAACGCTCACCGATTACAGTCAGAACCATCGAAAAAATAATTGAAAAATATAGCCAATCAGCCGGTATAAAATCATCGTTCACAATAAGCCCTCATGCGTTGCGACATAGTGCCTTAACACTGTTAGCAAAAGAAGGGGTAAAACTAATCGATTTAAAATATTTAGCCGGACATCAAGATATCAGTACCACTATGATTTATATTCACAGTGTTCAAGCCTATGATGATCATGTGGGGCTTTATCATCCATTGAACCAGTGAAAAAGGAGAGTTATGAGAAAATATTCAGAAGAAATGAAAACATTAAAAGATATCATCGGCGAACAACTTTTTTATAAGGTATTCATTTTAGATGCAAATAATGGATTCTTAAAAGAACAAACTAAAGGCATAGCCAGCAAAGATTTAGCAAGTGAAGCCCTTAAAAGAATCAAGAAGGGTTCACGATGAAAAAATATCTCAGAATTAAAGAAGCAAGCCAATATTTTAGTATAAGCCCATCAACTATAAAACGATGGATTAAAATTAAAAAATTAAGAGCATACCGTTTTGAAAGAATTGTAATTATTAAAGTCAGTGACATTGAAAGGCTGTTTAGTGTAAATGAAACAACCCAGGATAACACAGATAATCAATTATCTGTTAATGATTATGTCAATGATATCATGTCTGAAATGAACGATGAAACTCAGCTTAAAACAGAATAACGATAAATGGTTTGTTGAAGTCAGGAACAGTGATAAAGTTGTCAGAAAAGCAATGCCAGATAAAGAAACCGCTTTGAAAGTTATTGCTGAATTAGAACGTAAAAATAAACCACAATCAGAAGACGTTGACAATCAACCGATCGAAGAAACCGCAAAAACAAAACATGAACGATTATTAACAAGATACACAGAAAATCTTGATTTTGATAGCTTTGGGAGTACCACAAAACGCTGGATTGATGAAAGCTATCAAACATTACGGAATTCAACACAAGAAAGATACCTGCCAATATTGGTTAAATGGATCTTGCCGAGGTTTTCAAAATATCCAATAGACCAAATCAAACGAAGTGAGATCAAGACTTTTTTGCTTGGAATCTACCAGACAGGAAAATCAAAATCAACAGTCGGGCTTGTTCGGGATGTCTTGAGCAACGTTTTTGAACAAGCCAGAGATGAGGAGCTAATCAACCATAACCCCACCACAAAAATATTAAAACGGCTGAAATTGGAACGTGACAAATGCTTGAAATCAAAGCCGTTGAACCTCAAAGAAATGAACATTGTTATTGATACATGCAAAGAACACTTTCCGGAAATGTTCGCTTTTTTCATGATCGCATTTTATACCGGCATGCGCCTGGGTGAAATCATCCCGCTTGAATGGTCTGATATTGACCTTGAAAAGCGTGAAATCAGCGTGAATAAATCATTCAGGCTTGAATTGATCCACACCACAAAAACCGATGAAAACAGAACAGTTAAAATAAGCAATGCGCTATCCAAAGCACTGATTGATTATCGTTTGAAGTCCAGGCAACGAATATTATTCCTGAACAAAGGTAAGTATTATTCACAGAACAAAATTAGAGATTATTTGAAGCAAATACTAACAATAGCAGGCTTGAGACATGTCAGATTTCATGATTTACGGCACACCTATGCCAGTTTAATGCTAAGTTTGGGTGAACCTATTCACTATGTTCAAGGTCAATTAGGCCATAAAAACGCCAGCATGACACTGGATCGATACGGGAAATTCATACCAAACGATAAAAATCAAGGGTTGAACACTCTTAAAAATGCCCTCGAAAACATAAAAAACTAAATTCACAACCAAAAACCGGAAGCATCACAATTATTTCATGGCGCAATTATTGCTTCATGACCCCTTATGAACCTCTATGACCCCTTATTGACCTTTATGACCCCTTATGGACTTTGGGCATAAAAAAACCCTTTGAAATATTAAATAATTTCAAAGGGTTAAACGAGACAAGGTGCCGAGGGACAGAATCGAACTGCCGACACGGGGATTTTCAGTCCCCTGCTCTACCGACTGAGCTACCTCGGCTGAAAAATAGACTGTATATATTTTAGTTTTTAATATGTCAAGTTTTTTTTTAAATTAACTTGGTGATTTTCAAATTTGTTTTCAAAAATCATTTTTATGATATGTAATCATTCTATAAAAAAGGAAGCTTATGTCAAAACCATTTAAAATATTGTTCATCAAACCTAATGCAAACGTCCCAAATCTGTCAATCGGTATTCCGCTGGGAATTATGTCATTGTCAGCTTTCTTAAAAAAGCGTTTTGGACAAAAAATTGCCATTGATTTTGTAGATTTGCGTTTTCACCTTCATGAGAAACAATCCCTCAAACAAATGCTTATAAAAAAGAAGTATGATCTTATTGGAATCAGTATGCTATCGTTTGAAGAATCTTTTTTAGATAAAAATTTACCATTCATAATGCAATATGCAAATAAAACGCGCATTGTTGTCGGAGGACCATATGCTACTGCTCAATATGATCTCGCATTAAGTTATGAAGATGTTTCTTGTGTGGTTATTGGAGAAGGTGAAATTGTATTAAGCAATTTGATCGAACGATGGATGAACGATGATGATATTAATGACATTAAAGGGATTGCCTACAGAAATGGCGACAATATTATATGTAATGAAAGAGAAGACTACATCCATGACCTTGATCAACTACCCTACCCTGATTATGACTTAATTGATTTCAAGCTCTACTGGAAAAACCATTATAACATGAATGTAATTCTTGCAGCGCCAGAATACGCTTTTGTGATGAGTTCAAGGGCCTGTCCATACAATTGTATATACTGCCATAATATGTTTGGTAAAATTGTGCGAAAAAAGAGTCCGGAACGATTTGTTGATGAAATCAAATTGCTGTACTATCAATATGGCGTGCGGGAATTCCATATTATTGATGATATCTTTAATCTTGATCGGAAACGCATGCACAAGATTCTAAATCTTATCATTGACAGCGGAATGAAAATCAGGTTGTCAATGCCAAATGCCCTGCGCGGAGATCTTTTGGAAAAAGAAGATATTGATATATTAAAAGCCGCAGGCGCCTATATGCTTCATGTGGCAATTGAATCCGCATCGAAACGGATTCAACGATTGACACGTAAAAATCTAAATATCCCAAAAGTTTTAGAGAATATTAAATATGCATCGTCCATTGGCTTAATAACCGATGGATATTTTATGTTAGGGTTTCCAACTGAAACCATTGATGAACTTAAACAAACCATTGATCTGGCTGTTCATTCTTCTTTGGATATGGTTTCATTCCATGTGGTTGTTCCATTTCCAGGCACTGAAATGTATAAACTTGTTCTCAAAATGCAGCCTAAATATCGTCCAGATATTTCAGGACGTTATCTTGGCGTCAGTACTTTTTATCAATCTGAAACCGGAATCAATGTTTCTCACCATCAAAAAATAGCCTATCTGAGATTTTACCACCCCTTGCGTTTTTTACGTCTTTTTCTTAAATCACCTTGGAAAGCAAACCTTTTAGAAAAATTTTTTTTGCTAAGTATTGGTGTCATAAAATCATAGTCATTTTTGTGCTTTTTCGGGCTTTTTAAAATATACTAAAAAAACAATATCTTATTTAATTGCTTCAATAAAATGATGCTACTCTAAAGGAAATCTGTGATGTTTTCAGAGACGTTTTTGGGGAAGCACAACCGGTTAACTTATAAAATTCTTTTTCGCCTGGTTTTCCCGTGAATTTTTTGTTGAGCGTTTCGATGCAATGTTTTTTTTCGGGACCATCTGGACCAAAATCCAATGGTTCCCGTTTCATAAGCGCGGTCAATATATTCCTGTTGCACACTTATACCCTTTTGATCTTTTTGTATGGCCTCTCTCAAACATGCTGTCTTGTGTTTACAAGACATACAGGTTTCAGGTGACATGCGTAAATTCATTTCTGTCATTGGAAAAACAGTATCAATGTCACTAAAGCATTTTGGAAATGATTCATACTGATTTGACAAACTCCCTCCTCTTCTGTATTGATAAATATTTATCAATGCCGAATATTACAATAATCACGAAATATTAAATAATCAAATCATTAAATAGTGGAATCACTATATCTCTATTGTAACATATCCTGACTTTATTCTATGGCTCGAAAATTGCAAATAATTATTGTCTCATATGGCATCTGACAAATTTAACCATTTGTTTTATAAGGATATTTCTCATGCGCTCACCTACTCATTTTTTCAAAAAAATTCGTTATCGAAATATAGGTATTGCAAGCAAGATATCCATGTTTTTTAGTATGTTGCTCATTTGTTTGCTGATAATTATCGGGGGAGTATTTCTACATCAACAAAATGTGCTAATACAAAATGTTATAGAAACTCGGAAAAATCAGTATGAGACAATGATTCAAAAAAGAAAAAAACATGTATATCAATCACTTAAAGAATCAGTACAAGCGTATAATAGAATTATGGCGCAATCAGTCCTTTTTAGTTTATATGACCTGGATCCCATAACTGCTGAATATATGCTAAAAGTTTTTATGGAGCCTGAATGGGTGATGGGAATTATTGTCTACGATGAAATGAGTCAGATTTTTACATCCATTTGGAGGGGAGAGAATAATATCGAATTTTTCAGTGGTGCTTTTCCTTATCATTCACAGATGAGTCTGTATCTTGTGGATGTGCAAGACTGTATCTATAAGAATCAAAAAATTGGTAAGGTTAAAGTGATTTACACTGATGCAATGGTGAACAAGGAGTTGGAGCTTCTCAAACAAGAAGCATCAGAACAGCTTTCTCAAGACGAAAAAATGTCAAGAGAAAAATTATTTGAGGTTGCACTGACCCAGGTTTTTATTTCTTTTTTTGGTGCGTTGATTATGTTGGGTATCGCCTTGTTTATTGGTCGTTCTTTGACAAAGCCGATTCTAAGGGTCACGTCTTGTATCCATGAAATGGGAAAAAATAATTTGTTAGCATCATTACCTGAAAAAGATCTGAAACGTGGTGATGAAATTGGTGTTATTGCTCGTGGATATGAAACGACTCGAATCAATCTTTCATCTATTATTTCAACATTCAGGCAAAATGCCATCAATTTGGCAGAAGCGTCTGAATCCTTGAAATTGGACTCCTCTTCATTATTCGATTTTTCTGAAGACATGAGCGGCGATGCTGATGGTGTTGTTACGAATGCTGAAGAAAATGGGAACTATGTCACTGCTATTGCAGAGTCAACATCACAGATTTCCAAAAATGTAAATGATACCAACGAAAAAATTGCACAACTAAGTACCAATATTGATACCGTTGCAACATCAGCAGGACAGGCGTCGGTAAACATGTCAGAAATAACCAGTAATATCGAAAAAATTTCATCTGATATCAATACGGTTAATACCTCAATTGAAACAATGTCCAGTAACTTAGCCACAGTTTCTATGAACTCATCCGAAACCGTTAAAATTTCAGAAGCTGCGAACAAGCAGATTAATAAAAGTCTTGATGCTTTAACAAAACTTCAAAAAGCCTCTGATTCTATTCAAAGTGCTGTTAAAATAATCAGTACCATATCCACACAAACCAATTTATTGGCATTGAACGCTACCATTGAGGCCGTTCGAGGTGGAGATGCTGGTATTCGATTTGGTGTTGTTGCAGAAGAAGTTAAAAATTTAGCTGGAAAAACAGCGGATGCCAATAATCAAATTGGTAAATTACTTAAAGAAATTCGTAACCATATTGATATTACATTTGAGAGCACTCAAGAAACAAGCCAGGTGATTAAAAAAGTGCTTGAAAATAATATTTATATAGGTCAAGCTATTTCCGGTCAAAGTGAAGCATCCAATGCAATTACCATGTCTGTAGATTCAATTGCTGCATCCGCTGGTGAATCTGCAGAAAGAATCAAGCATGCCAATGATGGACTAAAAGAAATTAAAATTTCAGCTTCAGAAGTGGCAACAGTGGCTCGTGAATCTGCTGTGAACATATCTGAGGTGGCAGAAGGTATCACTGATATTGCAAAATCTAGTGAGGCGGTTTCAGGAGGTATCAGCAAATTGATTGCTGATATACGAAATATACAGTATGCTACTTACAATATAACAGATGTAGCATCAGCTCATAAAAAGAATTCGGAAAAACTATCTCAAATGGCTGTAGATTTGAAAAAAGCAGTTTCTAGTTTTCGAATTGAACAGGAATAACAATTTAATGAAAAAAGGTACAGAATTAGAATTAACCATTGAAAAAATGGCAATTGGAGGACGTGGCTTGGCCAAACATGATGGTATGGCCATTTTTGTTGATAAAGCTGTTGAGGGCGACAACGTTCTTGCCAGAATCTTTCGAAAAAAAAAACAGTATGCTGAAGCCAGGACGATTGACATTCTTTCCCCATCCCCCTATCGTATTCATCCTAAATGTGATTATAGCTCATATTGTGGTGGATGCAAATGGCAATTCATTGATTATAATCGACAATTAGTTTTCAAACAACAACATGTTGCTGAAGCATTAGACCATATTGGGGGCATAAAAAATATTTGCGTTCATTCAACGATCCCTTCACCTGATATTTTTGAATACCGAAATAAAATGGAGTTTTCCTGTTCTGATCGGAGATGGCTAATGCGATCAGAAATGGATGGTGTTGTTGATCGGAGTTTTGCTATTGGCCTCCACGTGCCGGGTACATTTGATAAAGTTTTGGATATCAAAAAATGCTATCTTCAAAAAGAGCAGGGCAACGAAATTCTGTCAGATGTTAGACAATTCATGAAAAATTCCGGTGAACCAGCTTATGGATTAAAGTCCCATAATGGTTTTTGGCGATTTTGCGTTTTAAGATATTCCAGATCTCACCATCAATGGATGGTTAATGTTGTTACATCAACAGATCGTTCAGATTTACTTCAACATATGGCAGATAAGCTTTGTGAAAAGCATTCTAATATTGTTTCATTTATTCATCAGATATCGGCTCGAAAAGCAGCAATTGCTATTGGAGAAACTGAAAAATGCGTAAAAGGGCAAGAGTGGATAGAAGACACGATTGGCCATTTTAGATTCAATATTTCTGCCAGTTCTTTTTTTCAAACCAATACACAGGCAGTGGCCCATTTGTATCAAACCGTTAAAAAATATGTTCAATTAGAACCAGACGACAATGTTTTAGACTTATTCTGTGGAACAGGAACTATCAGTATATGGCTTGCCGATCAATGTAATTCTGTTACCGGTATAGAGTATGTTCCTGAAGCTGTCGCCAATGCCAATCAGAATTGCCAAAAAAACAGTATCAACAATTGTCGATTTATTTGTTTCGATATTAAAGATAGTCTCCCTAAATTAGATCATAAGATTGACATTGTTGTTATTGACCCACCTCGTGCCGGTATACATCCTAAGGCAATCAATCAGATATTATCACTTGGTGCTCGTCGAATAGTATATGTATCTTGCAACCCGTCAACCCTTGCACGAGATCTTAGCCTTCTGGTTTCTGATTATACGATTGAAGAAGTTCAACCTGTGGATATGTTTCCGCATACTTTTCATATTGAAGCAGTTGCACGATTGGAAAAGAAAAAGGATTAAAGATTAGTGCTGCTTTCATACATATATTTATATCAACAATTAAGGTGATTTCTAAAAAAAATACCAAAGGTAATCCAGATGCCGGAAACGTCCATGTATAGACAAGGCATGCCTTGCCTATACAAATTTGAATCCGATAATTTGATTTTCAACTGGTATATTTTTTTCCGGAAATCCGGAAATCACCTAAAAACCTATATAATAAAATATTACAGAAAATAGACCATCACATAAAACAATAAGAACAATACTGTTAACAACTGCGCGGGTTGTGGATTCACCCACTGCACCTGCACCTGTTTTGGTCTGAAGACCACAGATGCATCCAGAACTGGCAACCAGAAGGCCAAAAAAAAGTGATTTATATAAACCACCTAATAAATCTATATAATCAACAGCTTTTACAACGCCATTATAATAAGTGACAACTGGATATCCCATTGAAAGAAGCGGAATCGCTCCTCCGATGACACTAACGATATCAGCATAGATGGTTAAAAAAGGGGTGACAATCAATGCAGCCATAACTCGAACCACCACGAGAAAATGAATGGGATCAAGTCCCATTGTTGTCAGTGCATCAATTTCTTCGTTTACTTTCATGGCACCCAACTCAGCAGCAAAAGCAGAACCTGTTCTGCCAGCCAAAACAATCGCTGTCATCAAAGGCCCTAACTCACGTATCATTGAAAGGCCAATTAAATCTGCTACAAATATTTCTGCACCAAATTTTGACATGGGAACAACTGATTGAAATGCTAAAATTAATCCCATCAAAAAAGCAATAAGGCTGACGATTGGCAAGGCATTCACTCCTGATTTCTCTGCAACAATCCAGACATCTTTCCATCTAATTTTTGAGGGATGACGTAATCCCTGGACAAAGGCATAGATCAGCTCACCCAAAAAAGCAATTTGAGTGACAAAACTTTGAATAGAATTTTGAAAAAAGTAAAAAGTTTGTTGTCCTGTTTTTTCAACAAAATTTGTTTGAACCTCTTTTTCAGGAGAAGGAAAAATTGAAGGCTCACCGGAAAAGCGAGTAAATAAGCTTGAGATTTCAGGAGACAGACCGCTTAATTCAAATGATTGTTGATGATCCTGGGCATAAGACTGTAAAGCCAGAAATAATGAAATGCCCGACATATCACAATAGGTAAGATTGGAAGCATCTATTTTTATGCTTTTCAAATCAGGTATTAATGGATCGAAAAGTTTACGCCACAAAAAACCACATGCGTTAACATCCAATCGACCAGAGACATCGATTGAATACAGACCATTTGTTTGATCCGTTTTTACATTGATATATTGCGATGCTGACGTATTTTTTTTCATTAATGTTAGGATATTTCTAATAATTTTTTATAAATTCAGGGTGTTGAGCAGATATTTCCCAGTAAAGGATTCCTTTATCTGGCTTAGGTGCTCGGGTGTACCGGTCCCAATAACATATCCACCATTATCTCCACCTTCAGGGCCTAAATCAATGATATAATCTGCAGATTTAATCACATCAAGGTTGTGCTCAATAACGACAACTGTGTTTCCAGTGTCCACCAAACGATTTAAGACATGTAATAATTTTTGTACATCTTCAAAATGAAGTCCTGTTGTTGGCTCATCAAGAATATACATGGTTCGACCCGTCCCTCGTTTGCTTAATTCTCTGGAGAGTTTTACCCGTTGGGCTTCACCTCCGGATAACGTGATAGCTGATTGTCCCAGTTTAATATAGCCCAGTCCAACATCAACAAGCGTTTTCAACTTATTCTTGATTTTATCGATATTTTCAAAAAATTTCAGGCATTGATTAATGGTCATATTCAAAACATCAGCAATACTTTTTCCTTTATATTTAATTTCAAGAGTTTCTCTGTTATAACGTAAGCCTTTGCAAATATCACAAGTTACAAAAACATCGGGTAAAAAGTGCATTTCTATTCGAATGATACCATCACCTGAACATGCCTCACACCGCCCACCTTTAACATTAAAACTGAATCGACCGGGTGTATATCCACGTGCTCTCGCTTCAGGTGTTCTTGCAAACAGTTCTCTGATATAGGTAAAAACGCCTGTATAGGTTCCTGGATTCGACCGAGGGGTTCGTCCTATTGGAGATTGATCAATGTGAATCACCTTATCAACATGTCTCAATCCTGAAATACCACTGTGTGTACCTGCTTGAACTCTTGTTCGATGCAAATGTTGGCATAATGCTTTATAAAGTGTTTCTAGAACAAGTGTTGATTTTCCAGATCCAGACACACCTGTTACACAAATAAATTGCGACAATGGGAAATCGACATTAATGGATTTTAAATTGTTTTGTGAAGCTTTTTTGATGATCAGAGATTGCCCTGTTGATTGTCGACGTTTTTCAGGAACCGCAATCACTTTTTGTCCGGATAAATACTGTCCGGTTAATGATTCTGTTGATTGAACCAGTTTTTCTGGTGTGCCGCTAAAAACAACCTCTCCGCCATTTACGCCCGCTGTCGGCCCCATATCTACAACATGATCTGCAGATAAAATCGTTTCTTCATCATGCTCAACAACAATGACCGTGTTGCCTAAATTTCGCATTTGAACAAGGGTTTCTAACAACCGCTGATTATCTCTCTGATGAAGCCCTATACTCGGTTCGTCCAGAACATACAGAACACCGGTTAGTTTTGAACCAATTTGAGTGGCCAGTCGAATGCGTTGACTTTCTCCACCTGAAAGTGTTGCCGCTGCTCGATCCAGTGTTAAATAATCCAGCCCAACATTGCTTAAGAAGTTCAGTCGTTCTTGAATTTCTTTTAAAATTTTTTCTGCAATAAATTGTTTTTTTGAATCCAATTGCAATTGATCAAAAAAAGATTGCGCCTGTCGAACAGAATGGGATGTGCATTCTGATATATTGATATTTCCAACCTTTACGGCAAGACTTTCTTTCTTCAGGCGCATGCCATTGCATTGAGGACAGGGTTTAAATGTCATATATTGCTGAATGTCTTCTCTGGAATGATTGGATTGGGTTTCCCGATATCGTCGTTCAAGAGTAGGAACAATTCCTTCATAAGGTTTTGTATACGTAAAACGTTTGTCATTACGCTCGCTGTAAAAAGTAATCCTTTCTTTGCCTGATCCATAGAAAAGTACTTGTTTAAATGATTCTGGTAGGTCTTTAAATGGCGTTCCCACATCAACATTATAATGATGGGTTAACGCATGTAAAAATTCATAATAAAAAACAGAAGCTCGATTCGCCCACAGGGCAACTGCACCATCACGCAAAGAAAGTGCCGGGTTAGGAACGATAAGTTCTGGATCAAATTCCATATGAGCGCCTAAACCATCGCATCGGCTGCAAGCGCCTTGTGGAGAGTTAAACGAAAAACTGGCTGGCGTAAATTCAGGATAGCTAATTCCACAAGATACACAGGCAGCAGTTTCACTGAACAATATGGTTTCACCATTTAAGATATTGACTGAAACAAGGCCCTGGGATTGCGATAGAGCAAGCTCAATTGAGTCTGCCAGACGATTTTTGATATCTGGACGAACGACAAGCCTGTCAATGACAACATCAATGGTATGTTTTTTATTTTTAGGTAGTGATTTGATATCATCAAGGGAAATCGTTTCATTATTAACTCGGACCCTGGCAAAACCATCTTTTCTTAATCGAACAAAGAGCTTTTCATATGTTCCTTTCTGACCTGTAACCAGAGGAGAGAGGATCATAATTTTGGTTGATTCCGGTAACAATAAAATTTGATCCACCATTTGATCAACGGTTTGTGAGGTAATTTCTTTCCCGCATTTGTAGCAATGAGAGGTACCGATACGCGCATATAACAATCGGAGATAATCATAAATTTCTGTTACCGTTCCAACTGTTGAACGCGGATTATGACTGGCCGTTTTTTGTTCAATGGCGATTGCTGGCGACAAGCCTTCGATAGTATCAACATCAGGCTTTTCCATTCGTTCCAAAAATTGACGTGCATAAGCGGATAACGATTCCACATACCGGCGTTGACCTTCTGCATACAGGGTATCAAAAGCCAGTGTAGATTTCCCTGAACCTGAAAGGCCTGTAACAACGACCAGTTTATTTTTTGGCAGGTCCAGGTTAATATTTTTTAAGTTGTGCTGTCGTGCACCACGAATTTTTATCACTAAACAAGCCCTTTTGTACTGGGTATGCAATTTTGGGTTAACTGCACACTGTCATGTAACGCTCTGCCTAATCCCTTAAATAGAGATTCTGCTTTGTGGTGATCGTTACTTCCATAGAGAATCTGCTGATGTATAGTCATTTTAGCATTGGCAGTAAATGAATAAAAAAAGTGAGCAATCATTTCTGTAGGAAAAGTGCCTATCAATGGTGTTTCAAAAGTTGCATCAAAAACATGGTATGGCCTTCCAGAAACATCAATAATGGTTCGACTGAGACACTCATCCATCGGTAAATAGCAACAGGCATATCTGGAAATATTGCTTCGATCTCCAAGAGCGTTATTGATTGATTGCCCCAACACAATCGCAATATCTTCAATCGTGTGATGAGGGCAGACATTCAAATCTCCCTGACAATTCAATTCAAGATCCAGTTGACCATGAAAGGAAAACAGATCTAACATATGATCTAAAAATCCGATTCCTGAACAAATATTTCGTTTACCAGAACCATCAATACAAAGGTTTAACTGAATATTTGTTTCTTTTGTTTGTCGTGTAAGTTGACTTTTTCTCATGTTTGTTCCAATCGAGTGTTAATTGCTGATGCATGGGCGTATAATTCTTCAAGTTCAGCAAAATAAACAATATCTTGGCCCTGTGACAGAAATCTTTCTTTTGTATATTCTATATAAGAAGAATGTTTTTGAAAATCATGAACACTCAGCGGTGATGCATATGTTGCAGCACCATTGGTGGGAAGGGTATGATTAGGGCCTGCATAGTAATCACCTAAAGGTTCTGAAGACCATTTTCCAACAAATATTGCACCGGCGTTTCTAATTTTTGATGCAACGTTCGTATCTTTTACCAGTAGTTCAAAATGTTCCGGTGCAATGATGTTAACGAGTTCAATGCCCTGATTCAAATCATCCACAACAATAATTTGTCCATTATTACGAATAGATTCTTCGATAATTGTGTTTCGGGGCAATTGTGGAATTAATATGTCTAATCTTTCGGAAACCTTTTGGGCGATTTCTTTATGGACTGTGATTAACGTACACCGGGCATCAGGATCATGCTCTGCCTGTGAAATTAAATCCCGGACCATAAATTCGATTGGAACATCCAAATCATCATGAAGAATCAGTATTTCACTAGGGCCAGCAATAGAATCAATACCCACAATACCAAAAACTTGTCGTTTGGCCTCCGCGACATAAGCATTTCCCGGACCCGTTATTTTATAGACCGGTTTTATGGATTCTGTACCATATGCCAGAGCTGCAATACCATGTGCTCCTCCTACTGCATAAATTTCATCAAGATTCAATAAGCCACATGTTGCAAGAATTAATGAATGTGGTAAACCTGTAGAATTGGGAGGTGAAACAACAACAATGGATGGAACTCCGGCAATTTGTGCAGGAACAGCGTTCATCATGAGTGTTGATGGATAAACGGCACGACCTCCAGGTACATAAATCCCAGCCCTATCAATGGCTGAAAATCGTTGTCCCAGTTGGCTGCCATCATCAAACGTTTCTTTCCAGGATTTTTGAATTTGTTTTTGGTGAAAGTGCTTTATATTTTCAATGGCTTTTTCAAAAACGGTTCGGGTGCGACTATTGAGATCATTTAAGGCACTTAAAATTGCCTGTTTGGGAACACGTAATGATTTCATCTCAACACGATCAAATTTTTCGGTATAATCAATCAACGCTTTGTCTTTATACTCAATAACCGTATCAATAATTTGTGACACTTGCTGTTGAATATTTTGATCACGTTTGTGAAATCGTGAATATGTTGTTAAAAAGCTGTTGGCATCTGTTGTTGTTATGATAGACATGTGAAAACTCCATTTTATAATTGAATGTGAAAGCTATCACTGGAATAAAATAAATCTTCAATCATTTCAATATGATTAATTTCTTTTTGTTCAATAGCGCACCGTAATTTTAACGAACAGTATTTTAAGCAAAATTTATCTTCCGGGTTAAATCTTCCCAGACATTCAACACCATTATCAGCCTGTTCATTTTTAGGGATGGTTTTATCCTTTTTCATGTATGACTCCACCGGTTTGATTGATTTCCAGGCAATGAATTAAATCTTGATGAATATGTCCATTTGTCGCAACAATTTCAGACATTTCATAATGATAGGGTTGATTGGAAAAATCAGTAATATAAGCACCTGCCTCATGAGCAATGAGCATTCCTGCTGCTGTATCCCAGGGTTTAAGATTTTGCTCCCAAAATCCTTCAAAACGGCCTGATGCTACATAGCACAGATCAACTGATGCTGCGCCTAATCTTCTGACAGCCTGAGCCGTTTGTAAGCATTTGGTAAAACGGATCATTAAAGGTTCAATGATGTCTTTCAGATTATATGGAAATCCAGTCACCAAAACACTATCAGATATATATTGTGTTTGCGAAGTTTCAATTTCTTTTCCATTTAAGAACGCACCTCTACCTTTAATTGCTGTAAATAATTCCTGAGAAATCGGGTTAAAAACGATACCAACCAACGGCTGTTTTTCTTGAGCAAATGCAATGGAAACAGCGAAAACAGGAATTTGATGAGCATAATTTGTGGTGCCGTCCAAAGGGTCAATAATCCATTGGTAAGGTGTATTGGTTTGCGTAATACCGGATTCTTCAGCAACGAATCCATGATCTGGAAATTGAGATTGGATAACACGTTTGATTATTTTTTCCGATGCAATATCAGCTTCAGTAACAAGATCTATTACACCTTTTTTTTGAATGTTTTCCAATTTCCCATAGTAATGGTATAAAATTTGTCCGGCCTGATATGCAGCAGCAATCCCGGCCTGATAGATTTTTAATAAATTCATTATATTATAGCAGTCTTTCTTCAATAAATTTTTATTTATAATGAATATAAAATATACTCAACTCATCCAAATGTCAACAAAGCGACACCATGATTCAAACAATTATGCTGGTTATTCGTTTTTTTGATTATGCACGGGGTGCAACACAAAAAAGTTGCACTTAATTGAATAAGATTAGTGCCATTTTTAGCCCTGAAAGGGCTTTACATACCAGCCCAGGGCAACGCCCTGGGAAAAGAATTAACAAGGTTTAGGCCTGAAAGGGCGTTACATAATTTTATGAAAAGTTGTAATATGTGCCGCCCTTTCAGGGCTAAAATACCTTTATACCATTACCCAGGGCATTGCCCTGGGTTGGTATGTAAATCCCTTTCAGGGCTAAGAAAAAAGTGCAACTTTTTTGTGTTGTACCCTTATGCACGTTATTTTTTCGTAACCTTTGACCTCCTCTTGACGATTGCAAAAAGCTAAAAAGGGGTAGCACAAAAGTGCTACCCCTTAATTATATTAGAAAATAAATTCAAGCTAACAAGCTAATAAATTCAACAGATCTGTATTATTGCAATAACCATTATTCGATTAATTCAAGAATGAAATACAATCGTACATTAAGCACTATACATCGAAATAGCACAGGCAGGACAATCATTCATTAGTTCACAAAACCATTGATCTTCTTCAGATGTCTGAGGTTGTTGACAAATAACAGCAAAAAGACTTTTAGCATCCAGTTTAAAATGATACGGTAATTGAATGACGCATAACAAACATCCAATGCAATTATCATTAACATAAAAATTATTACGATTCATCATCACATTTATGATTATCGATTACTTTCCGAATAACGCGTGCCAATTCTTTTTTTAAAATGGGCTTTGTCAGCATGGCCTTAATACTTGTTTGAGTTGAAACAAATGATTGCTCTTCACTATATCCTGTGAATAGGATAACATTAATATCCGGTCGGATTAGAGTTAATTGTTCTGCTAATTGATCACCAGCTAAACCCGGCATGCTTAAATCTGTAATCACCAGATCAAAAAAATCTGGATTGTCTTTAAATATTTTTTTGGCCTCTATTCCATTTAAACACGTTATTACATTATATCCAAGGCGTGTCAGCATCTTTTTTTCAACATCTAAAATAGACGGCTCATCATCAACCAATAATATGTTTTCAACCCCCACTTCAAAACTGTTATTATCGTTATTATCATGTTGAGCTTTGATCGTTTCAGTTATTAAAGGAAAATAGATATCAAATCGTGTTCCTTTTCCTATTGCACTGGTGAGTTTGATACTGCCATTGAATCGATTAATAATACCCAAAACAACTGACAATCCGAGGCCTGTGCCTCTTCCTTTTTCTTTTGTTGTAAAATAGGGGTCAAATATTTTTTCCTGTGTTTCTGTATCAATGCCATGACCATTGTCTTCTATTTTAAGTCGGAGATATTCTCCTTCTGGCAGTTGATCGCCATTCCATAATAGAATTTTTTTATTAACAGTTTCAACCTTTAAGGATATTATGATGCGACCATTATCCTTTTCAATTGCATGATAGGCATTGTTGCATAAATTCAAGATAACTTGTTGAAATTGTACAGGATCACCCATAATCATCTGATCATGGGTTTCAATATGGTCAACAATATCTATTGATCTGGGAATTGATGCGCGAAGCATTGGAAGGGTTTCTAAAATAATTGTCTCTAAATTGATGGGAATGAATTGATGATTGGCACGTCTGCTAAAAGTCAGCACTTGTTCAGCCAGCTGTTTTCCCCTTTTCGCAGCTTTCAAAATTTCATTAAGGCTGGATTGAATATCATTATTGTCTGAATAATCTTCAAGAAGCATTTCAGTATATCCCATGACAGGCATGAGATAATTATTAAAATCATGGGCAAGACCACCGGCCAAAGTACCCAAAGCCTCCATTTTGTGAGACTGTCTCAATTGATTCTCAAGATCTTTTCGCTCGTCCTCAGCTTTTTTTCGACGGGTAATATCTTGAAAAATACAGGCAAATTGACCAGAAGCAGGGCAATATGCTTTAACTTCGAAATAACGATTAAGTTCTTGTGAATAGTTTTCAAATTTAATGGGAGAGCCTGTCAGTGCAACTTTTCCATATGTTTGAATCCAGTAAAATTCAGTTTTTGGGAAAACTTCGAGAATTGTTTTTCCAATCAACTGCTCTGATTTTAAACCTGTCATTGTTTCAAATGCCGGATTAACCAGTAAAAAACGATAATCTTTTGGCTGGTTATTGTCATCAAGAATCAATTCATGCAGTGCAAAAGCATCAAGCATATGTTCAAATAAATCAAGCATATTTTCAGATAAATGAATATTTTGTAATTTACTTTCTTTAAGTTGTCTTTCAGAGTCTACTAACCTGTTATGGTTGATATTCAATTTTTGGATCGTTTCAAAGAATTCTCTTTGCAGTTTACCTAAGAAAAAAACAAGTACGCCTCCCAATAATATGATACAAACAATTGCATAAAACCATGCAGAATGAGAAAACTGACAATAATTGAGCGTATATTGATAGCCTATCCATTGATAGTGGAAATGCATGTGAGCCATTATTGATGTTAACAATGTAAACCCAATACCTAAAAAACCAAAACAGGTGCCTAATATAAGTGTTCCCAAAAAAGATACACATAATAAAATCGGCACAATAAAAGGCATTAATTCCAATGAGAAAAGACCTGTTACACCGATAATGATCCAAAATGTCAAAATGGTAATCAATTTGAGTTTATCTGAAAAAAAACGAGAAAAACCGATTGTTCCTAAGAAACAAAAAAAGATAGCCCAATGAAGTATCATGAATGTTTGAAAACCATTTTGATACGTTTGGTAAAATGATGCTAAAAAACCGGGCATTGCCATTATGAAAATTGAAATCATTGTGACATTCAGAAGTTGTTTTTTTAAAGACAAAATTTTATCCCAATTACGATTCTCTGTCGATAATGAAGTTCCCATTTAATTTTCCTTTTATAGTTGGAACGTCAAAATGATTATGCCCAATTCAGTATAGAATCAATAAAAAAACTTTAGATTATGTATAATCAATTGGCGCACCTGTAAAAATATTTCGGCCAAGAGGGTAAATATCAATCAGTTCTTCCTCTTTTTTCAGCAAATGGGCTTTTGGATCAATAGACATGTTTTTTCGAATGGTTGATAATTCATTCAACGCTTCACGAATGTCTTTTGCACCGTGTTCACTGATATTATGAACCATCCCATAATCTGCCTGCATATCCCATAAAGAAGATCGGTTTTGAGTTCGTTTTAAAAATCGTCGAACTGTTTCACGTATGGCCTGCCAGCTATCTTTTCGTTTTTGAGTTTCAAGAGGTGTTAATTGATCAATTGTTTCCAGCATTTTATCCAAATGTTTTCCCATCAGTACTTTCTGGATGCTATTGAGCCAGACTAAAAATAAAAGAACAGCACTTCCTCCAGCAGCTGATGGTAATATAATATGATCGATTGGAATCAATTGCGCTAAAATCAGTCCCAGGCCAATACCGCCACCGCCGATCAGACTTAATAATAGTCCCATAAAAAAATTTTTGGTTTTGGAAATAATGTGTTTTTTTCGAGCGGTTATTAATGCTTCTAAAAAATGTGACAGACGTTCGGAATGAGTTTCAACAAATGTGGCCAGATTATCCAGGCGGTACTGTGGCGCTTTTAAAATAGCATCTTTTAATTCTTCACGTTGATTTTCAAGATATTGAAGGTAAGTCAGTTTTTCCTCTGATGGGATTGTAGATTCTTTAGTAGCATGAGGAGAGTAGGTCAATCGAATGAGTGGAATATCTTTACGACCTGTCATTTGAGATAAATTCCAGCACAATGTCCCATATACTCTTAATAAATCCATTAATGTCGAACACTCATCAATTCGGTTCAGCACAAATAAAATGCGATCTTCAAATGTTTTTGATGGTAACGTGTCTTTAAGACTGGTATGAGATTCTTGAACAGTACCTGCTTTATGAGGATCAAATAACACTAGTATCAGATCTGCAATTTCTGCCAGATCTCCAATAACGTGCTGATAATTGTAACCTCGATCCTGCTCACTGATGCTATCATGCATCCCTGGTGTATCAATGATGGCCAGGTGTTTTAAAAATGGAGAATTCACTTTTTTCAACCGAAAATGAGAGGCAAATCGTTGCCCATGCTTTTTTAAGGCCTCAAACGGGTAATCAGGATCGTTCAATAAAAATTTTCCATCACGTTCTTCAGTGTTTCGAACCGACATTTGGTCAGAAACAGAATCATCATGTGTGATTACAGTGAAAGAGTCATCTGTTGGGGCCTGTCCTGTTGTCTGAATATTTCCTCCCAGAAATTCGTTAATTAAAGTAGACTTTCCAGATGAATAATTACCAATGACCAAAACCAGGGGTCGCCATTTTATATTGGCCTCAAGAGGGGCCTCACTGTACCCATATTCAATGGCGACAGGTGATAAATTATCTTTCACCATGTCAACCAATTCTGATCGCAGGGTATCAATATATGTTTCACGGTCCATATAGACTCCGATCTTATGAGATACGTTCGTATCTCTTAATTGTTTACAAAGGTTGTTATCTCTGAATCTTTTTAGATAAAAAAATGGGGTAAGATTAAGGAAAGGAAAGAACCTGTCTATAATCGATAACACTATCCCAATATTTTATCTGAAAAAAACTACAATCTTTATTATCATAAAATATTAATACATGCTAATTTATCAAGTCAATAGAATTATAAAACAATTAAGGTATAAAATTATAAAAAACAAATTTATATTGACAGGAATGTGATTCAAAATTATACTACAAAATTTACA
>Ga0272440_1001400_pt1 | contig 19715 bp, 15 predicted proteins | sample SSMMMBAug17_FD_192440 | JGI IMG/M metagenome (GOLD analysis project Ga0272440, IMG submission 192440) | Marine sediment archaeal communities from Little Sippewissett salt marsh, Falmouth, MA, United States - SSM-MMB-Aug17 | ecosystem: Environmental > Aquatic > Marine > Wetlands > Sediment ...
ATAATTGCTTTTTGATAAAAAATGAAAGGACAGGAAAATGATTTTTTTTAAAGCTAATTTTAAAAAGGAAATGCCTCTAAATTTTTGGACCATCAGTTTTGTCTTTATGTTGCTGACATTATTTATTTCATGTCATGGAAAACAAGTCAGGCAAAACGAAATAAACAACATTGCGCATATTGAAAATAACAATTTTACACTCGATTTTAAGACGAAAAATTATGATATGACTGATGTGGACAGATATTTTTTTACAACATTTCCGCATGATGATCCCACTAAAGGTGATGTTGTTTATGACCGGAAAAAATGGATCAATACTGATATGATCAAAATGGTTCAAAATGAAGGGCTTTATTTGTATATCAAGCAAAGGCATCAAGATAATAAATTTGATTCTGTGAGAATGACATCAAAGTCCTTTTACAATATGAATGAAAATACAAAAGGAATATTATTCATATTTAAGGGAAAATTGCCTTCAAACAAGGGGCTTTGGCCTGCATGGTGGCTAAATGGAAGCAGGCAGGATCAATGGCTTTACAAAAAAATGGGGCGTATTGCAAACAATAATGATTTAGATTCATACTCAGGCAAGGGACATTTTTATGATACACCAAGTCCTGTAAACTCAACAGATTGGCCGGGAGCCGGAGAAATTGATATTATTGAAACCATTAATGGGGATAATATTATCCACAATACCCTCCATACCTGTCCACAAATGTGTGATTCGAAATGGAACACTGATGTGGAAATGAAGAATTGTGCCAATGCCAAACCTGGTGGAGATCCAAATTCAGGATGCAGCGGCATACCTTTTCATTCAATTGATGCTCAAGGCACGTTTGCGTGTCTTTGGAAAAAGAATTCGATTCAATATTACTACTGGGGGCCAGCTGAAAATGTTCGGAAAAATGGCGGTCCTTTATGCATAAATCCTGATCCAATCCAATGGAGGGATCATTTAAAAAATGAGGTGCATTTATTAGATTCTGCGAGTGGATGTGACCCAAAACTCCACCAGGAATGGCAGTGTAAAACGTGTGAAGGTAATAATTCATGTACGTTTAAAAATATGAAAATGATTTTTAATATTACATTGTGCGGCATATGGGCGGGAATTCAGTTTGATGACACTGAGCATGCAACGAAAAACTGTCAACAGTATATTTCCAATGAAGGAAGATTTAAAATTAATGATCAGTTTATTAAGATTGAATATATTTCTGTAAAAAAAATGTAGTCGGTAGCTAAGAAAATATCCACTTTTTTTCAAATACGCCCTGATGCCAATATGTTCATGTCATAACAATACGAATATTATTGGTTCTTTATTTATCTTGACTATTATATCATGATTGATATGATTTAACCTTTATTAATATAAACAACTATAGACGAGTTTGCATACAAACAATTTTTCATCAATTGGATCAGGAATGCGCTGAAAATAAGTTCCTCATCTTAAAACAATGTTCATCAGGGTTTTTGTTCTGTAGAGACGTAGCATGCTACGTCTCTACGATGCCAAACTATTATACGTTCAAGATAGTGGGGAACTTCTTTTTCAGATCATTCCTAAGTTTTTTTTTCCACAAATCCGAGGAACTTTACCGGGAGGTATATCAAATGTCAAATATTGAAAACAAGGTGAATGACTTAATCAAAAAAATGAATCTAGAACAAAAAGTTGGTCAGGTACTTCAGGTAGAACGCGAGTTTATCGAACCTGAAGAAGTGAAAAAATATCACATTGGTTCATTATTAAGTGGAGGTGGTTCTACACCCGGAGATAATATGCCTGAAGACTGGATTAAAATGAATGATGAGTTTTGGGCAGCATCAATGGAAGAAAGCGATCACTATCTGGCAATTCCGATCATTTATGGTGTTGATGCCATTCACGGCCATGGGAATGCAAAAGGGGCTGTTATATTTCCACATAATATCGGATTGGGGGCTGCAAACGATCCGGATCTGATCGAACGTATTGCAAGGGTTACTGCACGAGAAACCGCAGCAACAGGTGTTGACTGGACATTTGCGCCAACTCTGGCTGTTGTTCGAAATGACCATTGGGGGCGAACATATGAAAGTTATGCTGAAATCCCTGACATTGTTACAAGTTATGCAGGCCGTTTTGTCAAGGGACTTCAGGGGGACTTTAGCGAAGAACATGTGATTGCATGTGCCAAGCATTTTATCGCTGATGGCGCAACACTGCATGGCGCCAATACAGGTGATGCGCCTATCAGCGAAGTAGAGTTAAGAAAAATCCATTTACCGCCCTATTATGCCGCTCTGGAAGAGGACGTTTTAACAGTGATGATTTCTTTCAGCAGTTGGAATTATATTAAATGTCATGCCAATAAATATTTGATTACCTATCTTTTAAAAGATGAATTGGGTTTTGATGGCATTGTTATTACAGATTGGGATGGCATCAACTATCTGTCAGATGATTATTCAGAGGCGGTAGCCATTGGAATGAATGCCGGTTTGGATATGTTTATGGTCACTGAAAATTGGAAAAAGTTTTATCATTATTTGATTACACATATTCAAACTGGCCGTGTCTCAATGGCTCGACTTGATGATGCTGTTCGTCGAATACTAAGAGTCAAATTTAAAGCGGGCATATTTGAAAAGCCGAGACCCGCCAAAAGAAAATTGTCTCAAAAACCATCATGTTTGGGGTCTTTACAACATCGTGAAGTGGCACGTGAAGCTGTTCGAAAATCTTTGGTCTTGTTAAAAAATAACAATAATATTCTTCCTTTGAATAAAAATGCATCGATGATTGTTGCTGGCAAATGTGCCCATAGTCGTGGCATTCAATGCGGTGGTTTTACGATTGAATGGCAAGGTGTATTGGATAATGAATCTATAGTTGGTGGAACTTCCATATGGGAAGGTATTTCACAAGTCGCACCAAACGCATGTTTGAGTGAAAACTTGACAGGCGAAGATGCAGACCCTGATAAACACGATATTGGAATTGTCGTGATCGGTGAAAAACCATATGCTGAAGGGTTTGGAGATATTTTTCCTCTTGGAATCGGGCTCACCAAAGCTATTAAACCAGAACATATGTCACCAGAATATACAGCCGACCTCTTTGAACCGCTCACTGATGCAGAACTTTATGGGACGTCACTCAATTTATGTGAGCTTCACCCTGAAGATCTGAAAGCAATCCAGAATATTACATCAAAAGGAATCCCGGTTGTTGTTATTCTGATTTGTGGGCGTCCTCTTGTTGTCAATAAAGAGCTGGATGAATCTGAGGCCTTTGTTGTTGCATGGTTGCCAGGATCAGAGGGGGGCGGGGTCTCTGATGTATTGTTTGGAGATTATGATTTTCAAGGAAAATTAAGCTTTACATGGCCAACATATGATGATGACAACTTGAACGTCGGTGATGACAATTATAACCCATTATTTGCATATGGATATGGTTTATGAAAAAAAGGGTCATAACAAGCAACAATAACTCGTTATAATTAAGTGAGAAAAAAAATGCCATTAATTTTAGCAGGAGATATTGGAGGTACAAAAACATTTCTTCAACTGGTGGATATGACCAATCAAGACGATTTGTCATCACTCCAGATGAAAACAATTCATGAACAACGCTATATCAGTGCTGAATATCGAGATCTGGTACCAATAATCAGACAATTTCTTCTTGAAGTTGAAGAAAAAACTGGGATGAAAGCGGCTCCTGAAAAAGCGTGTTTTGCCATTGCGGGTCCGGTTGTCAATAATACTGTAAAATTGACAAATTTGTCCTGGATGTTGGATGCTTCACATATGGAGCAAGATCTGGGTATACCTCAAATCAGACTGATCAATGATTTTGAAGCAATAGGTTATGGGGTCGTTGGCTTGACAGATAATGACATTCATGTATTGCAAACTGGCAAATTTCAAGCAGATGCCCCGATGGCAGTGATCGGTGCGGGGACAGGACTGGGGGAATGTTTTATTATTCGGCATGTTGACACTGTTAGGGTGTTTCCTTCAGAAGGCGGCCATACTGATTTTGCACCGCAATCGGCATTGGAATTCAATCTGTTGAAATATTTATTAGCCAAACATAATATTAATCGGGTTTCTGTGGAACGAGTGGTATCTGGATTGGGAATAATATCGATTTACCAGTTCCTGAGAGATTCTGATTTTACAGATGAATCACCAGAGATTGCTGAAGCCGTGCGTACCTGGGAAAAAGAGCTGACTGCAAATGAAAGAACTGTTGATCCAAATGAATATATTGGTAAAGCGGCATTGGAAAAAAGTGATCGGCTCAGTGAAGAAACCTTGCAGCTTTTTATCGAAGCCTATGGGTCTGAGGCGGGTAACCTGGCACTGAAAATTCTACCTTATGGGGGGGTGTATGTTGCAGGCGGAATTGCACCGAAAATACTAAGTTTACTTCAATCCAATAACTTTATGACTGCATTTAATAACAAGGGACGTATGTCATCAATACTTAAAAATATTCCTGTTCAGGTGGTTACGAATCCCAAAGTCGGCTTAATCGGTGCTGCTATTCATGCATCTCAGTCGCTTTTATCGCCTATGTGCATTTAAATTTGAAAACCTGTCAAAATATTTTCTTTTTGCGGCTGGAGTCCACATCTTCAGATGTGGGTCGCCAAAATCAAAAAATTTGGACTCCAGCCGATGAAAACGAACATTTTTAGTTTGCTAGAATAATGATTGTTCTTCTTTTAAAACAATTTTTGGGATATAAAACTTAACCACCTTTTCTTTACGACTATCCAAAACAGGCGCATCAAATTGACGAATTTTCCAACCGGTATCAAATAAATCGTAATAGGCTTTTCCTGAAAAATCCAGAAATTGTCCACGATTTGCGCGTTTCCATGCCTGTTTGTTACCCAGTCCCCATTCAGGTATTTCATGATAAACACCTTTGTATTGAGATGAATAAAAAAAAGTATCAATCGTTCGTACCTTACCTCGGAATTCAAGGATACTTTCACATTTTTCATTGCATGAAATGGATGTATTTCTAATTTGAAAACTAACCAATTCGATCACCGAATTGACAGGCAAGCTATCAGCTAAAGGTCGCCAGTTCATTCCTTTTTCCAGATCATCTTCTAAGATATCATGATCTGGAAATTTTGAAGAACATGCGCCTAAGAAAATAATTGAAATTAAAATGCTGATTAAAGCAAATGGTCTGATATTCATTGACAAAATTCCTTCTATTGGATACATTTAAGCTTATGTGTGCCATAATTGTTCGTTTTGTATTTGAACCAGGATTACACTGAAGAAGATGAATGAGATGAGTTAAGTATTTTTTCATCTTATTCATCTTCTTCAGTGTAATCCTGGTTCAAATACAAAATGAACAATTAGTAAATGATGGACTTATTTTCAGAGCTTTCCTAAATTAATATAGTAAATAAGAACAGTTGTCAAGCAATTACATTGTTTGCTAGCAAGATTAAAGCATCATGGAACAAATCCCATTATCACTTGATTGGCTGAGATCAAAGCATGAACGCTTGATCGTTCGTTCAAAACTGATACAAAGTATCCGCCAATATTTTATTTCAAGAAATTATATTGAAGTGAACACACCATGTCGGATACCAGCGCCTATACCAGAAGCTTTTATTGACAGTATATGTACCGAAAACTGGTATCTTCAAACATCCCCTGAATTAAATATGAAAAAGCTGGTTGCTTCAGGTTTATCCCGCATATTTCAAATTTGTCCCTGTTTCCGTGCAAATGAGAGAAGCGACAGTCATTTATCGGAATTTTCGATGTTGGAATGGTATTGCACATCTGCCAATTATTTTGATTTAATGTCTGACTGTGAACAATTGATCGCCCAAATTGCCAGAGATCTATTTAAAAAGAATTATTTAACGTATCAGGGAGAATGTATTTCACTTGCTCATCCCTGGCGACGTATGAGTGTCAATGATGCATTCAAATCATTTGCGAGCATAACAATGCGCCAGGCAATCGAACAAGACAGATTTGATGAAATTATGGTATATGAAATTGAACCTGCCTTAGGTGTCAATCCTGTTTTTTTATTTGATTATCCCAAAGAAAGGGCGGCATTGGCACGATTAAAAAAAAATCATTCCGAAATAGCAGAACGTTTCGAACTTTATATTGGCGGTCATGAATTAGCCAATGCCTTTTCTGAATTATGCGATCCCAAAGAACAAAAACAGCGTTTTCAAATGGAAATCAAGGAAAGACAGTCTTTTGGCAAACCTGTCTATCCACTACCACAGTCTTTTTTTGGGGTGTTACATCTGATGCCTGAAACAGCAGGAATTGCAATGGGCATTGATCGACTCGTCATGCTGTTTACTGATACCGATTCTATTGATGATGTGGTTGCTTTTACCACTGATGATTTGCAGCGGGATTATTAAAATTGATTGCATTATCATCAATATTCTTTCATGAAAGGTTTTACATTTTTTTCACGTTTGCGGTTGTAGTCACGAATACTTTTCATGGCTTTTCCAGGAGGAACAAGAGCTCTTGGCGTGATGAGCCAGATTTTTTCAAGACGTTCAATCCTGCTTTTACGTGAATCTATTTTTTTGGATGATTTCATCTCCAAGTTCCTTTTATTGATAAAAAACCGAATAGCTACGAATTGGTTTTATGCGTCTACGATGTTTTCTACCCAGTTAACCAATAATAAACATTTTATACCCATATATTAAAGGACCTGCAAAAAGTAAAGCATCAATTCGATCTAACAATCCACCATGACCGGGTAGTAGGTTTCCTGAATCTTTAATATCTGCAACACGCTTAAACGCTGACTCAAATAAATCACCCAGGGGGGCAATTATTCCAACAATTACCGACAAAACAATCATTTGCCCGACAGTTAGAGGAAGGCTTAACAATGTTGACAGAATAATACATGAAATAATACATAGGATCAGTCCTCCCAAAAAGCCCTCAATTGTTTTTTTGGGACTAACAGCGCGACATAGTGCATTTTTTCCAAATTGTTTGCCAACGAAGTAACCACCGGTATCACATGCAAAGACCATGATTAAAGTAAGATAAATCCAACAATGTCCTTTTTCAAATTGATGAATCAATAGCATAAATCCCATTAAGCCTGATATATATATGACACCAAATGCCTGACGAATGACAATATCTAAAATACCTGGCTGATCGCTAAAACGAACGACGATGATCACAGCAAGTCCCATTAAATTGAAAACAGCAAGCATCCATAAATATTCTAAGTATTGTAAATATACGAATAAGATCCACACAATCGTAACGCCAAAACCCATCACACAGGCTTCATGAGTTTTTGAGCAATCTTTTAAAGTAATGCCATAAAACTCATATAGGCAAATCATGGCTGCCATAAGCACAAGCATAAAAAAACTGATCGAACCATACACAATTAAAAAAAGTACCGGTAATGCGATCAAAGCTGTTTGCCAACGTTTCATAAGTTCATTTTTCATGAGTATATCCATTTTTTTTTTGTATTATCTTGATTTTTCATATGTCATCCATCGACAGTTTTGGATTTTTCTTAATGATGTCGTTACTGAGGTGAAAAAATCAAATCACTTTATTTCTTTAATTTCAGTTGAATTTATTGAAAAAGTCAAGTTTTTTTATTGATGCTTGATTAAGCATTTGCCTTTTTCTGAATCATTTGGTAAAAAAATTCAAAAACAGACAAATCAATTCATAAAATAATGATAGTAAAATGACAAATCAAAAAAGAAATAACCTCAAATGTAAGGTATTGCATCCCATTACCCGACTGATTATTGGCGGAGCTCAAGAAAATACCATGCTTACAGCTGATTATCTAGACCGGAACCAATGGCAGGTGGATGTTTTATCCGGAACCCAAACCGGTAGTGAGGGCAGTATTATTGAAGAAGTCCACAAGCGAAATATTCCCCTTTTTCTGGAGCCATCGCTTGTGAGAGAAATACATCCTTTAAAAGATATTGTTGCTTTGTTTCGCCTCATTCGACTGATCAAAAAGCACAAGTACCATATTGTTCATACACATAGTTCCAAAGCCGGTATTATTGGACGATGGGCAGCATGGATCGCAAAAGTGCCGGTTATCATCCATACAGTTCATGGTTGGGGACACCATGAACATCAACATTCACTGGTTCGCAAGTTTTATATTCACCTTGAAAAATTAACACTCAACATCACAGATCAATTAATTGCTGTATCAGGAAAAAATATATCAAAAGGATTGAAAGATGGTATTGGCCAGCAATCAGATTATTCAGTGATACGAAGTGGAATTGAACTCGAACGATTTGGCTATCCGCAAGTTGATAAACAAACGATGCGAAACCAATTGGGGATACCTTCAGATGCCATCATCATCGGAACTGTCACACGATTATCAGCTCAAAAAGCACCACTTGATTTTATTCAGGCAGCAGCGATTCTGTCTCAAAAGCTTGAAAATGTTTATTTTGTAATGGTAGGTGATGGTCCATTGTATGATGATGTTCTCCAATATGCGCAAAAGAATAATATTGAAAAAAATCTAATTATGACCGGCCTTCGAAGAGATATTCCAGAATTAATGAATTGTTTTGATATGTTTGTATTGTCTTCATTATGGGAAGGTTTGCCGCGTGTGATACCTCAGGCAATGGCTTCAGGATTACCGGTTGTCGCCACAGAAATAGATGGCAGCGCTGAGATTATTCAGTCAGAAAAAAATGGGTTACTTGTTCCACCAGGCCGACCGGATTGCATTGCAAATGCTGTTTTGAAAGTATTGAACAATCCAGACATTAAACAAAACCTGATCAATGCCGCATTCAAAACAATAGATGAATATAGTGCGCATAAGATGGTTGAACAGATTGAATCCTTGTATTCCAGTTTGATCAGTCGTAAAATGGTAATTTCATCAGGAGAGATGGTATGAATGAATCTCAAAAGATTTTTATTGCCGGCCATAATGGTATGGCCGGCTCAGCAATTCTCAGGGAATTGAAAAATCAAGGATTTACAAACATAATCACTCGGAATCGAAAAGATCTTGACTTAACAGATAAACAGGCTGTTTTTCAGTTTTTTAAAGAAAATAAACCGGCTTTTGTTTTTATTGCTGCTGCGAAGGTGGGGGGCATTCACGCGAATAATACGTTACCCGGTGATTTTATTTACCAAAACCTGGAGATACAAAATAATGTGATACATGCCGCTCATCAGTTTGATGTTGAAAAATTATTGTTTTTAGGCAGTTCATGTGTTTATCCAAAAGACTGCCCGCAGCCGATGCAGGAATCTCATTTGATGACCGGTCATTTGGAACCTACCAATGATGCCTACGCAATTTCCAAGATTGCAGGACTGATCATGTGCAAATCGTATTACCGCCAATATGGAAATAATTTTTTATCCATCATGCCATGCAATCTTTATGGTCCCAATGACAATTTTGATCTGACGTCATCACATGTCCTGCCTGCATTAATCAGAAAATTTCATGAGGCCAAAATGAATCAGCAACCGACTGTTACCCTGTGGGGCACTGGAATTGCAAGGCGTGAATTTCTTCATGTTGATGATATGGCCAATGCGGCGGTGTATACGATGAAACACATTCATGCAAAAGAAATCTATGCTCAGAATATTACGCATTTAAATGTAGGTTCCGGAAAAGACATTTCCATAAAAGAACTGGCTGAGATGATTTCTGAAATTATTGGCTTCACAGGACAAATTCTTTATGATACCCAACAACCTGATGGGATGTTGCGAAAGCGATTGGATGTTTCTCGTTTAAGTCAGATTGGATGGCAACATCGCATCAGCCTGTCAACAGGTATCAATCAAACTTATAATTGGTATAAACAACAAAAGGAATAACTTTGAAAACAGCATTAATTACAGGAATAACCGGTCAGGATGGTGCTTATCTCGCGGATTTGTTATTAAAGAAAGGATATGTCGTGCATGGCATTAAGCGGCGATCATCCTCATTTAACACACATCGCGTGGATCATTTGTATCGAGATTTTCATGAAGCTGATGTACGTTTCTTTATGCACTATGGCGATCTGACTGATTCGACCAATTTAATACGTATTATTCAGGAAGTTCAACCAGATGAAATATACAACTTAGCCGCGCAAAGTCATGTCCAGGTTTCTTTTGAAACACCTGAGTATACTGCAAATTCTGATGCATTGGGCACATTACGTTTGTTAGAGGCTATTCGGATATTGGGATTGGAACGACGTACACGTTTTTATCAGGCATCAACAAGCGAAATGTTTGGTAAGGTACAAACTGTTCCGCAAAATGAGCTCACCCCATTTTATCCCCGCAGTCCTTATGGTGTTGCGAAAGTATATAGTTATTGGATTACTGTCAATTATCGAGAAGCTTACAACATGTTTACCGCAAATGGTATATTATTCAATCACGAAAGCCCCATTCGCGGTGAAACATTTGTGACGCGAAAGATTACGCGTGCAATTGCTCGAATATCGCTTAATCTTCAACAAAAGCTATACCTGGGAAATCTAAATAGCCTGAGAGACTGGGGGCATGCAAAAGATTTTGTTTATGCACAGTGGCTTATTTTACAATATGACACCGCTGAAGACTTTGTTATTGCCACTGGCAAACAATATTCGGTCAAGACATTTTGTGAAAAAGCATTTGAGTCAACAGGGATTGAAATTGAATGGCAGGGTGAAGGGCTATCTGAAAAAGGAATCATTCGTTCTGTTTCAAATGATATTGATCATCTTAAACCTGGTATGGTTGTTGTTGAAGTTGATCCAAGATACTTTCGTCCGACAGAAGTTGAAACCCTGTTAGGAGATCCGACCAAAGCAAAGAAAAAATTGGGATGGGAATCTAAGGTCTGTTTTGAAGATCTTGTGCGCGAAATGGTAGATTCCGATATAAAAAAAGCGCGCATGGACAGTATGTGCAAACGTGAGGGATTTGAGATTATGGATTACGCAGATGACTGATTTTAAGGCATTTTTTTTGCAATAACTTATATGAAAAATTATTTAAGGAGAACAACGAATGAAATCAAGCAATCGTGTTCCTGTATGTATACTTATCATCTGTATGATGATACTATTCACAAGTGCCTGTATCACGCCAGGTACAAAAAACAAAAAAACGAACCGACACAAAGCCGGGCCCCGACAACCAACCTCGCTTTATTATGACTTTGGTGATGTGTTGATTCCGAAAGAATTGAAAATTGATCAAAAGCCATCATTCATATATCGAACCGGTGGTTATGCATGTGGGCTAATGACGCTTTCCGGGCATGTTGAATTGACCTCACTGATCAATTTCTTTTCCAATAATATGGTAAAAGACAACTGGCGGCTTTTGAGTACGTTTAAATCCCCAAGAACATTGTTATTGTTTCAAAAAGAGAATCGTTGGTGTATTATTACGATTACTGAAGGCGGATTATTCAGTTCAACTGAAGTTGCTATTTGGGTGGCTCCTACAAATTCACAAGCGGGCTCAAGTTTTCTAGGCCAGCCTGATGGGTTTTCAGAAGCGATCATCAATTAATTATGAAGTACTTAAAAGACAAAACGATTGTACTGGGTATTAGTGGCGGTATTGCCTGCTATAAGAGTGTTGAAGTAGTTCGACAACTTCAAAAAGCAGGTGCCAGTGTATATGTGATCATGACGAAAAATGCCACACGTTTTGTTGGCCCATTGACCTTTGAAGCTATTTCCGGACATCCAGTTTGTGTAGAACTTTTTGAACCGACACCAGAAACAAGTTTTCATCATATTCAGTGGGCAGAAATGGCAGATGCTGTTGTTGTTGCGCCAACAACAGCCAATCTACTGGCAAAAATAAAAAATGGTATTGCTGATGATGCTTTGACAACCTTTTTACTCGCCGTGCAATCTCCAATTTTATTGTGTCCATCAATGAATACACGCATGTGGGAAAACAAGTCTGTTCAAGAGAATGTCAGGAAGGTCAGAATGAGAGATATTGCTATTCTTACACCTGACACTGGCGAACTTGCTTGTGGAACAAGCGGTGCAGGACGTCAACCAGATGCCAATGTGATTGTTTCACATGTTCATCGTCTGCTTTCACCCAAAGATTATATTGGAAAAAAAATCCTTGTTACAGCCGGACCTACGCTCGAATTTATTGATCCTGTTCGCTTTATCAGTAATCCATCATCCGGAAAAATGGGATATGCCATTGCTGAAGCGGCTTTGTGCAGGGGAGCAGATGTGACTCTCATTTCAGGCCCCACCCATTTGGAGATACCATCAGGCGCTCATTATATTGCTGTACAAACGGCTGATGAAATGGCAAATGCCGTGTTTGAACATGAATCCACGATGGATATTATCATTAAAGCTGCTGCTGTCGCAGATTATAAAGTTGTCCACCAATCAGAACATAAAATCAAAAAAAATGATGACTGCTTGCAAATCGCCTTGAAAAAAAATCTCGATATTTTAAAAGAACTTGGATGCAGAAAAAAGGATCAAATGCTTGTTGGTTTTGCAGCTGAAACCCAAGAATTAACGAAAAATGCACAACAAAAATTATCTGAAAAGAATCTGGACGTCATCGTTGCGAATTTGATCGGTCCAAAAGATTGTGGATTTCAAGCGGATACCAATTGTGTGACATTATTCTTTCATGATGGAAGGCAAAAGCCTTTGCCGCTAGAATCAAAAGAATCAATCGCACATTCTATCCTGAATGAGTTTCTTCAATAATATTTATTTATATACCTGAAACTTCTGCTTTTTATCTTTTCTAAAGCACAGTTATAAAGAGTTGGATCGTTACGTTTTGTTATTTTTTATAAAATGATCATAGTTTTTGCATAGATGATTAATGGGTGTATCCAGGCAAACAGATAGCAAGTTAAACATTAAAGCATTAATCATTGTTTCGGTCATTTTCTTGCGATTGCTCTTTGAACGACTGAAGTCCAAATCTTTAGATTTGGACGTCACTCCCACATCTAAAAATGTGGATTCCACTGTCTGTCTAAAAGAAATGGCCGAAACGATTTTTAGACCCTCAGGACAGGAACAATTGGAAAAAAAGGATGCTTTTGATGCGTTAATACTATTTAGAAGGTTCAATATAGCGAACTGGATATACTGATAGGCAATGTGAATTTGAACTTCGTTCTTATTCTTAAAAAAAATAAATGGTCAAGAGCCCATTAAACACATAACGATAAAATTACGCTGAATGATTAAATCGACAATTAAATATTTGCTAATTTTTGGAACGATCTGTTTGATCATATTTATTTGGTATGATTACAATAAATTCATTTCTAAACAAGAAAGCATTCATATTGCAATGGTAGGCCCGATTTCAGGATCAGGTGCTATCAAAGGACGTTCTGTTCTAAAAGGCATTAATCTCTATCTTGATGAATTGAATCAAAATGGTGGGATTGATGGCAAAAAAGTGCTTCTCACGATTTATGATGATCAAAATGATAAAAATAAGGCCTTTGAAAAGGCACAAGAAATTGCAGAACAAAATAAAGCCATTGCGATAATTGGTCATTGGTATAGCTCATGTTCGATCAATGCGGGTAAGATATATAAAAAACATGGTATTCCAGCAATTACACCTGGTGCCACAAATATTAAAGTCACTGACAGTGAATGGTATTTTCGGGCCTTGTTTAATGATCGTTCTCAAGGAAAATTTTTAGCAAATTATGCCAATAAAGTTTTGCGCCACAAAACAGCAGCAATTATTCATGAAGATCTTGCGTATGGATCGTATCTTGCTGATATATTCGAGAAAACAGCCAAAGAAATTGGCATGAAAATTATTTTTAAAGAAGAGTTCAAAGTAAAATCCGAAAACTTAGACCAGTCTTTAGAGCAGATTGTCAAGCGTCTTAAAAAAAGAAAAAAGCGGAAAAAAAGTTGGCAAAATTCTATTATTTTTATGTCAACCCACGCAACTGAAGGCATCAAACTTGTCAAGCAAATGCGCGATTCAAAATTTGAAAATCCAATCATTGTTCCCGACTCCCTGTCTTCAAAATTATTTTCAAAAGGATTTGATAAATATCCTGAAGAAAAAGCATCGCCTGGCTTTTATACTGATGGCATTTATGCCACATCACCATTGATTTTTGATACAGCCAATGAAAAAGCGCAATTATTTAAAAATAAGTATGAGTTTAAATATAATGAAGAACCGGACTGGATTTCAGCATTTGGTTACGATACGGCTATGATTGCGTGTGAAGCCATTCGACATGCGAAAATTACTGGCAAGCCGGAAACATTGTCAGAAGATCGAAAGAAGGTTCGAGATCATTTAGCAGGATTGACCAATCCCAATGAAGCAATCGTGGGGGTTACTGGCTTTAATTATTTTGATTCAAAAGGAGATTGCCCCAAACCAATTTCAATTGGCGTATACAAATTTCAAAATTCAATTTCAGCACTGACACAACTTAAATCAGTACCTAATATAAATGAAATAAGCAACCTTGATGCAGCGCTAAAATCCGGTCGTGTATTACATGTGGATAACAAATACATGTATAAAACAAATGTTGTCTATACAGGCATTGAAGTGCTTGAACTGTCTGAGCTGGACATGCATAAGCTGACCTTTCAAATGGATTTTTTTATATGGTTTCGTTTTAAAGGCGATATCGCTCCGGAGAATATCATTTTTGCAAATGCAATCACTCCAATCCGATTAAATAAACCAGTAACTGAAAAAGTAATTGATGGCATAAACTATCGGGCATATCGGGTTAGCGGTATGTTTAAGGCAGATTTTCTACCTGGAAGCTATGCGTTTCGTCAACATGTCATTGGTCTTTCGTTTAGACATCGGGAACTGACTCGCAATAATCTCATCTATGTCATTGATGTTTTGGGCATGGGACTGACACATTCCGAATCACTTACCACAAAATTAATCCATGCAAAAGTTTTACAACCCAATATGAATTGGGGGATCAGAAACGTATGGTTTTTTCAGGATATTGAAAACAAAACTGCTTTAGGAAGTCCGGAATACCTTGATCCATCTGGTGGAACACTTAAATATTCACGTTTTAATTTAGGGATTCGAATCGAAAAGAGTGAATTCACATTACGTGGTATCATCCCCCGCGTAATTGTATATGAAGTCTTGTTTCTCAGCCTGTTGCTTTTATCTATTTTTGCACTGATGACAAAATATTTGTCATCAAACACATTTAAAACGTATATCTGGTTTGTTTATGCTATATTTGCGCTGTTGGTGGTGCTATCAAGTGAAATTGTTCTGTTTGACTGGTTGGTTGATAAAACATCAAACTACAATTTAAGATTGATTATTATGATATTTGATGTACTTTGGTGGATCATACCTGCGTACCTGTTGAATCTCGCAGCAGAACGTTTTTTGTGGACACCTCTTGAAGAGCGGAGTGGTAGATCAATTCCCAAAAACGCACGTAGATTTGTGGCTGCTGTCATTTACATTCTAGCTGTATTTGGCATTGTTGCATTTGTGTTCAATCAAAAACTAACGAGCCTATTAGCAACATCTGGTATGTTTGCAATGATTGTCGGTCTTGCCATACAGGTTAATATTTCCAATGTTTTTGCAGGTATTGCCATCAACCTGGACCGTCCCTTTCGAACAGGTGATTGGGTCATTATTGGTAAATTTGAAGAAGGTGTGGTGACTGATATTACCTGGAGAGCAACACGATTGCGGACAAGAAATGGCTGTATTCTGAGTATCCCTAACAGTGAAGCTTCAGAAACAGCAATTCACAACTTTAGCTATCCTGATGATTCCTACTGGCAATATTTCACTGTTTATGTGGATCCAAGACATCCCCCCAAGCGGGTAAAAAAGATATTATTGGATGCCGCATTATCAGTCAAAGCAGTATTGCGAGACCCACCGCCATCAACACGATATCTCGGTTTGAACGAAGCCATGACATCATTAAGCAAGCCCTGGGCTGCCAATTACTTGATATCGGTTTGTGTGCGGGATTATGGAAAGAAATTTCTTCACAATGAATCTGTATGGGAGCGGGTTTATGAACATTTGAACAATCAAGGTATTGAACCCATTCTTGAACGAAAAGAAATTCAAGTTCAACAAAAAGCAGCCTTTTCATATACTGAACCCTTTTTGCATGATGCGGCTGAAATATTGACAAAGTTAGATATTTTTCAACCGATCCTTTTTGAAGCAAGATCATATATTTGTCATCGTATCAAGAAACACGAATTAAAAGCACATGAAACCATTACCCATGAAGGAAAACCACTTTCATCTTTATTTGTTATTGCTGAAGGCGTCGTTGGACTTTGGTGTGCGAACGAAGATGGTGAATTGATAGAATTGGATCGTATTGGTGTGGGGAATTATTTTGGTGAAATGAGCCTGTTTACAGGTGAATATGCCTATTATACAAGTATCACTGCATCAAGGAGTATTCTATATGAAATAGACAAGATAAATATGGCTCCTTTTGTGGTTGAACGTCCGGATTATTGGGAATACCTGGCAAGAGTTTTAACTGATTGCTATATTGCAAGAGAAAGCAAAAAAGACATCCACTTTTCAGAAAAAGTTGATAAAGCCATCTTAGCAGAAGAAATTCGGATATCAATTCAACAGTTTTATCAAAATGATGATACTGAAACGCAAGAGAATAGTCCGGATGATGAAGACGAAATAGATTAATTGATGAACGTATTATTCGAACATTGCTGATTTTTTAAATATTTCTTAGGAATGCTCGGAAAATAACATGCTCATTTTTCTTGATCGTACAAAAAAATAAGGTCGTGAAGAGACGTATCATGCTATGTCTCTACAGTACAATTACCTCAAAACGAACAATATCAATAATGGGGAAGTTATTTTCAGAGCATTCCTTTGTAAATCAGATTCATGATCAAAACCTGAAATAACGCTTTCCTACTGTAACAATACAGCCAAGTGGATCAGTCACTTTCTTGTAGAATTCAATTTTTTTTTAAAGCTTAATAACAAGGCGCAAATATTGCAAAGTATAAAAAAATATCGAGTTTTTCACTCACAATAACATTATTTTGTAACATTAAGTAACAGTCGCTTGACTGTTTAATTAACAGAAAGGTAAAAAATGGCAGCAATAGAAAAAATCAAGATTATTTCTGGGGTGTATTGGATTGGTATTCCTGATGCCAATTTATATATTTTGTGTGGGTGCCCGGCTGATAGCGTCAAACACATGATGCGGACTGGCTTGATCAAAACAATTGAACGTGAAGGCGTGTTTTTTGAATCCGGTCCCAATGCAATATTATTATCTGATGTTTTGGTTCAAAATGGACATTTTTCCAACCTTGCCGAATTTCCAGTGCTTCAAATGTTATATAGACAGGGAATGATTTTGCCCAACCATCCAAATAACACAGGGATAAAACCAATGCTTATTGGTATTGAAGAACAAATCAATGCTCACCTGGCATATATTCATCGGGGAAATTATGGTCTTGCATCAGAAGAAGAACTGATTGAAGCGGGTTTATCAAAATCTGAAGCACGTGACATGATGCGTTTGAAACTCCGTTTTGCTTTCAATAAAATTCGTCCCACTACAGACTTATTGGATACATTACCTGTTGAAAATGACCCTGTTCACATTCGAAACGATGTTTATATCCATCGAACCGGATTTAATACATATAAGTTTATGTACAAAGGTGAATCTGCCACTGTTGATTTGAAGTTGAAAAAAAATGAACAATATAGTGCGCCATTTGAGTTAGGATACCATCAGATCAAGCGTGAATATTTTGCGGTGATTCACTCCGGTCAAGGCGATGGATGGGACATCAACCGGCCAAGTATGGCAAGTATTCTTATGTTCCAGGGAAGTCTCTATCTAATAGATGCCGGGCCCAATTTACTTCAGACACTGACTGCCTTAGGAATCAGTATAAATGAAATAGAAGGCGTCTTTCATACGCATGCCCATGACGATCATTTTGCGGGATTGACCACATTGATTCGTGGAGATCATCGTATCAAATATTATGCCACTAAACTCGTTCGGGCATCAGTTGCTAAAAAATTTCAAAGCCTGATGACCTGGAACTCGGATCGTTTGGATCAATACTTTGATGTTCATACCCTGGAATTCGATAAGTGGAATAATGTTGAAGGGCTGGAAGTCAGGCCGGTCTTATCGCCACATCCTGTTGAAAACAGTATTTTCACATTTAGAGCAATTTGGGATGGAGGGTATTTAAGTTATTCGCATTATGCAGATTTGACATCATTTGATGTATTAAAAGGAATGATAACATCTAATCCTGATGAAAATGGAATTACGCAAGACTTCTATGATAAAGTTCAAAATGAGTATCTTTCACGTGCAACTTTGAAAAAAATTGATGTTGGTGGAGGACTCATTCATGGGAAAGCTGAAGATTTTAAGAATGATCCATCCGACAAAATTATCCTTTCTCATACCGCACAGTCATTTACAAACAAAGAAAAAGAGATCGGTTCCCGTGCCCCATTTGGAATGGTTGATGTTTTAATATCCACCAATCAGGATCATACAATGCGATATGCATTTCGTTATTTGCATGCTTATTTTCCATCAGCGGACATTGCTGAATTGCGCATTTTGTTAAATTGTCATGTTATATCCTTTAATGCCGGATCAATACTTGTAAAAAAAGGGGTTGCCAATCCGAATATATATTTGATTTTGACAGGTACAATTGAAATGATTCGATATGAACAAAATGTTCATCAAATTTTATATGCAGGGTCCTTAATTGGTGAGTTGTCTGGCTTTAAAGAAAAACCTTCTAAAGAAACCTATAGCGCATGTAGTTATGTATGGGCACTTGAGATACCGGTCAATCTATATGCAGAATTTGTTCGTCGAAACAATCTATATGAAGAAATTGATGCCATGCAGAAAAGCATTGCTTTTTTGCAAGATACCTGGCTATTCGGTGATATGGTGACATACCCGGTTCAAAACAAAATCGCCCAAAAATTGATCACTCGATCATATATTGAAGGTGAGATTATTCCGGATAATGGTGAGGCCATATTGGTATTACTTGTGGAAGGTGAATTGGTCATTCGCTCTGGGGCAGCCCATATTGAAACAATTACACCTGGAAATTATTGTCGTGAAGAAACAGTTCTTGGTGAAGGTGGAACCCGATTTTCAGTATATGCATCCAAATCATCAAAGGTTTATTGTATACCGGGTAAAATTTTATTGGATATTCCAGTTGTTATGTGGAAACTACTGGAAACCCAGGAAAAACGACAACAGTACCGGGCGGGAATAATTCCCTGAATATCAAAAGCAAAAAAATGATAAATGAGTCATATTCCTAAAAAGACACAAATAAGTAAGGAATTCACTGAAAATCATTTCCCCACTTAGGAAAGCTCTGAAAATAACATGCTCATTTTTCTCGACCTTATTTTTTTCCAGCCCCATTAATAGCGATGAACTGTACCCACGATTTCGTTATATTTACTTCAGCCATAGGAACTGATCGGTTTTTGGGCCATGTCCTCAGTTATGGGAACCTTATCTGGAAGACCAAAGATTGCACAGGAACTTGAATAAATTATTTAATTACAATTGTTCCTGTGCATAG
>Ga0272440_1001401_pt1 | contig 19706 bp, 14 predicted proteins | sample SSMMMBAug17_FD_192440 | JGI IMG/M metagenome (GOLD analysis project Ga0272440, IMG submission 192440) | Marine sediment archaeal communities from Little Sippewissett salt marsh, Falmouth, MA, United States - SSM-MMB-Aug17 | ecosystem: Environmental > Aquatic > Marine > Wetlands > Sediment ...
GGAACAGTTGGATCAATATGTGCAATCAGATCGGATTCAAAAAAGTATTGCAAGCACGAAATTGATAAAAATTATATTGGTTTACAAAGGTTGGGAATTAATTTATTGCGAGGAATACGTTTGAAAAGCTTACAGGATAATCAGTATCATTATTACATATTGCAAACGAATCAAATAGTTTACTGTAATTATCCATGATTATAACATATTCTAAATTTTTTTGTGATTTTAGATTTGGTGAGATAGATAAGATTGAATTGACACTCTATAATTGAAAGTAGCGGGGGGCGGATTTGAACCGCCGACCTTCGGGTTATGAGCCCGACGAGCTACCAAACTGCTCCACCCCGCATCAACAAAAAATAGTTATACTGATATTTCTTTAAGCTGTCAAGCTTTTTTTTATTTATTTTGTCATTATGGGCAAATCTTTTTTTGTATGGGCGTTTTAGGGGCATGATCGCTTTTTTGAATATGAATATGTGCGGCTGCGGACGTTTTTCGACCGGCTGAGGTGCGCATCAAAAAACCTTTCATTAATAAAAAAGGCTCTACAACATCAACCAGAGTATCGGCTTCTTCTTGAAGTGTTGCTGCAATGGCCTCGATTCCCACAGGCCCTCCTTGATAATAAGCAATAATTGTATTTAAATAACGTCGGTCCAATGGTGTAAGACCTTCATTGTCAACACCTTCTAATGTCAATGCCCGGTGGACAGTTTGGATATCAATTTGACCATCACCCCGTACCTGGGCAAAATCACGTACCCTTCTAAGCAAACGATTGGCAATTCTCGGGGTTCCCCGGGACCGGTTTGCCAAAGATATGGCCGCATCATCATTGATTTGAATTTTTAATATGGATGCCGACCGCTTAATAATTGTTGTCAGGTCCGCTTCTGAATAAAAATCCAGACTCCGAAATATGCCAAAACGATCCCGCAGTGGCGCGGATAATAAACCAACACGTGTGGTCGCCCCGACCATCACAAATTGATTGAGACGATATCGATGACTTTTTGCATATGGGCCTTTATCAAAAATAAAATCAACCGCAAAATCCTCCATGGCCGGATAAAGAAATTCTTCCACCGATTTTGGCAGACGATGGATTTCATCAATAAATAAAACATCCCCTTTATCTAAATGGGTGAGAATTGCCAGAACATCCCCACCTTTCTCAAGGGCCGGTCCGGATGTAATTGTCAATGTGCCATCCATTTCCTTTGCAATTAAATGCGCCAGAGTTGTTTTTCCAAGCCCTGGCGGCCCATGCAATAGCACATGTTCAATGGCTTCAGATCGCTTTTTTGCAGCAGATATTGCAATTGTAAGAATTTCAACAGTCTCTCGCTGGCCGATATAATCCTTGAACTCTTTGGGTCGAAGGGACAAGATATGGTCTTCAGCATCTTCGGGTAAGGATGATCCAGATACCAGGCGTCCTGCATTTTCATCAATGGCAATTTCTTTCATTGGGCCATCTCTCCACGATATACTTCGTCAAACAGTGCTTCAGCCGAATCAATGGATGGGCTGCGTTTTAACGCCTTTTCTATCATTTCTTCAGCTTCAACCGGACGATGCCCCAGTTGATTGATCAAAACATCTGTCACCTGAAGTTTGATCTCATCCATTGATGCAGATATTTGTTCTGAAGGTAACTTTTGATTTTCAGATTGATGCATCAATGCATATTTTTTCATTTTTCCATGTAATGTTGCCACAATTTTTTGTGCGGTTCGATTGCCAATGCCTTTGAGTTTAGACAATCCTTTAACATCTTTATTTTCAATGGCAATGGCAATTTCACGAACAGAAATGGATAATGCATGAATGGCTTTTAAAGGCCCAATCGCCTCAACTGTAATAAACTGACGAAAAAAATCCCGCTCAATTTCCAGGTTGAAACCAATTAAGGTAGGTTTTGGCTGTCTTTCAGTCTGATAATGATAAATAAACAGGGATATGGTTTCATCATTCATATGCGGTTTAAGGGTATCCATGACCACTTTGGGCAATAACACTTCATAACCAACAGCCCCACAAAGTAACACAATGCGATCTGTTTCTTGTTTAATGACCCGACCTTCTAAATAGGCAATCATAATTTCATATTTCCCCGAAAAATGCCAATCATGCTTAAAGCAAGGGCATCTGATGCATGGTTTGGTGTAATGGGTTCAGTTCTACCAATAAGGTGACGAACCGCTTTTTCAAGTTGTTGCTTGCTGGCTTTTCCATTTCCTGTCAACACTTTTTTGGCTTCACGCACTGGTATTTCAGTGATATCCACATCATAATGACTGGCTGCCAATAAAATAACACCAGTCACTTTTGCCAATGTGATTCCTGATTTAGGGTAACGTCTCAAAGAAAAAATATCTTCAACAATCAATCGATCTGGTTTTTGTTGTTCCAGAATGTTATGAATCTCCGAATGGATCCATTGAAGACGTATGGGTAAGGGATTGTTTTTTGAGGTTGTAATTGTTTGAAAGGCATAGCTGACAATTCGTGCAGATGTGCCGCGAACCATTCCAACGCCTGTTGATGCCAGACCTGGATCAATACCAATCACTGTGATCATTGTTTATATAAGTTCCCCATTTTGAAAAGAGTGTAACCAAAATTGCCGGTTAAACCAAAATCCAACCTATGAGCAAAACCAGTTTTGCTCATAGGTTGGGTTCCGGTTTACCGGCAATTTGGGTTAGGGGGAGTTGGGGTCAGACCCCAACTCCCCCTTGACGTCATTTATACTTGACTTACAATTCACTGAGCTTTTTCAGCGCCAGTTTGGCTTCAGGAGAGTCTGGATACTTTTTTGTCAGTTCTTTTAATATTAAACTGGCATTGGTTTTATCATTTAATTCCAGAAAAGCCATGCCTTGTTTAAGAAGGGCAGCAGGCACTTTATTGCCATTGGGATATGTTTCTATAACCTTTTGATATTCAAGTATCGCTTTTTCATACCATTTTTCCTGATAATAGATTTCCCCCATCCAAAATTGCGCATTATCGGCATTTTTTGATTTGGGATATTTTTTAATGAAGTTGACAAATTGAATCCGAGCGGTTTCAAAGTCTTTTTGATCAAAAGCAGTTTTGCCAGTCGCATACATTTCAGCTTCAGGTGTTTGAGGCGAAGATTGCTGTGATTGAGAAGCCTGCATCCGCCCTGTTGTAGATGATTTCCTTTCATTGGTTTCAATTCCAAGATAGTTTTCAATCATCTGTAATCGTTCGAAAATTTGATTGACAGGCACATTAACTTCTGATGGGGTTTGTTTTTGTTGTTTCAAAAGGTTAAATTTTTTCTTTAAATGATACTCAATCTCTTCAAGACGACCAGTAATTTGACGAATTTCATGCCGACTTGTGTTGGAATTGGCTTTGATCCCGGCATACTGCTCCCTAAATTGTTTTTCAATCAGATCCACTGATTGTTTAATATGGTGTAATTGGGATTCCAGTGACTCAATACGAGTATCCACCTGATTGTATGACGTCAAGTTACTTGATCCCTGTGTTTCCAGGGCTGTCAGTCGATTCTGAATATCAAGCATTTCTTGTTGCGAAACACATCCAAATACAAAGGCTGTCAAGCTAATTATCAATAAACTTCTAATCTTTTTATTCATAATGATTTCTTCCCAAACCAAAAAGTTCATGTCTATCATCACTGGCTGATCTTTAATGCCATGAAGTGATTCCGCTAACCAGGGATGCTCTTGTAATTACTTTTTAGGACCAACATACGTTCAAAATGGCCAGTCCGACACCCCCACAACCATATGTGAATATAAAAAAATCTGTGGGAGCGTCGGACCCATTCAGTCCCAAAAACATATTAATTTTTGATAACAAAATGTGCACGTCTGTTTTTAGACCATGCTTCTTCATTGGATCTTGGATCAAAAGGTCTTTCTTCACCAAAACTGACTGTTTCAATACGTTCGGATTCAACACCAAGATCCACTATGAAATTTTTTGCAGTTTCAGCGCGACGTTCACCCAAAGCAATATTATATGCTGCGCTGCCGCGTTCATCGCAATGACCTTCAATGATAATGTTCACCGCCGGATGGGTTCTCATCCATTCTGCTTTAATTTTAAGCTCTTCCTGGGAATCCCACCGAAGGGTGCTTTCATTATAATCAAAATAGATATCTGTTTCTTCAAACCGATTTCTAGCTTCGATATCTTCTTGTTGGCGTCGTTTCTCAGCACGTTTTGCAGCTTCTTTTTGAGCTTGCTGCCTTTGTTGTTCTTCAATCCGTTTTTGTCGCTGAATCTCAACCTTTTTACGTCTGACCTCTTCTTCAGCTTTTATCCTTTTTTCAGCCTCAACTCTGGCGCGTTCAGCTGCTTCTTCCTCAGCTATTTCTGCTGGTGTTTTAACATCAGGCTGTCTGGTGGAACATCCTGAAACGATAAACATGGCCATCATGCTAATCAGAACGATGCAAACAAGCATACGTTTATTTGTCATAAGAAACCTCCTGATAGATGTTCAACATTGTTAGTTATTGACATGATCTTGCAAATTTTATGTCATAAACTATATTATCAATGCTGTGTGGTAAAAATAATACATATAAACAAAAGAGATAATACTCTAATGAATGATTGTCAATACTATAATTGATTGAAATATTGTTTTCATTATTGTCCATTGCTCGACCAGGCCGGATCAAACTGTTGACCTTTCATTGATATCAATTGGCGTTGGTCTGTGCCATAAGCGGTCATCACAAAAATTTTACTTTTTCCAGTTCGTGTGGAACTAAACGCCAGAAGATTGCCATCAGGTGACCAGTTTGGAGATTCATTATTTGCTGAATTATGTGTTAATTGCATTTTTCGGCTGCCATCGACATTCATGACATAAATGTCAAATCGCTCATTGGTTCGGCCACAAAAAGCAATGCGATCCCCTTTTGGAGACCATGTTGGTGAAACATTGTATTTGCCTTCATAAGTCAGGCGTTTTGTTTTTCCAGAATCCATTTCGTAAATATATATATGTGCATTTCCTGAACGATTGGATACAAAAGCAACTTTTTTGCCATCTGGTGACCATGTCGGGGAAACATCAATCCCCCAGTCGTAAGTCAGGCGTTTGATAATTTTTCCAGTTCGAGTCAATAAATAGATTTCAGAATTGCCGGGCTTGGATAAAGCAGCTGCAAATTCCAAACGCTTGGGATGCCATGCCGGAGTGATATTATGCCCCTTAAATGAAATATAAAATCCACGTTTTTTTCCAATCATATGACGTACATACAGGTCGGGTTTGTTTCGGGTGTAAGATGTATAAGCGAGCCATTCCTTGTCGTGAGACCATGATGGTGTGAGGTTGATAGACCGGTTATATGTCATTTGCTTGATATCATAGCCATCAAAATCGCATGTATAAATTTCTTTATTGCCTGTATGAGATGATACAAATGCGATTTGGCTGTTAAAAAAACCTTTGCTGCCAGTCAACCGCTCAATAACCTCATTGCAGAAACGTCGAATAATTTTTCGGGTATCGTTATGCCATCCTTTGTATTTTTTTCCAACAAGCAATCGCCCTGAAAATGTATCGAACAATCGCAATTCAACAACAACGAGTTTGTCCTGCACTTGAATACCACCAGTCACCAAAAGTTCAGCACCAATTGCTGTCCAGTTCTTAAAATTCAAGGTGGAGCCTGTAATACCAGTTTTTTGAAGGTTTTCCAGAAATGCTTTTTCATTGAGCATTTTAAAAAAACCAGTAAATTCAAGTGTTTCAGAAAGCACTCGGGTCATTTCCCTGGATATGCTTTCAGTGGGTGATGTTTCCGGGGTATATCTGAATACCGGAACAGCAATGGGAATCTTTCTCAAAAAGGGGTTACTGATATCAATATAATCAATTACCCGCTGCGCGTTGGCAGACATCACGCAAACACTGGCCAGTATAAAACTTACGATAATGGATGAAATATATTTTATCTTCAAGTCAGGTATCCTCATTTTATGAAAAAGTAAACGTTATCCACTTATTGTAATCCCGAAGGTGTAAATTTTAACCCTACCGGCCCATAAACAGGACGCAAATATGCGCCAGGCAATGGAGGGAGTGGATTGGATTTTTTGACTGCTTTTATAACACACTCATCAAAATAATCATTACCGGACTTTTTTTCAAACCACATATCCGGCTGAATATACCCATTTTTCATAATTTTTATGACAACAATGGCACTCAGGTTCGTTTTAACGCCAACCATTTGTAAAGATACTGCCCAATTCTTGCTAATCCGAGACATCACTTCAGCTTTATAGATATCCATTAGCTCAACTGAAGATTTTTTTTCGCCAGTTTGTCTGATACGCCTTTGCGCTTCATCAATGCGAACTTTCTGTTTTAATTTTCGCAGGGTATCACTCAATTGTCTTTGGTTTCTATTACGAGCAATCTGCTCTCTTTTTATGGTTCGCTTTTTTAAAGAGCGCTTAATTTTAGGCTGAACAGGCCTTGAGGGCTTATCAGGTCTTTCAATGGGTTTTATCAATTTTTGTTCAGGCATTTCCACTTTTTCAGGTTCTTCTGTTTCTGGTTCTTTTACTATTTCAGGTTTGATAATTTCAGGTTTCGGCTTCAAAGGGGTGAATGTCTTAGGCGGCTCAATGGGCGCTAATGGTCTAAATTTTTTGGGTGCATAGCTGGGTACAGGTTGCTGCACGGGTTCTGGCTCGGGGGCATTATTGTCCTCTGATGATTCATCTACTTCCGACATGTCCATATCCGATTCGACCACAGGATCTTCTGGCAAAGGCGCTTCAAGTTCCTGCTCTGTAACCGATACCAAATCAATATCTATTACAGTGGGAAAGTTCTTGTCTGCCGGGTTCAGACCGGGGAAAAAAAAGACCAGAGCAAAAAACATCAGGTGTCCCATTATTGAACCACCAAATGTTAACACCCATGTAACTTTTTTTATCTCTGAACGAACCAAATAATCATTTGCTGCATACATAAAGTTAGATTACGCTTTTTTATTATAAATCAGCATCATATATATAGATGCTAAGATCGATTGTCTGATTGCTTAAGTGGATCAGTGATCATGCCCAATTTTTTTACACCTGCATTTTTCACCTCGGACATCACACGAACAACTAATCCATATGCGACATTCTTATCTGCCCGCATATACACCTGCTTTTCCATACGACCATCAAGAATGATTGTTAATTTTTCCTGAAGCGCGTCAATTGTCACTTGATAGGTGTTGATATAGATTTCTCCATTTTTCTTGATGGTAATGGTCAGGCATTCATCATCAGTAGGTAATGATTTTGATGATGTTTCAGGAAGAGAAACATCCACGCCTTGTGTCATCATTGGGGCAGACACCATAAAAATTATCAGCAAAACCAACATAACATCCACAAAGGGAGTGACATTGATTTCAGCCATATACTGATTGTTTGATCCACCGCTTGTCATAATTTACTGTCCTTTTCCACGAAGCATTTCCATTTCGACAATATTGAGAAAATCTGCAGAAAAGCTGTTTAATTCGGATTCAATGACTCTGATTTTACTGTTAAAATAATTAAATGCAACCACAGCAGGAATAGCAACAGCCAGCCCCGCAGCTGTTGCAATAAGTGCTTCAGAGATTCCAGGTGCAACAGCAGCCAGATTAGCAGAGCCTTTTAAAGCTATCCCATGAAAGGAATTCATTATACCCCAAACTGTCCCAAATAAACCCACAAAAGGAGTTGTATTACCTGTAGTTGCCAGGAATGATGTCAGGCTGACCACTCGTGTCATTTCTGTGTTAATTGCTCTCCTTAAGGCCCGGTTGATATTGTCGATTCCCACTGTCCGATGATTGGCTACTTCTTGTTGATTTTCAGAATCTGTCTGATGAATTCCAGATTTTTCAAGCTTGTTCAACTCCTGATAGCCAATTCGAAACACACGCCCCACAGGGCAGGATTGGAGTTGCTTTGTTCCGCTAAATGCACTTGCCAGATCTCGGCTTTTCCAAAAATGGTCTACAAAAGCCAGAGATTCCTTATAGGCCTTGCGTACATACAGGAATTTTATAATAATAATTCCCCAGGATGTTACTGAGAAAAATAACAAAAGCAACAGAACAAACTTTACCATCGGTCCGGCATTTGTAACCATGTGGATGACGTCTGCGTCTGTAGTGAACATAATAAAAACCTCTTTATTTGTTGGCACTGATCCTCGCATAAGGGTGCCTGACGTTAATGGATGGCAATGACGATGTAATTTCTTCGAGTTTTGCCATCAAAATTTATCCGATATTATTTATACGACCCAAACATGACTGTCAAGTCTTTATCTATTAAATATTTTTTAGTGTAACCAAAATAGATTGAATTCCGAGGACATGACCTTATTTTTTGATATAATATGTTATATTATAGATTTTATATCAATAAATAAGGATTGTGTCCCCCGGAATTCAGTCTATTTTGGGTACACTCAAATATTTTATAGGCGATTTATTTTGAATTTAAAAGCTGCTATTAGACCTTATTTATTTAATCTTGTAAAGAGTTTTTTTGTTTTTTTTGATTGCATTTTTATGGGGGTTTTGTAAGATGAGGTTTTAATAAAAAGATAAACAATGAGAACAAATCCCATGCAACCAACCTATGATATAATAGTTATCGGCGCCGGACATGCAGGATGCGAGGCCGCTTTGGCATCAGCAAGAATGGGATGCCAGGTGGCCTTGTTGACCATCGACCTGGACAAAATTGCTGCCATGCCCTGTAGTCCATCTATTGGCGGTATGGCCAAAGGCCAACTGGTTCGAGAAATTGATGCTTTGGGCGGAGAAATGGCCAAAATAACTGACATCTCCGCCATTCAATACCGCACTCTAAACACGCGCAAAGGCAAGGCTGTTCATTCATCAAGAACGCAAAATGACAAAGCAAGATACCATACAGCCATCAAAAAAGTGATCGAATTACAAGAAAACCTGCATCTCAAACAGGCGCTTGTTGAGCAACTATGGATTGAAAATAATTGTATTAAAGGGGTAATTGATCAAACTGGGTTTGTTTATCCTGCAAAATCAGTTATTTTGGCCAATGGCACTTTTTTGAAAGGTCTGGTTCATATTGGTCACTCGGCCATCCAGGCAGGCCGTGCAGGTGAATTTGCCAGTAATGGGCTGGCCGATCAACTCGCAAGCTTCAAATTTGAAATGGGTCGGTTTAAAACAGGAACCCCCCCGCGACTCCTGAAATCATCAATTGATTTTTCTCGATTTGAAGAACAAAAACCAGAGCCACCCGGGCGATTGTTTTCCATATTTTCAGAAAATCAAACTTTACCACAGCAATCATGTTTTATGGGATATACCAATTTAAATAGTCATCAAATCATTATAGATAATCTGACACAATCTGCCTTGCACAGTGGCCGCATTAAAGGCCGACCTGCACGCTACTGTCCCTCTCTGGAAGATAAAATTGTCCGATTTGCTGATAAAAACCGGCACCAGGTGATACTTCAACCAGAAGGGCTTGACTCTCAAGAAATTTATGCAAGCGGTCTGGGGAACAGTCTCCCCCTAGAAATCCAAATACGCCTGGTTCGCTCTGTTGATGGTTTATCTGAAGCTGAAATCATGCGACCGGCCTATGCCATTGAATATGATTATCTTAATCCCCAGCAGCTGCACCCCACTTTGGAAACAAGAAAAATTCATGGCCTGTATTTTGCCGGTCAAATCAATGGCACATCAGGATACGAGGAAGCTGCTGCCCAGGGACTATGGGCTGGAATCAATGCAGCAGCCAAAATACAAAAAAGGCCGCCCATGATTTTAAATCGTTCACAGGCATACATGGGCGTTCTAATTGACGATCTGATTACTAAAGGTACACAAGAACCCTATCGCATGTTTACCTCACGTGCTGAATATCGACTCATGCTGCGTGAGGATAATGCGGATTTACGACTGATGAAAACAGGTCATGATTATGGTTTGATTCACACAGATACCTTTAATGACATGATTCAGAGAACAAGACAAATTTCTGATGAAATACAGCGTCTTAACGCATTGACAATCAAACCATCTAAAAAAGTCAACGCCTACCTGAAATCCAAAAACAGTCCGCAAATTGATAATGGCACCTCCCTGGCACAGCTGTTAAAACGTTCTGAAATGAATTACGACATTGTCCAACAATTTGGAGCGTCATCATCCCCAGTATCGCCATTGGTGGCAGAACAGGTTGAGATTGAAATTAAATATGAAGGCTATATTCAGAAGCAATTGCGTGAAATTCAAAAATTTAGTGAAATGGAACGAATCAAGATCCCCCTGATGTTTGATTTTTTTCATGTTCATGGTTTGTCAAATGAGCTAAAAGAAAAACTCTCCCAAATTCGTCCTGTATCCCTGGGGCAGGCATCTAGAATAGAGGGAATGACACCCGCTGCACTGTCAGCACTCTTAATTATGCTAAAAAGCAACGAAAAAAATGTTTCTTTAGGAGAGCGACCAAAATAATTCTCCAACAATTATTATAATATTTGCATTACCCGAAACTTTTTGATATGCAAGAGTATTTGGTAACTGCGATGCAGAAATAATAAGAATTTTTGTTCAACTTTTGTTTTTTCAGCCATTCACATAAAAATGCCTGAAAAAACAAAAGTTGAACCCTTATAAATTAGGAGGAATGCATGTCACAGGAAAATCAAAATGATGATACATTGAAAATGTATGAACTTGTCAAGCATGTCGAAGGCGATGAGACGCCGCAGGTGATGGCTACTGTCGCCATTCATCTGGATGAATCTGAAAACTTGGCCATTCAACCGGCTCCTGAAAAAAAGGAGGAGAAGGTTGATTCAGCGGAGCTTATTGAGCTTCAAAAAAAATATGACATATTAATGAGCAGCTTGCCGGTTGGATTGTTGGTTGTCAATGAAAAACTTGAAGTTGGCCCTGAATACACTAATGTCTGCGCAGATATTTTTGGGCAGGCGGATCTGGAAAATAAGAATTTATTAGATTTACTTAACGCATCAGATGAGGAACGATCAACCATTTCTGATTACCTTAAATCATTCATTCAAACCCTGGGTGAACCAGGCACTGTCAACCCAATTGAAATTTTGGATATCATTCCACCTTCCCAGGAATCTGAAGAATCTGAAGAATCTGAAAATTCTGAAGAAATAGCGCAAAAAGAATCTCGTCAGATTCGTATTGGCTATCAGATGATCAGCCAGGCGGCTGATGGTTCTGCTCAAGTTCTTGTCATTATTGAAGATATTACACCTATCAAAACAGCAAATGAGGGCGTGGAGCGTATTGAAAAAAATATGCAACGTCTTGGGACCATCATTGTCGATCCTGATCTATCGGCAGAGTTATTGAGTGAACAAATCAATTGTGTCGATACTGCCATTGACAACCTGACACAATTAAAAGAGTCACCTGATAAGACAGAACTGATTGCCAGTCTGTCACTCAATGTACATAAAATTGCCGGTTTGAGTATCGGTTTTGGTGAAGATCATATCATCGATCAGTCAGAAAAACTGCTTGAAACAATCCGACAGGTTATAAATAAAGAGGCCTCAGATGAATGGATGACCTCATGCGAATCACTATTGAACGAACTGTCCGAAACCATTTCAAACTTTTCAGAATCGTTTCAAGAGTTAACAGGCCTTGAAATTGAGGAACAACCGGTCAAAAAGTTGAAAATCATGGGAAAGAATCTGACAAACCTTGCTGAAACCCTAAAAAAACTCAAGATAAATGCAGAAGACAAGGCCCATCTCATTGATCAGGTCAATGAGCTAAAATCTGTTTCTGTTTACGATGGCTTTAGCCGAACCGCTCGATTAATTCAAGGCATTATTGATATTACTGGTGAAAGCGCTGCCTTCTCAATTGAAGACTCTGACATCATGATGGATTACGCTTTAGCACAAAGCCTGAGCGAACCATTGGTTCATTTGTTTATGCATATCATGAAACACAACATTGACGCACCTGAGGCAAGATTTGATCGCAACAAGGTTGAAGAAGCCAATATATCTATTGCAGTTCTTGAAGATGAAGATGGCCTGGTTGTTGAGATGAGTGATGATGGTGAGGGGCTTGACCCTGAAACAGTCAAACAGACTGTTGTGGAAAAAGAGTTGATGACTCAGGAAGCGGTTGATGAAATACCGGATGATGAAACATTGGAGCTAATATTTACTCCTGGTTATTATACAGATGCTGATATTCAAAGTGGTATGCAATTGGATCAAATTCGGCGTGTTATTCAGGATGAGATGGGGGCTGAAATGTTTGTTGATGCTGAACCCGGAGAAGGCACCACATTTATGATCAAGTTTCAGGATGATAAACCCGCTGAACCTACTGAATCGAAGACTGTAAAGCAGGTGTATGGATACAATGCAGGGTATTATTATCTCTTTGAAATAGATGCATCAGGTGACTGTCGTGCATCCAAAGTTGAAAAAGATGAGGTTCCATCTAAGATTCTTGATAAATGGCTGGCTGATGGGACAATTACTAAATAAGCAGCGCCGCGGTGGGATGATAGTTCGGACCTGTGTCATGCAGGTCCGAACTATTTGAAACATGGGTTAATCCAATTCCTCAAAGGGGGTTAATCCAATTCCTCAAACATCGCCATGAGTTTCTCTCCATATTTATCCATAACTTTTTGGCGCCGAAGCTTCATGGTCTGAGTCAATAAGCCATTATCAATGCTAAAATCGTCCGCAATAATCAGAAATTTTTTGGGAATTTCATACCCACCATAAATATTTTTTAATTGCTCAACAACTTGATTTTCAAGAAAATCGCAGAATGTAGAAACCTGAACCAACTCTTCATTGTTTTTTCCAGTACAATCAATACTTTCCACATATGATTTAAGGGCCTCAAAATCCGGTACCAATAAACAGACATTATAGGGTTTGGACTCACCAAAAATCATGGCATTGGCAATATATGGATTCAGCTTGATATCTTCCTCAATGGAAGCAGGATGGACATACTTGCCATTCTCCAATTTGTACTCTTCTTTAAATCGACCGGTAATAAACAAAAATCCTTCATCGTCCAGACGACCCCGATCTCCGGTGCGGAAACCAACCCCCAATTCAGGATCGTCAAATAATACTGCGGCGGTTTTTTCAGGCTTGTTGTGGTAACCTTGCATGACATTGGGGCCATGACAGATTATTTCACCATCTTCAGAATGTTCACCTGTCATACTTTTATCTATGACCACTGTCACTTTATCAATGGCACTACCAACACTGCCTATTTTATTTTTTCCCGGACAATTTATTGTCATGGCAGGTGTTGTTTCAGTAAGGCCATAACAATCAAAGGTTTGAATGCCGATATCGCTGAAAAACATGCCGATTTCCGGGTTCATCACAGCGCTGCCAGTAATTGCCATTTTTAGATTGCCACCAAATTTTGCGCGAATTTTGGAAAAAACAATACGATCTAAAATATGAAATAAAATTGATCCACGACCCGTTTCGCGTTTTTTTTCAGCCTCACTTTTGGCAAGATTGAATAAAAATTCAGAAATACCGCCTTTTTCTTTCATCATGCGATGAATACCATCGTATACCCGATTAAAAATTCTGGGAACTGCAATCAGAATATTGGGTTTGACTTTTTGTAAATCATCAACAATAGTGTCGATTGAGCCAACCAGCCCGGTTGCCCCACCAAGATACATTCCCAGATAAAGCTCTCCGGTTTGACCAAATGAATGGGCCCAGGGCAAAATAGACAGGCTGATTGTGGTTTCATCCAGATGGGAAAATGCTTTTGCAGCTGCCTGAACATTGGATGTAAAATTGCCATGACTCAATAATACGCCTTTTGGATCACCAGTCGTCCCTGACGTATAAATCAAGGAGGCAATATCGCTCCAATGGGGCTTGACTGATGGCACAGGATTGTCTTTTCCCAGTTCCTCAAGGGCCGCAAAGGTATCGGGTCCATCAGCACCTTTAATAATAATGATCTTTTCAAGAGTGTCGATTTTATCAACAAGATGTTTCACCTTGTCGTAAACTTCAGTGTTGACAACAAACAATACTTTTAGTCCACTGTCTTCAACAATATATTCCCAAATTTGTTCACGTTCCTTTTCGTACATTGGAACAAATCGGGCACCCCTGCCATAGGTTGCCATGGCAGCAATCGCCCATTCAACACTGTTTTTCACAATCACACCGACTGCATCATCTTTTTCAACACCCAATTTCGCGAGACCACCGCGAAGATTGTTGACACGTTCTCCCATCTGTCGATATGTCCAGAAATGATATTCACCATCGGCCTGTTGTGTACCGATATTATTACGGTCAGGAAATTTCCTCACTGTAGTTTCGAACATATCTACAAGATTGTAAGGGGGTTCATACCAGGATTCTTTTCTTGTCATTACATTGCCTCACTTTCTCATCATTATATGGATAAATTCATTTAAGATAAACTTATCCTGATTATTTAAACCTGACCTGTTATGTTAGCAGGTCAAATAAAAGGAAAATATATTATTTAGGGTTCATACCATAAAATCAGATAATATTCATGCATTAGTTGTATTTTTTTGAAAGTGGCTGAAAGCGTTTGCATTTTGGTGACGATATTAAATTGATATTCAAAAAAAAAGCGAGGTGTCATTTCTGCCACCTCGCTTCATTTATAATCGGGACGAGAGGATTTGAACCTCCGACCCCTTGAACCCCATTCAAGTGCGCTACCAGACTGCGCTACGTCCCGAAGATTAAAAAAGCACTATATATCTATTTTTTTTGTGATTGTCAAGGATTAGTTTTAGATTTTTTTTTATTTTTTCTGTTGACACAATCATCTGAATCATATAAATAAATATTTTTTTATGGGCCGTTAGCTCAACCAGGCAGAGCAGCTGACTCTTAATCAGAAGGTTATAGGTTCGATTCCTATACGGCCCACCTCACTTTCCACTGTTTTTTCCCTGTCTTTTTTTTCCTGATGATCCAGCCTGCGGGTCTGACCATTTCGAGGACGTCCTCGGAATGGTTGAAATTGGTTCAGGCGCAAAGAGAAAGATTGATATTATATGGTATCGCAAAATGCGATACCTTCCAGAAAAAAATTAGGGGGTAGTTTACCCTATGTCTTTACCGAATATTGACTTAATCTATTATAGTTCAACTTTGGTTTTTCATGGCATAATTATTGCCTTTTCTTAGCCCCGATAGGGGCGGAATCTTTGTAGGCTGGGGCGTTGGCCCCAGATCATTGACCAGTCAATTTCTTAAGCCCCGATAGGGGCGACATATTTATTTATAACCAATCAACAATATTTATGTCGCCCCTATCGGGGCTAAGATTCTGACTTTGTCAATGACCTGGGGCTAACGCCCCAGTCTACAAAGATTCCGCCCCTATCGGGGCTAAGAAAAGAGTGTGAACTTATTTTTAGGTGGCCCAGATACATTCCCACGCAAAGCGTGGGAATGAGGAGGCAATAAACATGCCATGAAAAACCATAGTTGAACGATAATACAATAAAAATCAAAAACTTTGATGGAAGGTGCTTATCATGAGTATTCTAATAGACAAAATAAGAATAAAAAATTTTCGTTCCCTAAAAGAGGTAGAAATCAGTTTACAACCCATTACCTTATTGGTAGGCGTAAATAATTCAGGAAAAACATCTTTTTTAAGAGCTTTGAACCTTGCTCTGGGAATTGACCGAAGAATTGTCAGCCAAGACGATCTTTTTATTGATAAGGATGGTAATAAACTGGTTGAACAATCTATAATCATAGATGTTCATATTATCCCTGTTAATAAAAATTGCGAAAGGATAAACGAATTTGTTATTAATTGGTTAAATGAATTTGGTAAAGACATTCAACAAGATGATTTCGGAGAATTTTTTGCCTTTAGAACACGATTTTCGTTTCAAGGTCAAAAAGATGAAACCAGAATCGAACGTTTTTTTATAGCTAACTGGAATGTTGAACCTGGCGAAAATGACAAATTATCCGGAAAGTTAGAGGCACTGCCATTATATTTCATAGATGCACAACGAGATTTATTAGAAGATTTGAAAAATCGTAACTCATACTTTGGCAAATTAGCGGCTCAAATACATTATAATGAAAAAATACTAAATGAAATTGAGTCACAGTTGGATCAACTAAATGAAAAAACAGTAGAAAGCGCTGATGTACTCAGGCATTTAAAAATAAAATTAGTAAAACTGAACAAGGCGGTTCACACAAAAGGTAAAGGTGTGGAAATATCTCCTTTCCCCAAAAAAATTAGAGATTTGCATAAAGGACTAAAAATTTATTTCCAGGATAATGCGTCTGAAATGTTCGGATTGGAATATCATGGCATGGGAACCAGGAGTTGGGCATCAATATTGTCATTCAATGCCTATGCTTCATGGGAAGAAAGTGATGAAAATCAACATAAAAAAGAACCTTATCATCCAATTTTGGCGTTGGAAGAACCCGAATCTCATTTACATCCAAATGCACAAAGGCAACTTTATAACCAATTAAAGGATATGAAAGGACAGAAAATTATCAGTACGCATTCGCCTTATATTGCAGGGCAGGCTGAATTAAATGAAATTCGTCTTTTTTATAAAGGAACAGATGAAACAAAAATTAATCCAATTAAATTAGGCTATAACAACAAAATATTAGATTTAGAAAACAGAGTAAAAAATGCCCATCCAAAAAAAATAAGCGAATTAAATAAAAACATAAAAAAATTAAAAGATGAAAAGAGAGAATTTCTTAGAAATTATAAAAGTGTTATAATGAATACGCGGGGGGAGTTTTTATTTGCCCGTGTTTTGATTTTTTGTGAAGGTGAGACAGAAGAACAGGCTTTACCAATATTTGCTGAAAAATACTTTGGTTCTTCAATTTTCAATTTAGGCATCAATATTATTTCTGTTGATGGCTATAGAAAGTATTCCCCTTTTATAACCCTTGCAAGGTCATTAAAGATTTCATGGTTTATTTTTAGTGATGGAGAAGATAGCGTTATTAACAGCATATTAAAAACGATCAAAATAAATGATATTGATAAAATTATTGATCTACCCAATCAATATAATTTTGAACAATATTTGTTGGCGAACTATTCAGATGATGTAAAATTGGCAATTGTAGAATATTTAACCAGCAATTCAACATCGGATGAATTCAATATAATAAAAAAACAAGAGATTGACAATTGGGAGCATGATGAAATTAAAGATTATATGGAAAACCATAAAACCAAATTAAGCCCTTTATATGCGAAAATAATTTTATCAAAATACGAAGATAAAAGAATGATGCCAGATAAAATCAGACAACTATTTGTTTTAATATGTCAAGAACTGAATATTGAAAGCCCAATAGAAAAATATTGGAAACACAGGCATCTGGTAAAAACACTCAAATCTATTCTATCCAAAAAAGAAGAATAAAATGAAACAAACACTCTCAAATGAACAAAAACAAATCGTTTATTATAACGAAGGTGATGGGGCATTGCTTGTAGAGGCATCTGCTGGAAGCGGTAAAACACGTGTATTGACTGAAAGAGTGCGTTATTTGCTGACTCAAAAATCAGGGAGATTCAGCGTGTTATGCTTAACATTCACTAATAAAGCTGCTGAAGAAATGAAAGAAAGGCTTTCAGATATTCACAAGATCAATGAACGTTCTTTCATCGGAACAATACATGCTTTTGGCTTAGATATATTATATTCAAAAAGGCATGAATTGGGATTTGAAGAAATGCCTCATATTTTTGAACGTGAGGAGGATCGAAAAAAAGTTGTTCAAAAAGTTTTATTAGAAAATCCAATTTTAAAAAAAAGTTTTAATCGACCAGATTTGAAACAAAAGCAGAATTTACTGAATAATTGGCTTGTCTTTATTAGTAAAGTGAAGCGAAATCTTATTGTATTAGATGATGACAGATTCGATTATAATGGATGGAATTTTCAACAACAATCGTTGTATAAGCTGTATAATCAATTATTAAGAGCTCAGAATGCAATTGATTATGATGATATACTTTTGTATGCCTTTCGTTTACTTATCGAAAGGCCGGCAATAGCCCAATTATATCGCAGAATTTACAACTATATTTTGATTGACGAAGCACAAGACCTTAATTATGCACAATATCATATGATTAAAGCCCTATGCGGCAATACACAAACAAATGTAATGATGGTTGGTGATCCGAATCAGGCTATTTATGGATTTAATGGATCTGATAAAAAATTTATGCAGGTTGATTTTGTAAAAGATCTTCATGCAGAACGTAAAATTATTTCAAAAAATTATCGTTCATCAAAACATGTTATGGCGTTTGCTCAAAAAATCAGATCAGATATTGCCATTGAGGATAGCTTTTTTTCTGGAGAAGCAAAAGTTTATGAATTCAATGATGAAACCAAAGAAGCTGAATGGATTATTGAAAAGGTAAAAAATATTTTATCGCAAAAAGTATATCGGGAAAATGAAATCGAAGAAGAAATCAGTCTGGAGGATATCGTAATATTAGCTCGTAATCGTTTTGTATTCAGTAAGTTGGCGGAAAAACTCCAGCAGGATGAGACGTTTAAAGATAATTTCTTTTATAAAAAAAATACCAGTGGATATGAAAGCGAATCTGATATTATGAAAATTTTTGACTTAGGAACAAGAGTTATTGCCAATCCTTTTGATGTTTTACATTTTTCACAAATACTCAATAAACTTAAACTTGACTTACCTCACACCACAAATAATGCAGAAGAATTATTAAATCTTGATAATCAAACGGATTATCCTGCAATAAAAATTCTGACTCAAGCATGGAATATATTAAATAGAAATCAATCTCATTTTGTAAGGGCGATAAATTACATAAAAAATGAAATTGATTATCTGGATGATAATGAAAAAGCACTGGTAATTTTCGATATTTCAGAGTGGGAAAAACTGTGGAAATCTTATTTGAGAAATTCAAACCCGGATAGCATATCCTTGTCCAATTTTAGAAGATTTCTTGCTTTAGGGCACCAACAGTGCCATCGAAAAAAGCAATGCTTAATGTTGGGAACAATCCATACTGTAAAAGGACTTGAATTTCATACAGTCTTTTTAATGGGAATGACGCAAGGAACTTTTCCTGATTATAGAGCAATAAGAGGGAAATCATTGATTGAAGAAAGAAATAACGCTTATGTTGCAGTTACAAGAGCAAAACGTCAGATTTATATAACATACCCAAAAAAGAAATTAATGCCTTGGGGCGATATCAAGATTCAAGATACATCTTCTTTTTTAAAAGATTTTTCAATAGAATGTATTAACAATTGAACAGGTATTTCAGGATTGATTGGCAATCCTTCAATATTGTAAATGTTCCTCAATTAATTTTCTTTCTCGCTCCATCTCTATTTTTAACTCTTCCTCTGTTGGAAGATAAAGCATATATTTGGACGCAAAAATTTGTTTTCGCTCATTTATAACAGAATAACGTGCGACAGCCTCATTTTTTTCAGAACAGAGGATCAGGCCAATTGTTGGATTATCATCTTCTGTTGTGTAAAGATCATCAAACATACGAACATAACCATCCATTTGCCCAACATCC
>Ga0272440_1001402_pt1 | contig 19689 bp, 24 predicted proteins | sample SSMMMBAug17_FD_192440 | JGI IMG/M metagenome (GOLD analysis project Ga0272440, IMG submission 192440) | Marine sediment archaeal communities from Little Sippewissett salt marsh, Falmouth, MA, United States - SSM-MMB-Aug17 | ecosystem: Environmental > Aquatic > Marine > Wetlands > Sediment ...
CTGTGTTTATCTTGCTTTTACCTGTACCGCTTAAGTCCAAACTGACTGTTATATCTGTCTCTTTTGTTATTCTTGTTTTACTTATCATTACTACTCCTCTTTTACTATAAATGCATTTTCAAATTGGCTATTTGCCTTATAATCTCTTGCCTCTTGCTCACTTTTAAAACCTTTGAGCCAGACTTTAAAAATGCGTTCGTTGTTTACTTCTACATCTTTAATAATAGTTCTGTACCCATCTGTATTATCAAATTTCTCTTGTGTTGCAACGGCTCCCTCAAAGCGAGTAAAAGAGGCAATTTGCAGTGCAAAGTCTGCTACTTCTTGCTCCTGTGGTGCTTCTTTTAACTCTTTGTTAGTAGGAATAAAACGCTTCCCTTTTGTCTGAAAACCAAGTACTTCAAGTTTTACTGGTGCTGTTCCAGCACCCACCATATCTATCTGTTTTGCCGCCTTATTAGAGAGGTCAATAATTCTTGTTCCCACAAAAGGTCCACGATCATTAATGCGCACAACCGTAGTGAGACCATTACGCTCATTTGTAACCTTGACTATTGTATTCATCGGAAGTGTTTTATGCGCTGCAGTCATATCATGCATATTATAAGTTTCACCATTTGAAGTAAGCTTTCCATGAAAGTCTGGTCCATACCACGAAGCATAGCCCCGAAATGTATCTCCAACGCTCACTACAGTTGGGTAGTACTTTACTCCACGTATTACGTAAGGACGCATAGTTGGGTGCGTATATGTTTTCTTATCCATCTGAGATGAGTGGGAACTAGCATCTGAAGAGTAACTTTTTACAGGTGCAAAAGTAACATTTCTATAGGTTTTTTTGCCTCTTGTACTACAGGCGCTCAAAAATAGAAGGAGTACAATTAAAAATAGTGTAAAGACTCTATTCATATATTTTTAACCTCTCTCCAACTCTAATGAGTGAACTACGCATTTTATTTTGCATTTTAATATTTTGAATACTCACTTTAAATGCTTTTGAAATAGACTCTAAAGAGTCTCCTTTTTTGACTATGTAATAATGTTTGGTACTCAATTTTGCCTGTTTGCTCTTTTTGCTAATTGGAATAATAAGCTTTTGATTAATACGTAGGTTATTGGATGTCAGCTTATTAAAATCTTTGACAACTCTATAAGAGACACCATACTTCTTTCCAATGTAAGAGAGGTTATCGCCACGAGTTACCACATGGACTTTATATATGTTTTGTATAGGTTCTTCATAATATTTTTGCTTAAAATCAGAGAGCTTTACATAAGGAATATAAATCTCATACCCATTTGCATATGGGGGTACAAAATCATATTTTAAATGTCTATTGAGTTTTTTTAAATCTTTTAATGGCATATCAAGAATCTTTGCAACTCTCTTGAGTGATTCACCACTAGGTAGTTTGACCGTGGCAATAGTGTAAGCATTAGCTCTATTAAGAAGATACTCATACTCACTTGAGAGAAGATACTGTTCATCACTTCCCATCAGTGCAAGGGCAACAATTTTACGAATGTAGTAGCGACTCTCTTTGGGAATATACTTCTTCTTCTCATCTACAAGGACACTAAGCTCATCACTCCCCGCTTTACGTATTGCAGCAGAGAGTCTTCCTCCCCCACAGTTGTATGCAATAGCTGCAAGATACCACTTTCCAAATCGCTCATGCAAAGTCGAAAGGTACTTGGCAGCTGCTTCTGTGGATTTAATGAGGTTGCGGCGCTCATCAACATACTCATCAATTTTAAGATTATAATATCTTCCTGTTTCAGGCATGAACTGCCACAAACCTGCTGCTCTTTTTTTTGAATAAGCATGAGTGCGAAAGTTTGACTCTGCCATAGCTAAATACAAAAACTCTTGAGGTACATTATGCTTAGCTAAGGCATTTTTTATAGCTGGAATAAATATATATGCATCATTCATAGCTCTAAAAAAATGTTTACTTTTTGCCTGCGAGCTATTTTTCGCTCTCATATCATTCATTATAGGGTCATAAAGAAAAGAAGGAGAAATATCAAAAGAACTCAGAGTGTTGAGCTCTTTATTTGAATTAGTTTGATAAGTTAAGTTTGCAAAGAGCAAATAAGGCAATAAAAAAAATAATAGATATTTAAACATTGGCAACTTTTATAGATATATGAATTTTTAGTGTAACTATTTTATCTAAAAGTTGATTAATTGACTCCATAATTTCCTTACGTAAGCGGATTGTATATATTCATACTAAGAAATATGAAACAGTTTTTGAGCATTATGAGTGGTTAAATCTTTCACATTCTGTAGTGGCATCTCTAAAAGTTCTGAAATTTTTTGAGCAACAAATGTAGTGTAGAGCGGCTCATTTCTCTCACCTCTATGTGGTGTTGGTGTAAGATATGGTCCATCTGTCTCTATGAGTAATTTCTCTTGTGGAATTTTAGGTAAAACATTTACAAGTTTTTTCGCATTTTTAAAGGTCAAAACACCACCAATTCCAAAGTAAAACCCTTCATCGGCAAGGCTTAAAAGCTCTTCATCTGCATTAAAACAGTGAAGCACTCCTCCAACTTCACCTGCATTTGACTCTAAAAGTAGTGCTTTTGAATCACGAGAGGCATCACGAACATGGACAATAAGAGGCTTATTGTACTTCTTTGCAAGCTCTATTTGTGCTTTAAAAACACGCTTTTGCTCCTCTTTTTCTGATTCTTTTTCTGCATCACTCCCCTCAAGTCTAAAGTAGTCAAGCCCACACTCTCCAATAGCAACACATTTTTCATGACTTACGTAAGAATCAAAATTTAAAGAGTCAAACTGCTCTTTGTCGTATGGATGTATTCCAACAGCAAAATATACATCATCATATTTATTAGCTATTTCTACCGCTCGCTCAAGTGTTCTAGCATCCGCTCCCGGAATAATAAAACGCTCCACACCAGCTTTTCTTGCACGCTGTAAAACTGCTTCTAAGTCCTCTTCATATCTAGCATCATCTAAGTGTATGTGTGTGTCTACTATCATTTTTTTGCCTCTAAAAGCTCTTTAGCAAATTTTTTAGCCTCAGTTGAGATATTTTCTCCACTAATAATTCTTGCAATTTCATCTACTTTTTCATTGAAATTAAGCTCTTTGGTTTTTGAAATAGTACCATCTTTAAAAACCAAGAAGTGTTGATCTCCCATCGATGTGAGTTGTGGTTGATGGGAGATAACAAATATTTGAAAATGTTTAGAGAGTTTTTTAAGCACTTTTGCAACGCTCATCGACTCTTCACCACTTAGGTTCGCATCAATCTCATCAAGCATTAAAACACCACCGTTTTTATTCATACTCTCAGACTTTAATGCCAAAACAGCGAGTCGAAGCCTATTGAACTCCCCTGTACTTGTTTTGCTTAAAGGAGTGTTATTGAGTAAAATACTCAAAGTATCGGCTCCCATTGAGGTTAGATCACCCTGCTCTAGAAGAACAGTAGCTTCACGTAAGTAGAGACTTTTTAAGTACTCATTGAGTGAAGATTCAAACTCTTTTAGCGCACTCTTACGTAAGGAGCTTATTTTATTTGCAAGGCTTTGCGTTAAAATTGAGAGTTCATCTGAACGCTTTTGCAAATCACTCATCTCTATTTCAATATTTTCATACTTTTGTAGTTCAATCTCTTTTTGCTCTTTGTAAGCAAGTGCCTCTTCAATACTTCCATAACGACGTTTGAGTGAGCTAATCTCCTCTATACGGTTTAAAACCTCTTCAATATCTATCTCATCTAAAGCGCTAAAACGCTCCTGTGCGGTATCGAAGTGAGAACGCAACTCATTCATAGCATCATCAAAAAAAGCACTCTCTACATCAAGAGCATCAAGTGCTGAAGAGACAAGATATTCAGAATTAAAAATTTCCATTGCAGCATTTAAATACTCCATCGTCTTCTCTTTTTTTGAGAGCTCTTTTTTAATTGTAATGAGTTGTGCATCTTCATCTAAAGAAGGATTAATATCTGTAATTTTTTGTATTTCAAAAGCTGTAAACTCTTTAAGTTCTACAATCTGCTGCTCTTTTTGTTTAAGAACTTCAAGCTCTTTTTGCACAGATATATATTCTCCATAAGCATTTTGATACTGCTCTTTTAAACTCTCTATCTCTTTTGACTTACGCGCTAAACGTCCATCAAGTATATTTAAAAGGTTTTCATTTTCAAAGTCACTGTAATCTTTAAGGCTTAAGTGGCGTAAATAGTTTGTTGCAAGAGAAGATATCGCTTTTTTTGAGAGTGTTTGATTATTTACAAAGTATCTTGAATTCCCTTTTTTAATATGCTTAAAAACATTTATCTCTTCATTTTCTATACCGATATCTTCAGAATCTAGCTGCCAAGTAACGCTTGACTCACACAAAGCAGCTTCACAAGAAGCACTCCCAACAGAAGCTAAAATGGAGTTCATCAAAACTGATTTTCCACTTCCACTTGGTCCACTAAATACAATCAAGCCAGAGGAGAGGTTCAATTCTACTTCATCAAAACTGAGATAATTTCTAAGATAAAATCTCTCTATCATTTATTTTCCTTGAATATAATTGTACAATATGCTTAAAATAATAGTACAAAATAGTTATATTTGTCCAAAACTATTGCGTTTTGTCATAAAAGTATAAATGTTTTGTAGTTATGTACACTACAAGGAGCAGCATGAAACTTGCTATTATCTTCTCGGCTATGGTTTTAGGACTTCTTTATGGACATCTTTATTACGGTTTTCTCTTTAGTTCAAAGATCTGTCTTTTTGCAGGTTTAACACTAATTATGCCAACTCTCTTTAAAGTGAAACTTACAGATGTTAAGCTACTCTACACTTATAAGCATGTAATGTTCAAAGGCTTTTTAGTTAACTTTATAGCTCTTCCTATCATTGCTGCACTTATAGGACTTGCAACTGGTGACTTTGGAATCGCAGCTGGACTATTTTTACTCTCCGTACTAAGTGGTGGCGGTATGGTTATGCATTGGATTAAAACTGCTAAAGCAGATGTATCATTAGGATTTTTACTCCTTTTGGTTAATCTCCTCTCAGTCTCACTCTCTCTATTTATGCTGCACTATTTTGGAATTTACAGTTCTGAGTATTTCAACGAGTCTTATCTCGATGGCCCAAATATGGGGAGTTTTGCAAAAGGTATTCTCATCTTACTTATTGTAGTGCCATTCATTGCAAGTCGTGTTATTATATTCATCAAACCATTGCAAGAATTTATTGAAAATCAAAAAAGTATTATCAGTAATGTAAGTATTTTTCTTATTATCTTTTATCTATTTGCACTCCAAAACTCGCAAACACTTTTTGAAATCTATGACTTTGAACCAGAATTGATTTACATCTCCTTTTTTGCCGTTGTAGCATTTTACACAGCCATCTATTTTGTTTCTGTACGTGTATATGATAAAAACTCACCACAAGAACGTGCTGCATTTTGGCACACCGTGACACGTTACATCACGCTTGCTTTAGTAATCTCAACATTCTCAATAGGAACCTTTGGTTCTTCAATGCTACTGCCAATTATGTTTGCTTACGTAATACAGATTCCATTCTCTGCAAAAGTAAGTCAACAACAACAGAAGGAACTCTCTTAAAATGAAATACTCACTCGTATTTCGTCTTTGGCACTGGATGAACGCACTTGTTGTACTCGCTCTTGTGGGTACAGTATTGCTAAGATGGACCCTACTGTCAAAAACAGCTAATGCACAAATTTTAAGCGAGAAGCTACTTACAATGGGTATAACTATTACAGATACTCAGGCTATTACGCTTGCTAAGTCTTTGCGTGTGGAACTCTGGGAGTGGCATATTGCTTTAGGATTCATATTTGCCGGATTACTACTTTTTAGACTTGCTCTTGAGAGATTGCATGCAAAAGAGAAAACACCATTTAAAGAGCTAGATATACACCATAAAGCTGTTGAAGTACTCTACTGCATACTCTATGTCGTATTAACTATTTTAGCTGCTACAGGCTTGTTAATCTATTTTTCAAACGATTTAGGATTTGCAAAAGATGTAACACACTCTATTAAAGAAGTGCATGAAACTCTTTACTACTATGTAGCCTTTTTTATTCCTCTTCATGTTGTGGGTGTTTTTATTGCTGATGCGACGAAAGAGAAAGGATTGGTATCAGAGATGATACACGGTCAAAAGAGAGTTGAAAACTAGGAACTTATCCTAGTTTTGCCATAATTGCTGCTTCAACATCAGCAATATCTGCAGTACCATCTACTGTTACGTAAGTAATTGCACTGTTTGTTTGCGCTTGTTCTTTATAGTAACCAATAAGTGGCTGTGTCTGTTCATGATACACCTTTAAACGATCAAGTACAACTGACTCTTTATCATCATCACGCTGTACTAAATCTTCTCCAGTTACATCATCTTTTCCATCAACTTTTGGTGGATTAAATTCTATATGATAAGTTCTTCCAGATGGAAGGTGAGCACGACGTCCTGACATACGCTTAACAATCACATCATCACTTACATCAATTTCAATAACAGCATCAATAGCAATACCAGCATTAGTTACAGCATCAGCTTGCGGAAGTGTACGAGGGAAACCATCTAAAAGGTAACCATTTTTACAGTCATCTTGTGCAATTCTATCTTTCACAAGACCTATGATAATCTCATCTGTTACTAACTGACCTGCATCCATAGCTGCTTTAGCCATTTTTCCCATTTCAGTACCAGCTTTAATGGCTGCACGTAACATATCTCCCGTAGAGATTTGAGGGATGTTGAATTTTTTTGTTAAAAACTGAGCTTGAGTACCTTTTCCAGCACCAGGTGCTCCAAGTAAAATAATACGCATTACATATCCTATTGAAATTTATATCTTGGAATTATAATAGTTTTTACCTTGGAGTTATATTTATTCTCCCCAGCGCAGCTTATCTTTTAAAACATCAAAATAGTTGAACTCTTTTTTATGTATGAGTTTTACTTTTTTCTTAGCCAAACTAATAGATATGCTCTCTTTAGATTCAAGTTCATACTTATCTTGTCCATCTAAAATGATGAGTGCTTTATCATTAGGAGTTTTCATCTCTATAGTAAACTCAGCAGGAAAAACAACAGGTCTTTGTGTGAGTGAGTGTGGACAAATTGGCGTTAAAGAGAAAACATCTGCAAGAGGAAATAGTACCGGTCCACCAGCTGAGAGATTATAAGCGGTTGAGCCAGTTGGTGTTGATACAATCACACCGTCACCATAGTAAGTGTTAAATGCTTTATTATCGACAAGGGTCTCAACATGAATCATATTAAGTACAGAGTGTCTAGTAAGTACAATGTCGTTAAAAGCGTGGGTAGTTATCTCTTTGCTCCCCTGTTTAAACTTGGCCTCTAGAATAGAGCGCTCATCAATTCGGTAGTCTCCTTGAGAAAAACCTTCTAAAAAAACATCAAGCTCTTCAAGATTGATGTCTGCTAAAAAGCCCAAGTTTCCAGCATATACACCTAAAATAGGTACACCATGCTTAAAAGAGCGTCTAGCAACTGAAATGAGAGTCCCATCTCCACCTAAGGTTACAAGTGCATCTGAAGTCTGACACAAGAGATCAAACTCCATTCCCATAACACCTATCATGCCGCCACTAATGCTTTCGATATTTACATCAATTCCATGGGTGTTGAAAATCTTTACAAGTTTATAGTAGTCATCTTTGAGCTCAGGAGTTGAAGGTCTTAAAATAACCCCTACTCTTTTAATCTCTTTTTTATGCACAGTCTCTCTTTTGTGTAAAATTTTGTCAATTATACTCTATTTCGCTATAATCGCGAAAATATTTATTTATAGGACTCCTTATTTTGAGAACTCATTACTGTACAGACTTAAACGAAAAAAATGTAGGAGAAGAGGTTACTCTTACAGGTTGGGCAAACAACCATCGCGATCATGGAGGTATTGTTTTCATTGACCTTCGTGATAAAACAGGCCTTATTCAACTCACTTGTGACCCAGCAGATAGCCAAGAGGCTCACAAAATAGCCAATAGCGTACGTGATGAGTATGTACTTATTGCAAAAGGTGTTGTTCGTATGCGTGGTGAGGGTTTAACAAACCCACGTTTAAAAACAGGTTCAATTGAGATTGTTGTTAGCGAATTAATTATTGAGAACAAATCAGCACCAGTTCCTTTTGGAATTGGAGACAAAACAGTTGGTGAAGAGACAAAACTCAAGTACCGCTACTTAGAACTTCGCGACCCAGACATGTATGAGGTATTTCGTCTGCGTTCAAAAGCAGCTATTGCAGCGCGTAATATTCTTGATGCAAATGGCTTTTTAGAAGTTGAAACACCAATTCTTACTAAGTCAACTCCAGAGGGAGCTCGTGACTACCTCGTACCATCGCGTGTACACAACGGAGAGTTTTATGCACTCCCTCAGTCACCACAACTTTTTAAACAACTCCTCATGGTAGGTGGATTTGACAGATACTTCCAAATAGCAAAATGTTTTCGCGATGAGGATTTAAGAGCTGATCGCCAGCCAGAGTTTACACAAATAGATGTTGAGATGAGTTTCTGTAATCAAGAAGATGTCATTAAAGTTGCAGAAGATCTTTTAGTCGCTATGTTTAGTGCGTGCAATATTGAAGTAAAACCTCCATTTAATCGCATTAGCTACAGAGATGCAATGGAGCTTTACGGTTCAGACAAACCAGACATGCGTTATGGGCTTGCAATGGTAGATGTTATCGATATTTTTGAGCGTTGCGATAACGAAATTTTTACAAAAATAGCTAAGCAGCCACACAAAAACCGTATAAAAGCACTCAAAGTTCCTGGTGCTGACTTGGTATTTTCAAAACGTGAAATGAAAAGTTTTGAGGACTTTGTTCGCCAATTTGGTGCACAAGGACTTGGATATTTCCAAATGAAAGAAGATGGTCTAAAAGGTCCGCTTATTAAGTTCTTCTCTGATGAAGATGTAGCTCTTCTTGTTTCAAGACTTGAGATGGAAGTTGGTGATGTTGTATTCTTTGGCGCAGGTGAAAAAAAAGTTGTTTGGGACTATATGGGACGCTTTAGAAACTTCATAGCTGAACATGAGAAGATGAACCTTGTTGATCCTAACAAGTACGAGTTCGTATGGGTTGTTGACTTCCCTATGTTTGAAGTGGAAGATGGACGCGTCAAAGCACTACACCACCCATTTACACAACCAAAAGATACAGATAAAGATGATGTTGAAGAGATAGAATCTATCGCTTATGACATCGTCTTAAACGGTACAGAGCTTGGTGGAGGTTCAATCCGTATTCATAAACAAGAGGTGCAAGAAGAGGTGTTTAAACTCCTTGGTATTGATGAAGAAGAGGCGCAAGAGAAATTTGGTTTCTTACTTGATGCACTTAAATTCGGTGCTCCTCCACATGGTGGTTTTGCTATTGGTTTTGACAGACTTATTATGCTTATCTCTAAAAAATCTAGTATTCGTGATGTTATTGCATTTCCAAAAACACAAAAAGCCTCTTGTCTTCTCACAAAAGCACCAAGTAGTGTTGACAATACACAGCTTCGTGATCTTCATATTCGTCTTCGTGACACTGCAAAATAGTTTTGAAAAAGTTAATTCTGATTATCGGAGCTCCAGGCTCTGGTAAGACAACAGATGCAGAGCTTATAGCCAAAGCAAATAGCACAATATCGCACTACTCTACTGGAGATATGTTACGTAACGAAGTTGCAAGTGGGAGTGAACTTGGAAAAGAGATAGAAAATTACATCTCTAAAGGTCTCATTGTTCCCATAAATATTGCAATTACTACAATTACAAATGCCATCAAATCAGCTCCAACCGATGTAGTTTTACTCGATGGTTATCCTCGTAGTATTCAACAAATGGAGGCTCTTGAGGCTTTTTTGCAAGAAGATAATACTGTTGAGCTCATAAATGTCATAGAAGTGGCAGTAAGTGAAGAGACGGCAAGAGATCGTGTACTTGGCCGCTCACGTGGAGCTGATGATAACAGTGAAGTATTTGATAACAGAATGAGAATTTATCTCGAACCTCTTAATGCTATTCAATCATTTTACAAACAGCAAAACAGGCTCTCTGTTATTAGTGGAGAGGGAACTATAAATGAAATTGTTGCACAGATGCAACAACTTATAGACTCTAAACTTTAGAGTCTACTCTTCAACAAAACCGAAATCATCTTCCTCATCAGCAGCATTTTTTGCTTCCATAATATCATCAATGATCTCTTTACACTCATCTTCTTCGATCTCACCACTTTGGATATCAGCTAAAATATCTTGTAAATCCTCTTTAAACTCTCGAAGCTCATCGATCTCTTCTTTAGCATCTTCTGTTGCCTCTTTGTTGTCTGCAATCTCTTCAAAAATCATATCTAAAGACTCGTCTATATCTGGAATAACACTCTCTTCAATCAACTTTTTTAGCTCTTGGGCGTATGACATATTCTATACCTTTTGTGGTTTATTTTTTTGAGATTATACTATAATTAAGTATGAATTTTTATGCAGTAATAATCGGAACAGAAATCCTTAATGGTAAACGTCAAGACAAACATTTTGAGTTTATAAAAAAAGAGCTTGCAAAATATGGACACGAGCTTTTTGCCTCCTTTACTATTAAAGATGACCCAAGCCTTATAGAGTCAATCTTTACCTTAATTAGGGGTGATTCTAGGGGAGTCTTATTTTCTTTTGGTGGCATAGGTTCTACTCCAGATGACTTAACAAGAGAAATATCTTCAAAGGTTTTTACCCAACAAGAAGTGGTGCCTCACAAAAAATTTCTAGCTGATATTATAGAGCGTTTTGGTGAAGGTGCCTATCCACACAGAATTCATATGGCAGATCTTCCTCCAAATGCGGAGCTACTTTTCAATCCTGTAAACAATATGTCTGGCTACTCACTTGAAAACCGTTACTTTTTTGTCCCAGGATTTCCGGAGATGTCACACCCAATGATTGCCTCTGTAATAGCGTCTCATTTTCATGAGAGTCATACAAGATATATGCGAAGCTTTATTGCTAAAACAAGTGAAGAGACGCTTATTACTCTTATGCAGCAACTTCCAAAAGAGCTAGAACTCTCATGTCTACCATTGTTTGTCAATGGGAAAGCTCAGGTTGAACTTACACTCACAGCAACCAATGAAAAATTATTAATTGAGCAGTTTTCAATTTTCATAAAAGATTTAGAGCAGAGACAGGTGGAGTATCGTTTAATATAAGAATGAGTTTTGCCGATATAAAAATTAACAAATACAAGGATTTTGGCTATGTTAATTTGGTTATTGGTACTTTTATTGCTAATTGCTTTTGCGTATGTTGTTTATCGTTGGTACCTAAGTATAGACTCTAAAAGAGTAAAAAAGGAAGATGAGCACCACTACACTTTTAAAATATAAAAAAGAGTAGCACAATGGCAATATCATTTAACAATCATGTTTTTAAAGGACACAGAACCCTTTTGGGTAGTAAATATGTCACATATGGTGAACTAGAGCTTCCCTTACGTAAGGATATAAAATCTCTTTCAGACAATGGATTTGACTGGGGTAATAACTCAAAAGGTTCCCAACAGCTTGCTTTTTCTATACTCTACCAACTATCAAATGAAAACCTTGCAGCAGAGAACTACAAAGAGTTTTGTACTACGGTTGTAAGCAGATTAAACTCTCGCGATTGGGTGTTGAGTGCTTCTGATGTTTTGGAGTGGATAGAAACGAACTGTGAAAATGCACAAGAAGCCCTTAATGCAAAAAATATAAAAGAGAACCCTACTCCAAAAATCTCCATAAAAAAAACAAAAAAAACAAATGTAGTCAAAAATGTTTGCAAAGAGCTCGGTATTACACAAAAAAATCTAGCAGAGATTCTTGAGGTTCCAGAAGGAACAATAAGTAGCTGGGCTGTAAAAAATGAGATACCTAGACTTGGGAAAAAAGCTATTGAGTTTTACATACAAAATCATAAAAATCAAAAAATAATTGACAGCTATAAAGAATTTATGCAGTTACTGCAAGCATCATAAAGGAGCAGCTTGAAACCAAAAGATGAAGTTACACGTAGTCTTCTCATTGACAGAGAGACATGGGATGACGCTATGAGATACTCTCGTGAGAGGTATAAAATGAGTCTAAGTAAAGTTGTTGAGTCTCTTCTACAAGAGTGGCTTGTCAAAGAGAAAAGAAAGCCCCTTGATAACACAAAACAGGGTAAGTTTTTTGATTAAAGACTAAAGCATAACTTAATTGCTTACGTAAGCAATCTACCTAAACTTCCATTAGTAGTTTTTAAGTATAATTCCATTCATAAAATCAAATAAAAGCGAGAATTATATGCAAACTATTGAAACAACAGATGCCTTTAAAGCACTTGTAGAAGAGATAAAAACTACAACTCCAGGCTACAGGGACCCTTTAGCATTTGGTATTTGTAGAGTAGACCTTGGACAGCTCAATGTTGAAAAATCACTACAAGCTACATACCCTCTCATTAACTGGGATGAAAACTTTGGAAGTGCAGCAATTTTTGTAAGAGCACTCCAAGAACAAGGTGTATCTGTTGATTTCACACAGAGTGAAGTTGTTTGTAATATTAACTTAGATTTTTTAAGAGCATGTCTAGCTGCATTTACACCATACTCTGATGAGGCACATGGCGACGCGCATAAAAATATTCAAGTTGTTTCCGCACTCTATGCACAAATAATTGAGTCAGGTTCACTTGAAGGTGAATTTAAAGTCACATTTATTTTTGACGATGCTCCACTCCAAAGTGTTGAAGCTACTTACCTTAAACTTTATGCTATCTCTTTAGCAAAAGTACCTCTTAGAAGCATCAATCTCAATGGTGCATTTGGAGCCCTTCCAAACGTAGCATGGTCTGCTGGAAAACCTATTGAACTTGACTACTTAAGAGAGTTTGAAATTGAGCTAAAACTAGCAAATGAATACCCGCATATCGATTTTGTAGATAAGTTCCCAAGATTTTTACAGCATATTATCCCAGCTGATAACACACGTATACTTGATACTGGAAAAGTTCGTTTTGGTGCACAACTTGCAGCGGGAACAACAGTAATGCCAGGAGCCTCATACATTAACTTCAATGCAGGAACGACAGGTTCAGTTATGGTTGAGGGTCGTATCTCATCATCTGCTATTGTTGGTGAAGGCTCAGATATTGGTGGTGGAGCATCTATCCTTGGTGTACTCAGTGGTACTGATGGAAATCCTATATCAGTGGGCAAAAACTGTCTTCTTGGCGCAAACTCAACATGTGGTATTCCACTAGGTGATGGCTGTATTATCGATGCAGGTGTAGCTATTTTAGAGGGAACAAAAATAGCTATACATCAAGATGAGCTACAAAAAATAATGGATGTAAATACAAATATGAAAATGGAAGGTGAAATCTTCAAAGGCAAACAGCTTGCAGGACTCTATGGTATACACTATAGACGTAACTCTTTAACTGGTGAGATAACAGCTTCTCGCTCAACAAGAGAGATTAAACTCAATGCTGATTTACACTAATGCATAAAACTAATTTCTCTTTTATCTTTTTCGCTCTATAATAGCTACAGACGCGAGGAGGATATTATGAATATATCGACAAATACATCGTCTATTTTTGATTCGCAATCGATGCTCAATACAAGTGCTAAAAACATTTCAAGTGTTGGCAGTAAAGAGGTTGACTTATCAAAAGAGATGACAAATCAGATTGTTGCGCAAAACAATACAGAGGCTAATGTCACAGCCATAAAAGCTGCTGATGAAGTAATGGGAACACTTTTAGATATAAAAGCTTAGTTGCTTTGTATCTTTAAGGTATTAAAACTTTTTAACTGACTCAAAAGAGAACTCTCTTTGTCATAGTTTTCTAACTCTTCTCCAAGCTTAAGAGTACTAAAAATGCTCTTGCCCACTATAAATCTTCCCTCTTTTTCATTTTTATGAGTTTTAACGCCCCAAACATTTTGAAAAACTATTGGTTCTTGATTGGAATTCTCTCCAACATATAAAACAATATGTCCAGGTTTATACAAAAGTGTTCTAAATGGAATTGCTCTTTGGCGAATAAGTGCAATTTTTTCTTCCTCGCTTAAATTCTCAAGAGAGACCATATCTCCCTCTTTTGATTGCATAGAGGAGTTTCGAGGAAGCCAAACACCAAAAGGTATAAAAAAATCTCTAATTGTTGATGAGCAGTCGCGCTCACCATAGAGACCTCCCCAGCCATAATGAGACTCTTTGAGTTGATTTAAAATAGTATCTATAGTACTAGGCTTAAACTCCAATAAACCTTTATTTGCATACTCTTTGAGTATCTCTGTATGGGAATAGAAAGCGCGACCCTTTTTATCTCTTGTAATAGTTAAAACAGTGTAGCTCATCTCATTTTCCTTAATGAGAGGCAACACCATCCCTATGCGAGATGAATAGAGAAAGCTACCATCCTGATTGTATAAAGGAACTCCCTCTTTGGTAACAAAAATTTGTTGTGCATCTTTCCATAATTCACTATAGTTTTGAGCTATATAGGCTATTTCATCTGCCTTCACCCATCCAAATGCAAAGCTTGAAGCCACAAATGCCCACTCTTTATCTTCAGAATAGTGCGAAATCAAAAGAGGCTTATTTGCTGCTACTGTTGAGTTTTGCATATAATCAAAAGGAAAACCCTCCCCTGCTTTTGAAGGATCTTTAAAGAGGGGTTTAACAGTAGGAAAAGCTCTTAGGTTTACCAACTTTAAAGTTACTGCTCGTTGATTTAGTGTGGCATATGCATCAAAATTGGAATTAAGTAAGGCGGTATTAAAAAACTCCTCCTCTAAAAGTTGTAGATTTTCTCCATAGCTATTTCCATATTCAAAAGTTTTATAAGCCCACATAGCATCATCAATATTGATAGGAAAAATATTGTAACTCCAAATTGAAAAGTATCTCTCTAAGAAACTCTCAAGTGAAGCTTTTTGTGTAGAAACAACGTGAGAGTAGTAACTACTCTCCTGAGGTATATTTTTTAAATCTTGAAGCACTAAATGCTCTTGAGATATCTCTAAAGGCTTATCTTCAGTAATAGCAATAGGTTTAATAGACTGCTTAGAACAGGCCGACAGTCCTAATAAAATAAAAAATATATATAACTTGTGCAAAAACCCTCCTAATCAACATCTCCAAACCTGCTTACAACTCTTCCTAAAACTTCTATTTCATCAGGGTTTAGAGTTAGTGTTGGATATACAGAATTATCAGAAATTATATCGACTTTACCATCAACTCTTTTTTGAACTCTTTTTATAAAAAGACCGCTTTGCGTACGGATGGTAAATACTCCACCACGACCAATATCAGTTTTAGATCTATTGATAAATACAATATCATTATAGCTAAATGTAGGTTCCATTGAATCTCCGGAGACATTAATTGCCTCTATGTTTTTTAGCTCTCTTTCTCCACCAAGCATAAAAACAAAATGTTCTGGTATCTCTATCTCCTCGATCTCTTCATACTGATCATCAGCTCCACCACCAGCACTTGCATTGACATCACCAAGATACTTTATCATATAGAATTTATTTGTAGCTTCAACAAGACTCTCTGGCGATTGTCCATAGAGCATCCAGTTAATAGAGATAGTTTTTTTAGCACAAAAATCAAGTAGTTCATTAAATGGAATTTTATTGCGCTTTTTCATTGTTGCAAAGTTCATTTGGGAAATCCCCAAAACTTCAGCTACATCTTTGTCAAAAACTTTTCGAGGAGAGTAATCAGCCGAGATAATACTCTTTATCTCCTCTACAATGTCTGCAAAACTATTCATATCTAACTCCTTTTTTGCATATTAGATGTATGAGTATATATAAATATTGCAATAAAGTCAAAAAATATATTTCATTTTGTCATATTTTTATGTACATGATTTCAAAATGTGTAATATTTTTCTAATTAACAGCTAAAAGGATTACAAAATGGCAATCTTAATTAAAAATGCAGAAACACTGTTTGAGAGATTTGAAAGAAAAATTGAGATGTGGGCAGAGAGGTTATTTTAATCGTTATTTTTTTTTGAAGACTCTTCTTCTTTCTCTCTTTTTTTATATTTTGTTTTATGGTATCCACCAAAAATAAAAAGCATGAAAAAGAAAAAAAGTACAAGCATTAGAGTATCTAGAAAATTCATATGTATTACCTAAACCATTTCAAAGCTATCAAAAGTTTGACGAATAGCATCATAGAGTACAATACCAACACTAATTGCCAGATTAAGACTTCGTCCATCTTTTGTCATAGGAATTGTGACATTATACTCTTTATACTTTGTAAGTATATCCATTGGTATTCCAGCTGTTTCACTCCCAAAAAAGATGAAGTCCCCACTTTTAAATTCAGCTTCAAAGTATGGCTTCTTTGTTTTAGTTGTAGCAAAATGAGCATTGTTTTGAATTGGGTTGTGAGTAAAAAAATCCTCAAGGCTCTCCCAAACGTGCAGATCTAACTTATCCCAATAATCAAGTCCTGCTCTACGAACGGCTTTTTCATCTATATCAAAAGCTATTGGTTTTATAAGGTGTAATGAAGCTCCTGCGTTAACACAGAGCCTCCCTATTGCACCAGTATTATTTGGAATTTGTGGATGGACTAAAACAATATTAAATGACATGAAAAACTCTAAAAAATAACAGTTTTATTAGCATATATGAATATTCTATCTTCTAAAGCAAGCTTTAGCGCTCTTGAGAGAACTACTTTCTCAACATCTCTTCCAGAGCGTTGCATCTCCTGCCAACTATAAGCATGGTCAATATGAATAACATCTTGTTCTATAATTGGTCCCTCATCAAGATTATTATTAACAAAGTGTGCAGTTGCACCAATAATCTTAACTCCTCTGTCATATGCTTGTTTGTAAGGGTTTGCACCAATAAATGCTGGAAGAAATGAGTGGTGAATGTTTATAATTCTATTCTCAAACTCTGCAACAAAACGTGGCGTTAAAATACGCATATATTTTGCCAAAACAATATATTCGACATCTTGAAAACTTTTAATTGTTTCAATTATTTTACTTTCATGCTCTGAACGATCAAGTCCTTCGTGAGAGACTGTTACGTAAGGAATATTGAATTTACTCACTAGCGATTCTAATGAATCGTAGTTAGAAATGACAGCTAAAATATTTGCCTCAAGCTCTCCAGCTTCATGGCGAATCAAAATATCACCTAAAGCATGCAGCTCTTTTGTAGCCATTATAATAATATTTTTCTTCTGTGGCTCTACAACTTTAACCGTTGAATTCGCTGGTAGTACTTCTTTAATAGCATTTGTTAGCTCAAGCTTATTTACGTCACCATCAACAACACTACGCATGAAAAACTTATTACTCTCTTTATCAACAAACTCACTATTTGATAATATATTGAGTTCAAACCCAAAAAAAATGCTAGAAACTTTGTATACTAGACCTTTCTCATCATTTGCATCTATTAAAACGCGATATTGGCTCATCTCTTTTGTGTTCCCTTTTCAAGTGTTTGAATTCTAGAGTCTATAGTTGCAAGTGTGTACTCTAAAAAATTTAAAGTCATATCAATTTTAGCTTCGAGATTTGAATTATTTGGAGACTGAAAGCCCTCAAATAGTACTAACAACCTCTCTCTAATAGAGTTTAGATAGGCTAATTCACTACCTAAAGCACTCTCTTGTTCTAATGTTTCTTCAGGCTCATGATTTTCTACTTCAGCGTGAGAAGGTTGCAGTATATCTTCACTCTCCTCATCTTCCATCTCCGCAAGTGTTGAGAGTATTACATCTTTTAATTCCATTACTTCAGTAACCACCTTTCAAACTCTTTAAACTCTACTTCACTATCCATTTTTAAAAAATAATCTTTCATCTGTGTATTTACATTTAAAAACTTTTTACGCATACCAGAGAGTCTACGTATAGCAATTTTTGCTTCGCTATTATTTGAATCTTTTTTTAAAAGCTCTTTATAAATCTCTAGAGCTTCCTCTTTAAGACCTTGAAGCTCATAAATATTTGCTAAAGTGAGTGTCTGCATCTTACGTAAGAGTCTATCTTTCTATGTAGTTTGCGATAATAGAACCCATTTCACTTGTTGAGCACACTTCTTTTGCATCAAATTGTGCAAGATCACCAGTTCTGTATCCTTCACTTAATGCTTTTTTGATTGCATTATCAATTTTATCAGCTGCTTCTATCTCACCTAAAGCAAAACGTAACATCATAGATGCTGAAGCGATTGTAGCAATCGGGTTCGCAATACCCTGCCCTGCTATATCTGGAGCACTTCCATGAATTGGTTCATAAACACCAATTTTATCTCCAACAGATGCTGAAGGAAGAAGACCAATTGAGCCACACAGCATTGAAGCTTCATCGCTTAAAATATCACCAAAAATATTACCAGTTAAAATAACATCGAATTGCTTTGGATTGAGTACCAATTGCATAGCAGCATTATCAACATACATATGAGAGAGTTTAACTTCTGGATATTGAGCAGAGACCTCTGTTACTACATCTCTCCAAAGTTGTGAAACATCAAGTACATTAGCCTTATCTACAGAGCATACTCTCTTATCACGTTTCATAGCGATTTGAAAAGCATGATGAGCAATTCTTACGATTTCAGAACGGGTGTAAACCATTGTGTTCCAACCCTTGTCATCTGTACGTCCTTTTGGTTCTCCAAAGTAGATGCCACCAATAAGCTCACGTACTACCATTACATCAACACCCTTAATAATCTCTGGTTTTAAAGAAGATGCATTAATAAGCTCATCATAAACTACTGCAGGGCGTAAATTTGCATACACACCAAGCTCTTTTCTAAAGCGGAGAAGTCCACTTTCAGGGCGTTTTTCACGTGGAAGTGTATCCCATTTTTCTCCACCTATAGCACCAAATAAAACTGCATCTGACTGAAGTGCTTTAGTAATAGTATCTTGTGGAAGCGGATCACCTGTAATGTCATAAGCGCATCCACCCATAAGGGCTTCGTCATACTCAAAGTGAAGTTCACAACATGATGCAACAGCATCTAAAACTTTAACAGCCTCATCTACAATCTCTGGACCAATTCCATCACCTTTGATAAGTGTAATTTTATAATTTTTCATTATTGACCCTTTATCTCATTTTTTGCAAAATTCATTAATCCGCCTGCATCAATTAGCTCTTGCATAAATGGTGGGATTGGAGTGAAATTATATGTTTTGCCGGTAGTATTGTTTGTAACAGTTCCAGCATCCATATCAACCGTAACTTCATCACCTTGTGTAATCTCAGCACTCTGTGGAAGTTCAAAAATCGGTAAACCCATATTAAAGGCATTTCTATAGAAAATTCTTGCAAAAGTTGGTGCAATGACAGCTGCTACGCCAGCGGCTTTGAGTGCAATTGGAGCATGTTCACGAGAACTTCCACAACCAAAGTTTTCACCGGCAACAATAATATCACCCGCACTCATTTTTTTCACGAACTCTGGGTCAGCATCTTCCATAACATGTTTTGCCAACTCTTCGGGTACTGAAGTATTGAGATATCTAGCGGCTATGATAAGGTCTGTATCTATGTCTTTTCCAAATGTCCAGACTTTGCCGTTTATATTTGCTTTTTTCATATAGATT
>Ga0272440_1001403_pt1 | contig 19683 bp, 14 predicted proteins | sample SSMMMBAug17_FD_192440 | JGI IMG/M metagenome (GOLD analysis project Ga0272440, IMG submission 192440) | Marine sediment archaeal communities from Little Sippewissett salt marsh, Falmouth, MA, United States - SSM-MMB-Aug17 | ecosystem: Environmental > Aquatic > Marine > Wetlands > Sediment ...
AAAAAGATGAATAAGATGAATTAAAAGTGTTTGATTTCATCTTATTCATCTTCTTCAGTGTAATCCTGGTTCAAAAACATTAAGAACCATTAATTAATATAAAAAAATGAAACTTGAATTTATCCAGAAAATATTATATAAAATATGAAATTTTTCAACGAGCATGAAATCAAAACAACCAAAATTTTCAACAAAATAGATAAAGCCAATGCGATTAACAACAAAAAGCCGATATGGCACCCGAATGGTTTTGGATATTGCCATTAATGGCACCGAAAAACCTGTTCCAGTTTCGGAAATATCCAGACGACAAAATATCTCCTTTAAATATCTTGAAAAACTAATCAGCTTATTAAAACAAGGTAATATATTAAAAAGTCATCGTGGGCCCTTTGGTGGTCATATGCTGGCGAGACCTGCGACTGAAATCACAGTGGGCGATTTGGTTCGTTTGTTTGAAGACAGAGGCGCTATTACCGATTGCGCTGAAAAAAATGCAAAAACTTGCGATGAATGTAATCTGGCGGGCGAATGTATTACACAATGGGTCTGGATAGAGGCAAGCAAGGCGATGTTTGATCGCCTTGACAAAATTACCATTGCTACATTGCTGGAAAAATTTGATGATGGTCGAATCTTTGAGGAAAAGAATCATTCTGATATGAGGTGACCACGAAAAATACGCCATACATTTTCTGTAATCGTTCTGTGATATTGAATACGATTGTGACTGAAGAGAGATGATATAATCATCATCCCCTTAAGCTATAATAGATGGTTTGAAATAACAATTTTTTGAATTTCTGATGTACCTTCATAAATCGTGAACACACGTGCATCACGATATAATCGCTCAACAGTGTATTCTTTGATAAAGCCATACCCACCATGAATTTGAATGGCGTGACCTGTAATGTTGTTTACCATTTCTGATGCAAACAATTTGGCCATAGAAGCCTGCCGAGAAAAGGGTTCTTTTCGATCTTTTAAGATTGCTGCAGATAACATCAGTTGTTTGGCAGCTTCAATTTGAGTGGCCATCTCTGCAAGAACAAAACGTGTGTTTTGAAATTTTGAAACAGAACGACCAAACTGAGTTCTTTTTTTGGCATACTGGATACTTTCATCCAATGCGGCCTGAGCAACACCAATAGATTGCGCAGCAATACCAATGCGGCCACAATCAAGTGCTTTCATGGCAATTTTGAACCCTTCACCTTCTTTACCCAGCAAATTGTCCCTGGGAATGCGGCAATCATTAAAGATAAGGTCCACTGTATCTGATGCGCGCAAACCCATTTTATCTTCTTCTTTACCTATCTTAAGCCCTGGTGCGCCCTGAGGCACCAAGAAAGTACTGATTCCCCGATGCCCTGCTTTTTCATCTGTTTTTGCTGTTACAATGATCAACCCAGCATTTTTACCGGATGTAATAAATCGTTTGTTACCATTGATGATATATGAGTCATTATCTCGAACAGCAGTTGTTAACTGGTCAATAGGATCAGAACCTGCATGAGGTTCTGTCAGGGCAAATGCGCCTATAATTTTTCCTGAAGCCAGTTGTTTTAAAAAAATCTCTTTTTGTTTTTGATTGCCAAAATTGAGAAGTGTCTCGCAAACAATGGAATTATGCACCGATATAATAACTGCTGTTGATGCACACGCATACGCAATTTCCATCAATGCCAGGGCATAACTGACAGTATCCGCACCAGCACCATTATATTCCATTGGTACAGTCATGCCGAGAAGCCCAAGTTCAGCCATTTTCTTTAGATTTTCACGTGGAAAAGCTTTGGTTTTATCCCTTTCCATCGCTGATTCACGAATGACTTTTCTTGAAAATTCACGTACCATTGATTGAATCATGCGTTGTTCGTCAGTTAAATACATGCATTTATTCCTTGATTATGGTGTATAAATCACCACCAGCAATCTGGCAATCTGATCGCTGGTATTTTTTAGATTATGGCGAATGCCGGCGTTAAAATGAAGTGCCTCCCCCTGTTTTAGGGTATTGACATGATCTCCAACAGTCACTTCAACCTCGCCACAAAGCACATAATTAAACTCCTCACCTTCATGCTGAAACCCAACTCCTTCGTGGTCTTTCAATGGATCAAGTGTGACAATAAATGCTTTCAGATGTTTTTTTTCAGAACCTGGAGTGAGGTTGGTATACGCATAGTTGGCAGTACGTTTTTCGTATGCTTCAACCCGTGAATGGGTTTGCTGTGATTCTTTAAACAAATATCCTGAATCCAGTGATAAGGCTTTGGATATTTGCAATAAATTGCCCACAGGTGGTGTTAACTGGTTGTTTTCGATACTTTCCAATGTATCGATACGACAGCCGGTTTCATTGGCCAACTGGTCCAATGTCATCCCTTTTTCGATTCTGACAGACCGAATTTTATCGCCAATGGACATTTCCCGGCATTCATCTGATGCACATGGCTCTGCGACCAAAACTTCTGAAGATTGCACACGCGATGATGTCTGTTGATTCATGTCATATCTCCATTAGTTGTATGAATAAAAACCGCGACCGGATTTACGTCCCAGCCAGCCAGCTTCGACATATTTTCGAAGCAAGGGGCAGGGCCGATATTTGGAGTCTTTGAAACCATCATAGAGGGTTTCCATAATTGCCAGGCAGGTATCCAGTCCAATAAGATCCGCCAGTGCCAATGGTCCCATCGGATGATTCATTCCCAATTTCATCACTGTATCAATATCTTCCTTTTTGCCGACACCATGATACAGGGAAAAGACCGCTTCATTAATCATGGGCATCAGAATGCGATTGGCAATAAAACCTGGAAAATCATTGGATTCTGCCGGTGTTTTGCCAAATTTTTTAGATAAATCCCATGTGATCTGAAAGGTTTCATCAGATGTTGCCAGACCGCGAATCACCTCTACCAGTTTCATCACAGGCACCGGGTTCATGAAGTGCATTCCAATGACCTTATCCGGCCGGCTCGTTTGTGCGGCAATTCTGCCAATTGGAATGGATGATGTATTTGTGGAGAGAATCGTATGTTTCGGACATATCCGGTCTAGATCCTGGAAGATGCTATTTTTTATTGATTCATTTTCTGTCGCAGCTTCTACAACAAAATCAGCAGATTTCATATCACTGAGATTCGTAGATGTCGAAATGAGAGAAACAATTTCTTTTTTTTCATTTTCGGTAATTTTTTCTTTTTTTACACTTCGTGCAAGTAATGCTTCAATATTTTTCAGACCTTTTGTTACCAGTTCATCTGAAATATCGTTCATTATAACCTGTATGCCACTCATGGCTGCGACCTGAGCAATACCATTGCCCATCTGACCTGAACCAATCACACCAAACGTATGAATATTCATTTGACCTCCTAATAGTTTTAAAAAGTTTAAAATCAAATTATAAGGTCTTTAAAAAATTATCAAGTTTTTTTTCAGATATCTTAACGGGCATAGATCATATTTGAATAGGAATTTACTATGATTAACTATGTATGCAGTGGAATGCTTACACAACAATAAGGAATATGCTGAAAAGACCATTATCGAATTTGTTCGTTTTGCGGTAAAGTGTTTTTTTCATCTTATTCATCTTATTCATCTTTTTCAGCGTAATCCTGGTTCAAAAACAAAAATGAAAAGTTTGGTACGCATATGCTTGATTTTAAATTGTTGAACAGTCAAGCATTTTAAAATGGGGAACTTATTTTTCGAACATTCCTTAATCTATCACATCAGCAAGAACAATCTTTGTCTGCGCGGCGTCCTCTTCATCTTCAGGATATATTTCTTTTATTGCCAGAAAAACATCAAGGTTGGATATAAATAAATCGACTAAATTGGGGTCAAAATGTTCGCCTCGCTCAGTCTTGATCAGGTCAAGAATCTTATCTAAAGGCCAGGCTTCTTTATAAACACGTTTATAACTCAATGCATCAAAGACATCCAATAATCCGGTGATTCGACCAAAAATATTTATTTTGTCACCCTGGAGTGACTGGGGATATCCTTGTCCATTCCATCGTTCATGGTGCTCTAAAGCAATGTCAGCAGCTGCACGCATGATTTCACGATCAGAATGTTTGAGAATATCATATCCAATTAAAGTATGGGTTTTAATTATTTCAAATTCTTCCTGAGTCAATCTTCCCGGCTTATTCAGAATGGTATCTGGTATACCAATTTTACCAACATCATGCATGGGAGATGCCAGCCGAATTAGTTCTGCGTTGTATTCATCCAGTCCTGCCATCATTGCTAATTTATACGAATATTCAGCCACGCGACGTACATGATGAGCGGTTTCTTTGGAGCGGGTTTCAACCACTTCACCGAGCGTAATAACGACTTCTTTTTGTGTATCTACGACTTCACGATTGAGATAAATATTATCCAATGCAATGGCGACATTTGATGTAAACACACGTATCATATCTTTTTCAATATTTGATAAATATTGGTTGTAATCCCCCATATACAAATAATTCTTTGAACCATTTCTACTTGTAAAATGACCGACATAATCTGTATTTGATATGATACTATTTTGAGTTTTGCTCACCTGATCCAATAAATTCATAATCTTTTTGGGGACTACTTTGCTTAAGGGTTGATTCAAACAGTCTTCAAATTTTCCAGTTCCTGCGATTATTTTTAATTCACCTTCATCCTGAGCGGCAGTAAATCCGGATGCATGGAGGTATAGTTGATCATCTAAACCTAAAAGAGATGACAACTGTGTGAGCGCGCCATTTGCAAACTGTTTTAAAGATTGTATTCGAAAAAGAGATACAGATGCTTTGAGGATTTGTTCCAATCCTTTTCTATTTTTTTCAATAATATTGATATCTCGAAATGAACGAATGGCCGATGTAATCGTTGTAAATAAAGACTGTTCTGTTAAAACACTTTTCATCTTATAATCATTGATATCGTATTGCGTGATTATTTCTCGCTCAGGTGCCTGGCCGGGTTGACCTGTTCGCAATATAATTCGAACATACTTATTTTTCAATTGGTCTCGAATATATTTAACGACTTGCAGGCCGGAGTCATTTGATTCCATCACAACATCCAAAAGAATGAGTGCACAATCAGGATGATCGGTAATTGCTTTTTTTGCTTCTGCACCAGAATATGCACTGATAAACTTGACACCGCGTCCTTCAAATTTAAAATCGTCCAACACCATTCGTGTGACAGTATGAACTTCAGCCTCATCATCAACAATCATTATTTTCCAGTTTTTCGCTATTTTTTCTTCTGGTTCGACATCATTTGTTTCTTCTGCAAAAATAATGTCATCATCCTGGAATAAGTCGTTCGCTTCGAGTTGACTCATGATAAATTGTCCTTTATTTTCCGGCAAGAGATATGCCTTTTGATTAGTTTTCCCAATTCTTTTAAAGTGACCGGCTTGATTAAAATATCCTTGATTCCGGTTCGATCTAGTATTTCCTGAGTCAATTGATTGCTATAACCACTTGAAATGATAACCGGTAAATCCGGACGAATTTCCAATACTTTTTTTGCCAGTGCCAGGCCAGCCATTTGTGGCATGGTTTGATCTGTAATCAACATATCAAATCCATCAGGATCTTGTTGAAATATTTCAAGTGTTTTTAAGCTGTTTAACTGAGAGTTAACTTTATATCCAAGTTTTATCAACATCTGTTCAAGTGCTTTGACCACTTCTAATTCATCATCAACCAGTAAAATATGTTCTCCATTGCCTTTCGTATCTTGTAGATCTGTTTCTTGCTTATCTTTACTGACAGGGGTATCAATTGATGGAAGCAACACATGAAAATCTGTACCAACATTTGGATCGCTTTTCACATAGATATATCCACCATGATCTGTAACAATTCCATGTACGACAGAAAGCCCCATTCCAGTGCCTTCCCCAGGTTCTTTTGTTGTAAAGAAAGGATCAAATATTTGATCCCTGGTTGTATCATCCATGCCTACGCCCGTGTCTTTAACAGTTATACACAGGTATTTGCCGGGCGCAACATTCGGATATTGACTGACATTGGATTCATTCACAACCTGCTCGAATAATTGAACATCAATGCATCCTGTTTCCTTTTCTCGAATGGCATGATATGCATTTGTACATAAATTCATGACGACCTGATGCAATTGAATCGGGCTTCCAATAATTGGATCTGAACGTTTTACAATGTTCTGCTTGATGTCAATGTTTGCCGGAATACTTGCACGAAGTAATTTCAAGGCCTCTTTCGCAATGGGCTGAATAAACAGCGGCTTTTTTTCCTGATCCCCTTTTCTGGCAAACATGAGAATTTGCTGAACCAGATCTTTCGCACGCTCTGCAGATCCCATGACTCGCTTGAGATAGCGTTGCAGTTTTTCATCATGGGTTGTCTCGTTGATGGCCATTTGAACATAAGCAAATATGGGGAATAAAATATTATTAAAATCATGTGCAATGCCGCCCGCTAATGTTCCAATAGCCTGCATTTTTTGGGCCTGTCTAAGTTCTGATTCTAATATTTTTTTTTCTTTTTCTGCCTGTTTATGGGCTTCGATTTCATTGATCAAGTCGTTATTGGTTTTTTCAAGTTGAATGGTTCGTTCTTTAACCCGCTTTTCAAGATCCTTATTTGCGGCGCTGACCTTTTCTGTTTCTATATCCAACAATCGTGCCAGATAAAAATTTTTTCTTTCATTCAGTTCTCTAGAATAACAGGCATACATCCCGAGTAAGTTGGCACCCACAAAAAAGAAATTATTGTTGAGGAACATGATCATTGGGGTATTTGTGCTGAAGGCAGCGATCTGATATAAAATAACAATCAACCAGCCTGTCACACTGGCCAATACAAAACGTAGCCTGAAAATAGTAAAACCGAAAAATAAGACAAGTATCAAACCGGCATAATATGTATCATTGGCTGGCGGAGGAGCTATGACTGTCATACAAACAATACCTAAGCCGCCAACAATTTCAACAAGTGCCATCCAATAATGCATGGTATGCCAAAATCGTTTAAAAAAAGAAATGATCAAAGCCAATAATGCTGTGGGACAAAAAAAACCAAACCGAATGGCCCAAAATGTTTCTTTTTGGTCAGGAATCAAACTGGCATCCAATATGCCAAACAATGCGTAAAAAACAATTGCCAATGTCAGCGAAATTCTCATCTGAACAATTGACTTATTGAGATAATCCTGACGAAATTGGGGTTCCAACTCAGAATCAAAAGATAGTGTAAATAAATTTATGTTCATTGTAAATTCCGATTTTTTTACGTTGTCATTGGTTTGATTTTAGATTGATCTTTCGACTATCAAACCTTTTTAATCCCCTGCACAAACAAATTTACCTGTTGGGGTTCGGAAAATACAGTTACATTATCACAAAATGCTGTCTGTTGAAACAAATGTTTTAGTTCATCCTCTGTTCGATAGATCAGTCGCCAATCAAGAATATGGTCCATAAACAATCTGTCTGGATTGCTGGGAGCAAAATTGCCAATAATGAGATAGCCATTATCCTTTAACTGTAAATAACACCGATTGACAAAAGCTGTAAATAATTCGTCATTTAAATAATCTGTCAATCCCGCAGAGTAAATAATGTCATGGTAACCAAAATCATGGTCGATCTTTCCAAGTGCCCATTTTATCAGGTTTTCATTCATTAATCGAATCACTGCTTGATGTGAAAAAACATTAATCTGTTGATCAATATAATGAAGCGCCTGTGAATCAATGTCAACACAAGTCGCATCAATTCTTTCAGTATATTCACACTGATATAAAAACTCAAAAAGTTCTCGATTGGGGCCGCAGGCCAGATTCATAATCTGAATGGGACCTGTTTGATTTTCTTTTTTTTGGTCACAGATGGATTTAATTTTACCGGAAAGGAGCTTTTTGCGATTTCTAACTGCCTGTGCTGATGCCGTTCCCAAACACCAATGATCTATTACAATACCCAGTTTTCCATCACCATCAGGCGTGTTCTGGTACAGCATTTCCATCATCATAAAATCCCCTGCATACCCCTTTGGTTTGCTATAAGCACGGTCAGCAAAGCGACTTTTCATAAATACCGGATATATTTCTTTAAATATATAATGCCACATAAATGCTTCAATTGATGTATTCACAATACGTTTTTTGAATTGTTTCAATCCATAAAAAAAATAATTCAGAATTTTATGCGCTTTTATTATGATTTTTTTGTCAATGCGATGCGTTTTTTGGGCATAAAGTTCCTTAGAAAGCATGTCCATTTCTTGTTTGAAATCTCTGACCATGACATGTATGATCGACCATTCCTTGGTGTTAAAGAAATTCTCTGGTAAAGGTTTCGGTGTATTATATGTGCGATATCCTGTGGAAAGAGATTCTGCATAAGACTGAAGCGGCTCTCTTTCGTTAAGCAATGTTCGAAATTTATTACAAACCGATCTCGCCAGATAATAAATTAAATCGCCAAATAGTTTCGGATCACTCGCCTGAATTCGATTTAATGTGTCGTTTGAAAAAACACATAATTCTGAGTATGCTTTTGCACGAATTTCACGAATTTTTGAGATGTTATCAAAAAAACCAGTTTCGCCAAAAAATTCTCCTTTACCAATCAAAGCAACGACGATTTTTGTTTTTTGAAGTGTGTAAAAAACCTCTATCGCACCGGATTTGACATAATAAATACTTGTGGATTCAGCGCCTCTCATAACTATTTCATCATGCTTTCTGCATCGAAAAGTCGAGGCAAATGGAAGTACTTTTTGAATGATTTCAGGCTCTGTTGTTGGATGATTAACAGATTCTTTTTGATTGTCATTTTGATTGATTAATTGTGACATATCGATTAAATTAATTTCCTTTTTCTACTGCACCGATGAGTCGATGTGAAAATTGTGTCAATGTTTTTGATTGTGATTTTATTTGTGAACTTTCTTCAGATGTTTCAACAACAAGTGTTTGAACTTCATCTACACAGCTAAATACACGTTCGGTTCTTTCAGATGCCTGAAGTGCATCCTTTGCAATGGAAACAGCTGCGGCGGCGACATCATCAAGATATCCCGAAACTTGACGCCCCCATTGAATGGAATTTTCTGCATTTTTTGATGTTTCCTTCGCGCGTGCAGCAGCTTTCTGAACATTTTTTGCGACAGCATCTGCTGCAGCAACAGTTTCTGAAAAGCTTTTTGATATTTCATTGGTCGTGGCAGTTTGTTGTTCTACAGCAGATGCAATATTGCTCATAATGGCATTGATTTCTGCGATCACTGTAACAATAATTTCAATGGCTTTGATTGCATTTTGCGTGTTAGTTTGCATGCCTTCAATTTTTTCACGAATATCTTCAGTTGCACGCGCAGTTTGTCTCGCAAGGTCTTTAACTTCATTGGCAACAACTGTGAATCCTTTCCCAGCTTCGCCAGCACCAGCAGCCTCAATTGTTGCATTAAGTGCCAACAAATTGGTTTGTGATGCAATTCCTTTGATCAAATCGACCACTTCACCAATTTCTTTGGCAGCATGTCCCAGCGTGTTCACAATGGTTGATGTCTGATCCGCTTTTTCAGATGCATCATTTGTGACTGATGCTCCCCTGCCTGAATTTTCTGCAACTTCATTCAGGGATGCATACATTTCATCAATTGCTGTTGCAATGATATTAATAGAATGTGACATGCTCTCAGCGGATTCAGCAACGATACTTAAATTACTGGAAACCTGTCCGGTGGCATCTCCGATATCTTTCATATTATTGACAAGTTGATTGCCTTTTGATGCCACTGATGAAACCTGATTGCTGACTTCCTGTGACGCATTGGCCATATTTTTTATATTATTTTTTGCTTTTTGTGAAATTTCAGAGGCTTCAGCTGTTTTTTGCGCCATTGCATCTGAACGCGCTTTCATTGTTTCTGATGACTGATCCAGTATTTTCGATGTCGCAATAATACTTTCACTGATCTCAGTGACACTATCAAAAACGATATTTAATTGATCTAGTGTCTTTTTTTGGTCACTCATGGCTTGTTTTTGACCATCAAACGCACGATACATCGCCAGATTAAAAAAGCATCCGGCGAAAAATACAGCCAGTAATGGACCAATAGCATTGGCTAAACTGGCGTGACTGCATTGTTGATCTGATACAAATATTGAAGTAAACGAATGGCCATGATTTGCCATATAATTGATCATTAGTATACCAATGAAACTGACAATTGTCCATATCACAGATACCCGATTACTAAAATACAAGGCGGCAAATACAGGAATAATAATGACCCATGTAATCGCTGAAGATTCAAGTCCGCCGGTCAAATAAATCAGATAAAAAAAATGTCCAGTGATCGCAGCCATTAATCCATTACCTGAAATATTAATAGAGCCGGTCGCCCGAAACGTATAAAGCATCAGCATATTAACCACGATTACAATTGATATGCTCACAGCAAAGTTGGTATAACCCATTAACAACCATTTCATCATATTTACAAGATAAAACACGAGTCCGATGATTGAAAACATGACAAATTGCCGCGCGCGAATATGGTATTTCTGATCGCCTTTAATTTTTTCGGGAATAAACCATTCAAGGTATTGCCAAAAGTTTTTCATATTTCACCTATTATTGGCAGTAAAATGTTGAGATAAATCGTATTAATGATGCAATCAGTGTGCCTAAAAATGGGAATACTATTTTTTTTATAAGATACTTATTCTCAAACTGGAAAAGCAGTGAGACGTTATCTTTGTGATGAGGTTTCAAAGGTACCTGCGTGAAGTTGCTCAAGCAAGTCAGATTCAGTTTTAATCTGTTCGAAAAAATCGGTTGTAAAATGTCCAACTGTCCCCTGTTCGTGCGAATCACTTCCGGCAATCCCTTTTAACCCTAGATATTGGGCAACTTTAAAGGCCAATTGATTTTCTGCATCAGTACATTGACCATTACCAATTTCTATGGCATCAACGTATTCAAATATTCGCTTTCGTGATGCTTGTTTTACACTCAAACTCAGTTGATTTCCGCCGATCAACAAAAATCCACGAAATGGATGGGCGGCTGCCATAAAACCGCCTTGATCAATAACTTGTTTGCGAAGATCTTGAATTGAAATGAGCCCTTTTAGATTTTTTTTAAAACCATACACCAATACATCTCCATGTTCTGTGGTGATTTCATTTCCACAGAATACAGGAAATTCATATCGTGTTTTTAATTCCTGGATCTGTTCTTCCGGCCAGATATAATTGTGATCAGTCAAAACAATTCCCTGGATACCCATTTTTTTTGCATCAATGATATGTTGAGATACTCGGACAGTTGAACAGGCCGACGCTGGTGTTGAGTGAACATGAAGGTCCATACAAAAATACTTTGAATCCTTTCGTGAAACAGGTACATCAACTTGATGATCCTCATTTTCTGATATGGATTGTTTTTTAGGTTCATGTATCGATATGGATTGTGAGGTCGTTTCTGAAATAATGGCATTTTCTTTTTGCGGGTTTGCATAAAAATGCTCAAGGGTTAAGTCTGGTTGGCTTTGCTTTTCTGTTTCAAATTGAATGACGCGCTTGGCATTTTTTGCTGCATGCCCCATTTCTATCAATAGATTGGCAAAATGTCTGCAACCTGAACGACCGAGTGTTTTTTGTATATGATGTCGAAAACCCGGAGCAACCTTAACTCCAATGACAACGTTTAAATTTGCCAAAGCCCGGGGGCATTCAGGTGTTGTAAATCGATGCCACTTGCCTGATATCTTTTTAATTTGAAGTGTATCGAGAGAAAATATGGATTCTAATTGTATGCCATAGAGATCATCATCCAATGTGCCATAAACTGTGAGTTCATCTTGTGTGAGCCGATCTACGCTGACAATTTTGTTTCGTAAATACGTTATCATTGATTTCCTATTTCCTCCTGCTTTAAATCCAAACCTTCAACCAATGTGGAACCTTTTGAATAAGCGGCACATCGATTATACAATCGTGTATTGGTCTTAACCATGTCTCGAAATACTTGAACGTCAATATCTTGATGGTCTGGCAATTGTGTGGCCATTTCTCGGGTCAGATTTAAAATAATTCCTTGACAGGCCTCTTCAAACATAAATATCAATTGACTGTCTGCAATATCTTCAGACACCAAGCCCTTAATAACCTTTCGTAAGCCTGGGCCAATACGAAAGTTTTTTAATCTAGATAATTCTTTAATGGCTTTGTTCTCAACAGGATCAATACTGTAATCAACATGGGCTTTTATATCAACAATTTCCAACTCAGGTACACTGACAAAAATTGTCAGATGCATTTGATAAAACGTGTCTATCAATGTTTGACATGCAGATAACGTATGAGAATCATGATTTTTTACTGTTGTATTTCTGTTTCTTGAAAATTTGAAACGACTTGGATTGGTCATCAATATGTTTCCTTCTTAATTTTTAACGATCCGGTACACAGCGGCCTCTAAAATCAACATTTTGTCCAGCCATTGAAGCCTCACAGGCATTGTTGTAAGTGTGTCCATCACATCCACAAACAGGATCATATAGCATAATACAGGTAATGGGACGTTTTTGGCAAATACCGGCCGCGTTACATGACTGTTCCTGTTTCTGGCAATATTGGAATGGCAGACATCTTGTATTGTCAAAACAGGTTTTTTGGGAATCCATCAATATATCAAGCGATTGTTTTTGGTTACCTGTCAGAGCAAAACCATCCTCCCAATCTAAATATTTATCAGCTTCGACCTTTATTCGATAATCTCCTGATGCCAGATCTGTAAATGAGAATAAACCGCGTGCATCACTTTGTGTTGTTTTTGACGCATCCGGTGTCAGCTTGCCCTGGCTATCAAATAACAAATGAGTCAGGGTAACTGTGGCACCCGAAATATAGGGAAAACAATTGCTAGAGGAACAGTTTGGTTTAACAACTCCTGTAACAGACGCATTTAATTGAATGGCTGAAAGGTAAATATCCTGATGTATCGATTGACCTTCCTGGATAATAATGGTCATTTTATGCGGTAAAAAATGAGGTCCTTTTGCAGTCAGCTGAAAGGTTCCAGCCGGAACGCGCTCAAAAGAATAGTCACCATTTTCGTTTGTTTGTGTCTTGAATTCAGATGATGCTGACTGTAAATCTGGTTGTTTTCGATGTAAGACGATTTCTACATTTGAGATGAATTGTTTGTGTGATGAATTTTTCAATAAGACAGTACCATCAAGCTGACCGGTTTTTGAAACAGGCACACATTTACCATGATAAGCAATACTAACACCTGACATAGCAGCCACACAGAAATTATTATACGTCACACCATCACACCCGCAAACAGGTGTAATCACTGAAGGACATAATTCTGGCAATTTCAAACAAATACCCGGACGTTCACATTGTCCGCGAGATTTTGAACAAAAATAGTTTTTCACACAATCTGAATTGTTCAGGCATTCTATTGAAGGATCTAGATGGTATGTTATTTCATTGGGGCCTGGTCTCAACTGAAGTTCACGTTTTTGAGGGTCATAACCCCGCGCATTGATTTGAACCATGTATGATATGGCGGGAATCGTTTCAAACAAGAATCGACCATCTTCAGATGTTTGGGTCCGAATAGGAATGATTGTTCCGGATGAAGACTGTTGGGTTAAAATCACGCGGGCATTTGTTATGGGTTTTTGACAATGATTTCCATGACAATCTGGTTTTTTGGAAATAATATATCCAGTTAAGTTAGCGGACTCAATAATGGGATTGAGTTGAACATCTTTCGTATGCACCGTCTCTTTGGATATTTTGATCAGCGCATTCCAGGGTTGAAATCGATTAATGGAAACATTCATTTGATAATGACCCGGTTGAATTTGAACGAATTCATAGATTCCCTGATGATTGGTTTTAACTTCATACAATTGCCGATTGGTTGTTTGGTGTGATGATGGAAGTACTGATGATAGAATGATTTTCGCTCCCACAATTGCCTGACCACATGTTTCATCAGACTTACACTGAACAGCGCCATTCAGGACTTTTCCTTTCAAACGTGATGGGCCAATATAAGTGGTCAAAAAGAAATCTTTTTGATACATCTGGCCGGGTGTAATATTAGATTGAATCTCAAGAGGTTCATATCCACTGGCATTGATAATTATTTGATAATTGCCCGGTGGGATATCAGTAAACATAAACCGACCCTGAATATCAGAAATATCCATCCATCGCCTGGCGGGTTGTTTTGAACTGGATTGATACAAAATCAATTGTAAGGTTGCTTTAGCTATGGGCATTTTTGATTCTTTTTGCATCAGTGTCATAATCTTTCCTTTAAATTGACACAACGTCCCATACGCATTGAGGTAAAAATTTCTATTATTGTCCTTACCTGGCTTAAGAATAATTTTTTGTTTGAAGGGTTCAAATCCTTTTGATTGAATACTGACTTCATAAAACATGACACCATTAATATGATAATCTGATGACAGATCTTTAAAGGCAAATCGACCCATTTTGTTTGTAACTGCATGATATTCAGGGAATGTCATCAATGATGGATAAGGAAACACCGGGCGTAACAAAATACGAATATTTGCCAGGGGATTTGATGACGCATTTCTATCGGTAACTTCCATATGATAGACAAAGCCATTTAATCGAGTGGCAGGCGCAACAGATACGCGGTTTAATACAGCCTTGACAAATGTGACATCCGGATGCCAATTCCCATAAGGACCAATACTGAAACATCCCTCACCCATTCTAAGAATATACTGGATTAACTCTCCATGAAACGGGTCTTTGTTCAATGCGTCTGGATTAAAATCAGGACCTGATAAATGATCAAATTCTGTTTCAAAAGGTTTGATAATGGGGAATGCATGAGGCTTATCCGGTTTAATCGCTATGGTTTTCCGGTAAAGTTCATAGTCTTTGTGTTTTATTTTCAATAAATAATCCCCACAATTCACATCCGCAAAATAAAATCTTCCCTGACGATTCGTAATTACCGAACGAATCAGTTCCACACTTGTTGGTTTGATATGAAATAACTGCACTTCAATATTTGTTACCGGCAAATTTCGTTGCAACTGCAATAAAGCCTGATTGGATATTTGTTCCACGACAATTCCAAACAAGCTTCCTGTTTTATCATTATCAACCGGAAATAACATCAAATCAGCCTGTCGATCTTGATTGTTTTGAACATTCACAATGGTCATGGCAGTTTTGAAACCCTGTCGAAAAGCCATTACGTAATATCTGCCACATGGAATGGATTTAATTGAATAAAAGCCATTGTCACTTGTTCGTACAGGAGGATATTCAGTCGGATTGACAAATGTATCCATATTCATTTCAAAAAAGTATTCGGGTGCAAAACGACTGACTGGAAAAATACGAACGAGTGCATCTGCAATGGGTATGATTTTTCCAAGATAATCAGGATAAACGATTTTTCCTTCAATACTCGCATAATCTGAAACTGATTCAACATTTTCGTTTGAAAGGGTTTGTATTTGATTGATAATATCTTTTAATGTAATCGCTTTGACAGATAGAATCAGGAAAAAATAAATGCCCAAAAAATACACAAGCGAAAGTTTTATGTTTTTATTCATAAGAGCGTCCTTGTATGCAAATAAATCTAAGTAGACTGCGCCAGTAAAATGAAGGGGCAGTTCATATACTTACTTGACCTAATTGATTTTGTGCCAAAAAACAATCTTTTTTTCCTGCTTCACAAAATGACACGCTGAATTTCCAACACCATTAGCCTTTTGCCATTAAAGAAGATATTCCTTTCTCAAGTCCATCTAATGATAATTCAAACATGGGAAAAATTTCGCGAATGGTATAAATGGTCTGTGTGTAATGCCAGGTATGCGCTGGAAGTGGATTGAGCCATATGGTTTTATCAAATGTTTCTTTGATGAATCTGAGTTGATCAATGCTTGGCCGGCCACTTCGATAACTGATATTGATGGCACCATCAGTGGAAATCAATTCATATGGTGCCATACTCGCATCACCCACAATAATAAATCGGGTTTGCGGATCTAACCTGATAAAGTCATTAACTTTATATGGCTTTTTATAGCGAGAGGCATCTTCCCACAACGTATCATAAATTGTATTATGAAAGAAAAATGTTTTTAAATCCTTGAATTGTGCACGGGCATAATCAAATAATGTTTGAACGACAGGGATAAAAGGATCCATAGACCATCCACCATTATCAATGGCAATAATAACCTTTAATCTATCTTTGAAACTTCTGTCAAAAATGAGCTCAATTTCCCCCCCATTTTTGATTGTTTTTGAGATGGTTTCATCAATATTTAATTGATCTTTTGGCCCTGATGGCACCATATGGCGCAAGCGTTTAATTGCTTCACCCATCATTGCATGCGTCAATGGACCGGATCTGGAATAATCCCGATAGCGCCTTTCCATCGCTACTTTAACAGCAGATTTATTTCTTGATACACCACCAACACGCATTCCGCCTGGATGATTTCCTGAATGTCCAACAGGAGATGTTCCGCCTGTTCCAATCCATTTGTTGCCGCCATCATGACGTTCGGTTTGGTCTTCCAGGCGCTTTTTAAAGTATTCAATTAGTTCTTCTGGCGACAGCTTGCTGATTTCAGATTCGTCCATCCCAAGGACATCAGCTAATGCTTTTGGATCTTTTAGCCATTCGTTCAACAGAGATTCTATCAGACTATCCATTTCCAGGCCTTTGGGGTCAGGCATTTCAGCTCCCTCAAAGTGGTGCGCAAAGACCTGATCAAAAATATCGAAATATTTTTCACTTTTGATTAAAATACTCCGGCTTGCTGTATAGAAATCGTCCAGGGATTGAATCAAGCCCATACTGAGTGCTTTTTGAAGCATTAAAAACGACGTGGGGGATACTGGAATCCCCACTTCCTTGATCTGATAGAAAAAATGTGTAAACATTGAATGGCTCCATTTTCAAAAAAACGCTTAGGAAATCTCTGAAAATAAGTTCCTCATTTCGTAATTGTTCATTTTGTTTTTGAACCAGGATGACACTGAAGAAGATGAAGAAGATGAATTAAAAGTGTTTTTTCATCTTATTCATCTTTTTCAGCGTAATCCTGGTTCAAAAACAAAAATGAAATGTTTGGTACGCATATGCTTGATTTTAAATTGTTGAACAGTCAAGCATTTTAAAATGGGGAACTTATTTTTCTCGAACATTCCTTAGTATAATCGTCGTCTCGATAAGGTCATGGCTCTCGAGTAATCCGGACTTTTTTTAAATAAAATGCCAGGATAGGGGACCTCGCCCTTTACCAACTGTTTGGGCTTAAAATCTGGATCTGCCTGTAATGCCCGAATCCAGTTAATTAATTCTCTGGTTGCCGGTTTTTTTTCGATATCATTTATATCTCTAAGTTTATAAAATGTGCCAATTGAATTTTCCATAAGATCGCGTTGAATATTTGGAAAATGCGCATGAATGATTTTTTTCATCATTTTGGGATCAGGAAATGCAATATGATGAAAATTACATCGGCCCAAAAAGGGATCGGATAGATCTTTTTTGGCATTGGATGTAATGATGATCACCGGACGATTTTTCGCACGAATGGTTTTGTCAATCTCAATGATATCAAATTCCATCTGATCTAGAACATCAAGCATATCATCTTGAAAGTCGGTGTCCGCCTTGTCGATTTCGTCAATTAATAAAACACTTCGTTCATCACTTGTAAAGGCCTGGCCAATTTTGCCCATTTTGATATAGTTTTCAATAACACTGACATCCCTTCCTGAATCGCCAAACCGGCTATCGTTCAGGCGAGTTAAAGTATCATATTGATACAGTGCCTCAACAAGTTTCATGCTAGACTTTACATTGAGTACAATCAGCGGCATATTCAAGCTGTTTGCAATGGCATGCGCAAGCATGGTTTTGCCAGTTCCTGGTTCGCCTTTTAGTAATAGAGGCATTTCTAATGTCATGGAGATATTGACTATTTTGGCAAGTTCTTCATCCAGAACATACCTGGATGATCCTGAAAATTGTTGCGTCATATGTTTTTGTCCTTATTGGTGTTTCAATTTAATTTTTAAAAGACTGTGAATATAACATAAGCAAGTTGAATTTTCAACTTTTCGAATGGGTCCAATTCAAAAATATGGTGGCTTTATTGATTAATTATTCTCCCAAACCTTCAATATTTATCTGTTTCCATTGAATTTCATGAATTGCATCTTCAACATCAATCCGAAATTTTTCTTTCAAGGTCTTTAACGTCAAATCTCGTCTCACTGCAAATTGATAGTCTCGATATTTCAATTGTCGCTCTTTTCTTTCCAAATCTGATAACTGTGCCACAAGTACGCCACGATCCAAAGGATGCGGATGTGGCAACAATTGATTGTTTCTTGCAGCATCTAACAAATAATTATCTATTATCGCACGTTGTTCAGGATGTGATGGCAAGCCATTGACACCATAACCTGATAATTGATGTGGATATGCTGTTTGGATAAAATAATCATTGATCGCATATTTTTTGGCGAAAGGGATTAAAGGTTCTCCATCATGAAGTTTGTTATAAACCATTTTTGCGATATCCATTGTTTCAAAAACGCTGTATTGAACCTTTACTGTTTGTACCGGCAAAAAACGATGTTTAATTGCAAAAAAGTGATTGAACAATACAGTGTTTGGAAAATCCAAAGTTAGCCGGCTTGTGGGATAGATACCTTCCTGAGCCATGCCATATTTCACTGAAATAAAACGATGTGCCACCCGGTCATGATCTATTTGCTTCAGTTCTTCCAAAACAGGAGAATAAACGTCTATCATTTCCTGATGAACAGTATCATATAAAAAACGTTTCAAATAACTTTTATAGGCATTTTCCATGGGTGGCGGCAGAAAGGAAAGAAACTGATTCCATTCTTGATGTGTCATCAAAGGTTTAAACATGTTAAGGCTTAAATTTTCATCTTTATACTTTCCAATGACGACATCCTGACATTTCAATCGAAATACATTTTTTTCACGTTGAATACACGATTGAATCGCTTTTGTCGCCTGTTTGGGATCTGATTCAATGCCATATTGTTTGAATACGCTGTCTATATCAATATCCATCGTATGATTTTTGTGTTTTAACCATTGGATTGAAGCGCGTTGGATGCGAGATCGTTTTGATATTGCCAAATACTTAGGATAGTAGGGATCATCCAGTAACCCCAGGCCATCTGCAAGATATCCTATGGCCATACTTTCCTGAAAATCCTGAAATACCTGAATATTGGATTTATCCGAATAGTAAATAAATTTGATATATGCAAACGTGCCTTGAGAAATATTTCCCGCTTTTGATTCTATGACAAGTGTTGAAGACCTATGCCACCATACAAAGTAAGTAACGATGAAGAGAATCAAAAGGGACAACAATATTTTTAATGGCTTGATTTTTAAAGAACCACTTTGATTTGACATTGATACCTCTCGTAATTCATTGTTAAAAAGATGTTGAATATTTTTATTAACTAAAAAAATATCACACTTGACGATTTATGTAAATTTGTATTATACAGAAACTATTGGTTTAAATATACGAATACATTAACATTTACATTTTGAAAATAACGCAT
>Ga0272440_1001404_pt1 | contig 19679 bp, 15 predicted proteins | sample SSMMMBAug17_FD_192440 | JGI IMG/M metagenome (GOLD analysis project Ga0272440, IMG submission 192440) | Marine sediment archaeal communities from Little Sippewissett salt marsh, Falmouth, MA, United States - SSM-MMB-Aug17 | ecosystem: Environmental > Aquatic > Marine > Wetlands > Sediment ...
CGAAAACTTATGACCGCTTACTTACAATGCACTGGACGCAGAGCGTCCAATATGCGTTCCCACGCAGAGCGTGGGAACGAGGGCAATAAATATGCCAGGAAAAACCAAAGTTGGACGATCATATATATATGTACTTAACGCTTGACAGTCATTGGTATACCCGCTACCATAAACACCACCCGATCAGAAATAGCCGCAATCTGTTGATTGGTAGATCCCACCAGATCACGATAAAATCGTGCCATCGCATTATCCGGAACAATCCCCAATCCCACTTCATTGGACACAATTATTATTGGACAATGTATGTTTTGTAAAACGTCGAGAAATAGAGAAATCTGTTGTTTAATGAAAACTTCATCCATATCCCGACACATGAGATTGCTGATCCAAAGGGTAATGCAATCCAAAAGCATACCACTATAATGATGGGCATCATTTTGGATGGTATCACAAATATTGATGGGACTCTCAATGGTATGCCAGTCAGGTCCTCGTTCTTTTTGATGGTTGGCAATTCGGTCGTGCATTTCATGGTCAAGTGGTTCACTGGTTGCGAGAAAACATTTTGGTGGCTGCCAATGTGTGTTGGCATATGTCAGTGCATATTTGCTTTTTCCACTTCGGCAGCCGCCAAGGACAAATTGAATGGAATTCATGTGAATTTTTTATCCTGGTTAAGAGGATTATTTAACAATATCCAATAATTCAACTTCAAAGATAAGCGTTGCATTGGGGCCAATCATGTTTCCAGCACCGCGCTCGCCATAACCCATCTCTGAAGGTATAAAAAATTTATATTTGCTCCCCGGTGACATCAATTGCAATCCTTCCTGCCATCCCTTAATCACTGCATTGAGACGAAAAGTTGCAGGTTTGCCGCGTTTGTAAGAACTATCAAATTCATCACCATTTAATAAGGTGCCGCGATAATGGACTTTCACCTGATCGGTGTCTTTGGGTTTGTCACCATCACCTTTTCGCAAAATAATATACTGTAATCCACTTTTTGTGGTGATCACACCGGCTTTTGTTTTGTTTTCCAATAAAAAAGTCATGCCTTCCTTTTTGTTATCATCTGACATATTTTCACGTTTCGACTTTCTTTGATTTTGAATCCGCGTTAAAAATTTTTGTTTGACAGCCCGACCTTCCTGTTCAGACATCAATAATTCACGCCCATGAATACTATCGGAAAAACCATTCCATAATGTATCCATGTCAATTTCGTTTTTCAATTCTTTAAAAGAGCGTCCAATTTCAACACCCAGCGAATAACTAATTTTTTCTTTTTCTGTTTTTAATTCTTTTTTCTGTTTTGAAGGCGCATCACCACTGATGGCAATGTTCACAAAAACAAAAATGCTCACGAATAGACAGAGCAAACTTTTATTCATAAAAAAATCCTTCCTTTCATTGATCCGGATGTGAGATTATTCTTTACCGGCTACAGAATATGCCTCATCAATACGCGCCTGAATATAAGCAATGTCTGCATCATTGCCTTCATCATGATCAAAACAATAACCATCTTCACCCAGCAAACCCTCAGGAATTAAATCCCCTTTCTCATCAGGATCTGTAATCATTTCACCATAAAAACAGACAGACAGCCATCTGTTTTCTGGCGCATCGTCAATAATATCTACCATTACAAACAAGGACCTCTTTTTTTGAGCGACATGTGCCGCCCTTAAGGAATATGAAACCCCTGGACGAGCAACGAAATCTAATTTGATATCAGATTTGCTATCAAGGTTGTTTTTTAAATATAAAAAGTCCTTTTTGACATTATTTGCATCTTTTTTCCATTCAGTAACAAATTGATTGATTACTTGAATTGTTGAATCTGACATATTATCATTCTCCTTAAAATTAGGGAGAAAACGTTTTGATTATGCACGATTTCTCCCATTTGAATTATTGTTCCATTTCCAACCAGCACATTTTTTGTGCCCAATAAACATTATCACTTTCATAGGCTTCATTGATTTCATATTTCGAATCAATCAGAACAAACCATGAAAATAACACACCAGAATTTAGTTGATCAGGCAAATCAAATGTAATGGAAAAGATGTGTTGATTACCGGATGTCATGGGATGTTTCAATTCAGGATATTTGCTGACACGATCTTCGAGACAGACGACTTGCTCGTTTGTTGCCCAATTATAGGCCATTACATTAAAGCTGTAATCTTCAATGGTTGAGTTCCCATTGTTATCAATGGTCAATTCCATTTCAAATGGTTCCATCAAAGCACCCGTGTCGTATTCCACATGGACAATTCTCAAGTTGGGCTGATTTAATGGTAATTGAATAACATTGCTTGATTGACCAATTCCGGATATGCCTTCAAATACACAATGGACAGCATATTGATAATTAATACCGGCCACTGCTGTTGTGTCATGATATGAATCAAGTGCAGATGAAACTGTATCCAATTTGATCCATGTCGGAGAAGATGACAAAATATTATGGCTTCGCCAAATATCCAGAAAATCGACCTGGTCTCCGGTCAATGACCATATCAACTGAATGGTTTTCATGTCAGTCGGTTGGGCAATCAAACTATTCATCGTTGCCACCTGGTTTTGTGGAACAATGGCTGATGGTACCTTCACTGTTCGTGATGCCATACTGAATCCCATTAATTGATTTTCAGATACAACGCGCACATAAGGCTGAGAACCTGTCCATGTATTGTCTTTGTACCAGTCAATGACAAATTGACTGGATGGCTTAATCCATCCAAAGGATTGCCATGGACCATATTCATTGCGAGAAACAAATACCTGTAAGCGGCTCGTATCTGAGTCAATCCCTGAAACACTGAATTCGGTCTGACCCGAAGCCGGTTCGGATTCAACTGAAAGAGATGGTGTTTTTAATGATTTTCCATAGGCCATACCTCTTGCTACATGCGCTTCCATATCATTTTGATGATTTAAATGTTCGGAAAAACCAAATTCATTGACAGCGACAACAGCATAATAATAATGATCCCCCGCAGAAGGAAAATCACGATATGGGGAATGCATTGCCGTTCCAATATATTCATAATCATACACTTCATGCACTGTTGATTGACTGGCTGCTGGCGCTCGATATATCTGATAATATCTCGCGTTATCGACATGCGTCCATTGAATATCCACATAAGGACCCAAATCAATAGATGCGTTAACATCCCTGGGTCGTTCGGGTTTATCCTGAGGAATTGTTGCATTATTTACCATGTCTGTTGGTAAGGCATGAAATGCCATCGCTGAAACGACAATTTTATCAACATCAGCATATTTTATCCAGGTGAGGCCATCCTGAGCCCATTCTTTGCCCCAACTATTGATTATTTTTAAAGCACCTGTATCAAACTGATTGTTGTTATAACCAATGCACAAGACAGAATGAGCAAGATCTGTTCGATCTAAATATGTGAGGAAATTCTGATCAATTGATGGCAATTCAATTAATTGCGGGTCAAAATGATTAATTGCCAGAACAACAGGCGTTTGCGTAAGCATCATACGAATCTGGTCGAGATCTGTAAGCATGACCGGCATACCCATGCGATATTTCAAAGCGTCCTCAAGCAACGTATCGTTTAATTTATAGCTGGCATATGCTTCTTTTTCAATATCATCCATAAAACCATCAAGGTCTTCAAAGGGCAATGATGTCCATAGTGTACACCCATAACGATGCGTCATTTTCCAGGTTTTAATGAGATCCCAGGGTTCAGTTTCATTCTGACATTGAAGAACATAAGTAAACATGGGGCTAAACAATTTTTCATTGACCGGATATTGCTTTGAAACACTCTCCTGGAAACTTTTCAAATAGTATACCATCGCCCATGCATTATCAGAGGCTGTTGTTTTCTGATTTTGAGCTGCCGGTACTTTATTTGACCAATCAACTTTGTCAGGTAATAGGGTGTCTAAATTATTTGATAAATTTATGTTCAATCTGTAAGAAGCCAAAGGATCAACCTGAATCGCCTTTTCAATGGTAAATTGCTGATTGCCCAAAGCCGCATCAAAAGAATCTTCAACATTAATTGTTACACTTGCAGTTTTAGACCCGCCAGGCCCTGTTGCAAGAATTGTAAAAGTTGTTGTCTCAAGAAGTGTAATTGCCTTTGATCCACTGGATCCAACGATACCAATTCCTTGATCTATTTCAACACTTTCTGCATTTTGGGATTCCCATGATAGTGTAGTGGTCTCATTTGGTTTTATTGTTGAAGGTTCTGCTGTTATGGAAACAGTTGGCGGATCTGAAATCGCAACATTGATCGTGACAGAATCTTGTGCTTCATTACCATTCTTTTCAGCATGAATGACATAGGTTGTCGTTTCCTCAGGCATCACAGTGAAAGTCCCGATAAGGTCAACATCACCAATTTCTGGTTCAATCCATACACGTTCAGCATTGTTTGTTGTCCAGGAAAGTTCTGCGATGTCTCCATAATGGATATTCATTGGATTCGCCTGAATTTCAACAAAAATTTTATCAGGGTCATCAATATCAACAAAAACAGTGACATTATCTGTAGCCGTTCCACCGGGTCCAACAGCTTTGATTGTATATGTTGTTGTCATGAGGGGAGATACCTCTACAGAACTGATTTGTGTGCCATCACCAATGTCCGGCTCTATTGTCACAGTGTCTGCATTGGTATATTGCCATTCTAAAACTGCTATTTCACCCGATTTGATACTGGTGGGATTGGCCGATATTTTTGCTGTGGGCGGATTGTCCATTACATTGATTGTCACACTGGACATCGCTTCTCCACCCTGTCCAAAAGCGACAAAAGTATATTTTGTGGTAACATTTGGACTGACTGTCATGGAATAATCCAGCGGCATACTTCCAATACCATTATCTATGGTCAGTGTATAGGCGTTCGTTATGCTCCAGGTTAAAACTGAGGATTCCCCCGGATATATGGAGGTTGGATTGGCTGATAGATTAATTATAGGTTCGGGGCCGGTATATTTAACTTTGACCGTCACGCTGCTTTCTGCTTTTCCATCTGCATTTACTGCTGATATCATGTATGTGGTCGTACGATATGGTTTGACAACTGTTGTTCCTCGCTCTCCAACAGTACCAACACCATTATTAATCGATACGGAATCTGCATCATGTGATGACCATGTTAAAATAGTTGATTCATCAAAACTGATTGTTTCTGGTGAAGCAGATATTGAAACACTTGGGCCCTGTTCACCACAACCGGTAAGGCAAATAACGATACACGATAATAACAGAAAAATACTACCCGTATAATGAATTGCTATAGACCTTTTTTTCATTGTATACTCCTTTCTTTTGAATATTTTGAATAAATTCTTCGGTCGTCTGTCGGACGAATTTATAAATTGTTTTTTTTTATTATATCTCCTGAATTTGGTAATTATAAAATTTTACCTTATTGCGACGCATTTGTAAATGATATTTTTTGATTTATGAAAATGAATTTTATGAAAACAATTGACAGAGGGCAACAGACATTATAATTTCTGATACAAAAATTTGATGAGTCCCAAATCTATAAGGAGAAACCGATATGCGACGCGTGATATTCAATCAAAAAGGGGGAGTGGGTAAAACCACGATCACCTGCAATCTAGCTGCGATATATGCTGCGCTTGGCAAAAAAACACTGGTTATCGATTTGGATCCGCAAAGCAATTCAAGCCAATATTTGCTGGGAGAAAAATCTTTTTCCATAGAAAAAACATCCCTGGATTATTTCAACAACATGCTTTCATTCAATTTGTTTGGCAACGATCCGGACGATCTGCCAAAATTTATTCATCCTACCCCGTTTGAGAACCTTTATATTATTCCATCTCATCCTGACCTGGATGACCTGCACAGCAAACTGGAGGCGCGTTATAAAATGTTTAAGTTGAAACAATCTCTAGATATGATTTCAGACTATGACCACGTGTTTATTGACACACCACCAGCGCTTAATTTCTATAGTCGTTCGGCACTGATTGCATCGGATACATGCTTGATTCCATTTGATTGTGATCATTTTTCTCGAAACGCCTTATATCGTCTGCTGAACAGCGTGGCAGAAATACGCTTTGATCATAATTCATCCCTGGAAGTTGAAGGCATCATTGTCAATCAATTTCAGACGCGTGCCAGACTGCCCAAAGTGATCGTACAGAAACTTATTGATGAGGGGCTTCCGGTCATCGAACCATTTATTTCATATTCCATTAGAATCAGGGAGTCACACGATTATGCCAAACCAATGATATATTTTGATCCCAATCATAAGATAACTGAAGAATATATTCAATTATATGAAAAGCTCAGTCAACACAAATAAATTTGGACGAAATTATCATGAAACACCAAATACTGCCAAAACAATCTCACTGGATAGCATCACTGACGCATTTTCTAAGAATTAAACGAATTTTTGTACTTTCAGGAAATATTCACGATACAGTTTTGTATGAGACAAACAATTCTGTCGTGAATATGGATATGAACAAGTTTTTATTACAGTTTTTTATAGACAATGCCTATCGTCTGGTAACATTTTGTGATGAATTCACTGGCTTTGTTATACCTGATGCATCGCATCGGAAACTATTTGCCCCTTGCAATCATACAATTGAGGATGTCAACCAATTTGTTACACAGGACACATATCCTGGAGCTCTGGTATTACGTTTTATCACTGATGAATCCCATGACATGCGCAAAGTTTTAAAAAGCGCGTTAATGCAAGTTTCAGTCAAAGGTCATCCCCAAAGCATCATTGTTTGTCTGTTCGACCAGCCAAAGGCAATCCCAGAATGGCTATATCAAAATTATGCAACAGTTCATACCATAGATATTGGACTGCCTTCGGAAAATGATCGTCAAACATTTTTGTCCTTAAATTATAATAATTTTTGGTCTGCAGCCCCCCCCCTTTCAAATACTGATCAAAATCTTTGTATTCAAAACTTTGCGCGTCTGACAAAGGGGTTAATGCTTAAAGAACTAAAGACACTACAAGAAATCTCAAAATTCCATCAAATTGGCATTGATAGATATCATCAATTGGTGCGACAATACAAATTTGGTTCTCAAAGTCAATCATGGGAACGCATAAATTCAAAAACATTTGAAATCGCCCAAAAAAAACTCAAAGAACGAATTAAAGGGCAAGATGAGGTTATTTTTGCCATTTTGGATACATTAAAGCGAGCAGCCATTGGTTTATCAGGCATTTCTGGAGGATCTCAACGCAATTCGCCAAGAGGGATTATGTTTTTTGCAGGTCCCACTGGCGTAGGAAAAACTGAGATGGCCAAATGTATTGCAGAAATCTTTTTAGGTGATCAATCACAGTTATTTCGCCTGGATATGAATGAATATTCTGGGCCTGTTGCCGAAGCAAAAATATTTGGTGCATCAAGGCAAAAGAATCAAGATGCAATTGATGGTTGCCTGATCAGACAGGTCAGCCAATACCCCGCTTCAATGATTGTATTTGAAAATATTGAAAGCGCGCATTCATCTGTTCTTGATCGGCTCCCAAAAATTCTTACTGATGGCTTCATGATCGGGCCAAATGGCAATACGACTTTTTTTTCGGAGACAATCATTGTATTTACCAGCAGTATTGGTTCTGCACAGGGTAAAATTGGCGATAAAAAATATGATTTCACAGAGACAGGATTTATGCCCAAATATGAAATTGTAAAACAATTGATTCTCATGACAGTTGAAGATCATTTTAAAGTCAGACTAAAACGCCCCAAACTGTTTCATTGCCTGGGCGATAATATTTTTGTGTTTGATTTCATTCGTGGGCCGGTGATACCAGAAATTATTGAAAAAATGGTTCGGGATGTGATAACAAGTATTTTACAACGTATTGGAATGACGATAAGCTGTTCAGATCAAGTTCATGAAATGATTCATGAGTCAGTCTTACGAAAAGATGTCCATGGGGCACGCGGAATTGCAAATGTTATTGAACATGTTATGGTCAACCCATTAAGCCGATATTTATTTGATCATGGTTATCAAGACAAGGCTCTCCATATTTCAAATATTCGACGACATCCCAACCAGGCCCTGGAATTGTATGAAATTGAGGTTGGAGATGAGGATATTTCTCAAGATATTGATCTGACCGAGATATAAATGACTTTCATTCGAGATAATTGAATGCATATGTATATAAAGAGACAAAAAAAATTTTCTGGGATACCTATCCGATTAATGATTTGCGTTATTGCATTGCTGATATCAGAAAATCAAGCTTTTTCCCAGGTAGAGATGCCAAAAAAGCTGTCTTCTCCAACAATAAATTCATCACCTGTGCGGATTATTGCGGCCTACCAGTCATCAGGAAAAGTAAGTTCAACGCAATGGACCAAACGCGGTAATCGATCATGGGTGGGAGAACTATACAAATTTAATATTAACAAACAATTTGGCACAGATGAATCTCAGTCATATGATGTGACCGGCTATTATCCACACATTCAGAAAGAAGTTTTTGTGCATTTATATGGCAAACCGCATCAGCGGGTCTCCATGTATATTAACGTTCATGGTATAGCCAAACGTCCTGATGATTTGCTGTTTATTCAGCCACCGGCCAATTCGCCCAAGTTTGTTCCATTAAAATCCAGTCATTTTTTTATTCACAATGCAAACCCCACATGGATTCATGCCGGAAAGAAGCAGCGGGATTATTTTGGATATTGGCATCCTGTAATTCACTTGTATTTCCTTGGATCAGAGTTCGAGCCACCCGCAGAGAGCCTTGAACCGCAATCCCTGACACCAACTAAAGCCCGCCCGGGTTCGCCATTGACCAGTGACTGGAATATATTTGTTCCACAACAGTCTATGATAATTATTGATGCTACTGATGATGACAGGCGCTATATTTCATTTAAGAAAAGTCGTGAGGCGGTACTGAAATATTTAACACGAATTCGATGGGACCAGGATCAAACAATCAGTAAGTATTTAAAAATTGCGTCAGCATTTGAGGGCCATTTGAAACACTTGACCACAGTTGATGATATTCAGTCCGAACATCCAAAAATTATGGCACCCAGCTCATTGAAAGATCAACTGAAAAAAGCGTTTTCATCCTTTGAAGCAATTGATGGCCCCAAACACGTAATATATATTGTATCCGCAAAACGTGCTGATGTGATCACCCCTATCAATCTGGAAAAGTTGGAGTTGGATACCCGTACACTCAAACAAGATAATAAACGATTTCATTGCATTGTTGTCGGGGACTATGGGGGAAACTCATTAAAGAACCTGACAGATTTGCTCAAGGGTGAATTTTATCGTTGCAATCAACAAAAAGATATTGTTAAAAAGCTAAAGTCTATTTTACATAATAAAGGATAGCTTTTCTGAACTTTCATTCGACATTCAGAGGTTAATCATATATGAAAGAGATAATGCGCAAGAAGATGGCTGAAACAATTGTCAAGACAAGACCATAAATAAAAAAAGTACAGATTTATTGGACATACCATAATGGAATACACATATGAAATGCGTGCCGACAGTCTGGATAATGTCTGTATGAATGACAATATTTCTCAATACGACACGTTTATGGATTGTGATGCTGAGGATGAATCAGGTGTTCCTTTTACATCACCTGAACTTAAAGAAATTGACTATGATAGTCTGATTACAGAGGATGACACGCCCGTGGATAATTTTTATTGTGAAAAACAGCTTCGTCTTTTACCGGATCACTTCAGGCCAGTTGGGATAGAAAAGAACCATATATCGCTGTAGCTGATGTCTGCATATTTGGCAAAACTTAAAACCGAATGATCAAACAAGGACAAATAAAACCCTTGTTGATGAATAAAAAATAATAATTTTAAGGAGGTATCGTGATAAAACGATTAATCAATCAACTATGTATCGTGTTGGCTTTTTTGATATTTTCAACACCTATCCTGGCTCGGATGAATGCGCCCGATCCATATCTCTATAAACGGCCTTCAGAGATTTGGGATAAAGATAAATTTGAAGGCATGATGATGAACCCCTGGGTCGTATTTGCCGCACGTGAAGGACTGCGTTTGTATCAACAGGCAGATGAAACCAGTCGGGTCACATATACAGCTTTATTTTTGGATAAATTTGAAGTCATGCAGAAAAAAGGACGTTATGTATTTGTCGAAAATGATGCCGCACCTGAAATAAAAGGCTGGGGACGTATCGAGCAATTTATTATATTACCCCACGCGATAAAAACAAAGCATTCAATTACGCATAAGGCTGTATTAATAAACAAACTCAAGCGAATTCAAGGAAGTATCAATATTGTCAATCCTTTGAATGCACCGCATCAAAAAGCGACGCCTACAGGAAAGCAGCTAAAAATATTGGAATTTGCCAATATCTATTTGTATTATCCATCCGAAAGGAACCCTACTTATGTTCTTTTAGGGAAAAAACCATTTTTTTATCCCTTTGAAGAAAATGCCATTGGTTCTGTTGAAAATACCATTTTGGGATGGGTGCCTGCGGAAAGAGTATTTACCTGGGATACTCGGGAAGCCTTTCAACCAGGCAAAGATCGTAAGCATCCAATTTATTATTTTTCTAATAAAGAAGATATCCAGTCATATTATCAAAAACATCCAAATGATAATAAGTTTCCGACCTGTGACAATGTACCCACATGTAAGAACAAAAAAGATAAGGAACTACTCGTAATCAGCCCGGACATAGACACAAAGATTGATCGATCTCCATGGCCGCCTGAAGCCTTCCGCTATGCCATTCTTGAACAGGGAACCGATCCAGGCCAGCCTTTTCTTATTGGTGTTCCGGGCGCAACGCCTGATATTTCAAGAATTACCCAGCATATTGAAAAACAGAGCAAAGTGTCTGAAATACGTGATGTTGTCTTTCTCATTGATGCCACAAAAAGTATGGAACCTTATCTGGTATTGGCCGGAAAAATTGCAAAGAAAATTATGGATAAATTCCGCCTGAAAAAAGACAAATTAAAAGAAATTGGTGAGCTTCGCTTTGGCGCGGCAATATATAGGGATTATGCTGACGAACTCCCCTATCAATATGAAGTGGTTGAAGACCTTACAACACAGGTACGTCTGATGAAAAAGCGCTTGGGAAATATTTCGGTTCGAAGAAATTTTGAACGTCCAAATGACCCGGCTTACTATCCTGAAGCTGTTTTCCAGGGAATTGTTCATTGTGTACGTGGAATGAATTGGAAACAGGGGTCCAGAAAACTGATTATCCATATTGGTGATGCCGGAAATCATAGTCGGGGCCAGGATCGTTTCAAAGAAAATGATATTGCCCGATTACTTGTTGACAATGATATTTCATACAGTGCCATTTTAATTACCAGCGAAACACGTAACAAAGGACGTATTGCTGCACGCAAACTGTTCTGTAAACAAACCCGCACAGTTATTAATGAAACCGCCCAGATTTGGTGGGAAGAAGTTGCCAAAATGGAAAATGATCGTATTCTGCCTGTTGAGAAAGCCATTGAAATTAAAGAAGATTTGGAAAAATTAATTGATAGCGCCGGTGCATTGGATTGTTGTCAGAGTGATTTATCCTGCTGTCCATGCGGGGATCGTCGATGGACGCTTCGATGTGTCAGCACGGATCACGATTATGAGCGAACCATTTCCAAACAAATTGATAAGCTGGCCAACCAGTTATTTGAGGTGAAATCCATGCTCGAAATTTTTAGAACCGGACGAATTCCATCCTTGGCCAAAAAGAAGCCGGTAACAAAAGCAGAGGCCCCTAAGGAAACAAGTGTTTCATATCGTCCGCAATTAATGCCTGGTGTGGTGAAAAGTCTTGTAAAACGTATTGGTGAAGATCTTATCAGTCGCTTGAACGATAAAAATGTTCAGCATAAAGTATCCCAGATTTTAGGTTCTGATATGATTAGCAACCTGAGCAAGCCTGATGTCCGAAAAAAAGCTGTCAACAAATTGGGAACCCATGAATTAAGTAAATACCTCAAGGCAGATGCCCAATTTTTTACACGCGCTTATGTGATGTTGAAACGACCTGGAAAAAAATACAAAAATGATCCGGATCAGATGACCAAAATGGTTATTTTTCAAAGAAAAGAACTGGAAAGATTACTTCAGCCATTGACCATATTCAAAGAAAAATATCATTGCCAGTTGCATCCGGGAAATATCAAACGTATCTGGCGAGATTTTATGCTTGCAATTATTGGTGAATCTGATGAAGAATATATTGATCCACAGATCAAAAATGCCAGTTTTGAAGAACTTTACAAGCAACAATATGGTATTGCGCTAAGAAAGAATCATCCATTATTGAAAATATCCTATGTGAATATTGATGCCGGAATGATTCCATCAGGTATCGATATCGGTGCATTACAAAAATATCTCTGTAATTCACAGCGTCAGTTAAAAAAATTGTATGACAGCAGTGAACGATTTTTCAAAGTGTTTGGTGATGAATATATTTGGGTAGAGGCAGATTTATTGCCGTAGGTTTGATTCCGGTTGCTATTAGAGGGCGAACATAATGTTCGCCCTACTTAGGTTTCTGTTATCGGTTGGACTCTGGTTCTTGTGAATCTAGTTGATGAATTTGAACGTTGCCCCTATCTTGGGATATACCCCCCGATTGAGAGTAAGAAAAAATGGCCGAATCGATGATCTAAGGATTATTTTTTTATCAATGAAACAATTAAAAAAAAATCGAAAAACGCCCTGTTTTTTAGATTTTGCTAAGAAAGGAAAAATTATGAGAATTAAAATCGTCTTACTTAGTCTGTTGGCCATATTCATAATGGCCCTAAACTGTCAATCTAAGGAATTGATTTTGGACACCCAGGACTTTGCACCATACACATATCTTGAAAATGGTCAGGTATCAGGCCCCGCGGCATCGATAATCAAGCAGGTGTGTGCAGAAATGAACATAAAATGCGAACTGAGATTACAATCATGGACAAGAGCGCAATACAATGTGCGTAATGGCAAGGCAAATGGTTTGTTTGTTTTGGCGAAAAATAAAGAACGTGAGGAGTGGCTCTATTTTTCTGCGCCAATTTTTCTAGCAGAATATGGCATATTTGTTCGTGAAAACGACACGCTGAAATTGACAGATATTTCCCAGCTAAAAGGCTATATGATTGGTGTGTATGGGCCATCGAATACTTCCAGACAGTTGGAATTGATTCATGAAAAAGTGCCAGAAATGACAATTGATATGCGTCCTGATGATATTGCCGGTTTTAAAAAATTATATCATGGTCGTAATGATGCTATCTTTTCCAATAAAGATGTGGGCTGGATGATTGTAAAAAATCATAAATTAAAAGGGATTCGTTATGCAGGTGCCTATAAAAAAACCTTATACTATATTGGATTTTCTAAAAAGTTAATTGATGAAGAAACTGTTAAATCGTTTAACGCAAATTATATCAAATTATACAAAAATGGTACAATAAAAACGATCCTGCATACCTATGACATGAGTCCGCTGGATCTCAACGAAAGTAATTTTTAACAATGAAACTGGCACAAATATATTATCAAAAGCGTTTATTCGTGGTTGAGGTTGTGGGTGACGAACTAATACCATTTGATTTTACTGGAGATATGATTGAATTGATTATTAGAGATCATTATCCAGACAAAATTGAAAACCAGTTTTTTCCAATTCATTCGGCAATCTTTTTGCCGCCGGTTTTACGCCCGTCAAAAATAATTGCCATTGGTTTAAACTATATGGATCATGCGACTGAGGGAAATGCGGAAATTCCTAAGACCCCACTTGTGTTTACCAAATTTCAAAATAGTTTGACTGGTCATAAACAAAACGTTAGTTGGGACCAATCCATCACAAAACAGGTTGATTATGAAGCAGAACTTGCTGTGATAATTGGTAAAATGGCCAAAAATTGTTCAGCTCAAGATGCGAATGAGGTGATTTGGGGTTATACCTGCGCAAATGATGTCAGTGCAAGGGATCTTCAATTTGGTGATGGTCAATGGGTGCGAGGGAAGTCATTGGATACGTTTTGTCCACTGGGCCCCTGGATTGTTCAGAAAGCGGATATTGACGCTCCGCATTCACTGGACATTCAGTGTCGGATAAATGGACAAATTATGCAAAAATCAAATACCGAAAAAATGATTTTTCCAGTCCCCGAACTGATTTCATTTTTATCAAATCATTTTACCCTGTATCCTGGTGATATTATCTTAACAGGTACGCCTGAAGGTGTGGGTGCTTTTCGTAACCCCCCTGTATATTTGAAGCATGGTGATACAATGGAAATTGAAATTCAATCGATTGGCTGTCTTTCAAATACAATAGAGGTTAAAAGTTCAAAATAAAGATGACGAATGGATCAGACTATGGTAAGTTAATAAACTTGAAAAGTCTTTGGCATTTATTTCGTGATGCCGTTTCATAAATCAACAAACAATGCGTGAATGGTAGTAACTTATGGCTGAAACCCCATCAAAAACAATAGAATCAGAATCCAAAAATACGCAACAATTAGCAGGTGATATCAAAAATGACATGACATCATTGTTGGATTCCATTGATAATGAATTTGGACAGACTGTTCGTCCACAACCTGGGTCAAAGCAAGTCAAAACTGAATCAGATCCATCCACATTACCACCAAAATCTTCGCCCAATAAACAGACACAACAGTCCCAAACAGAAAGACGTCGAAATCCCCTGGCAATGGATCAATCTGCTGAGGAAATCACTTTGGCCAACATTGAAACTTACCTGCGACAATGGCATCAACTGACAGAAATGTTGTATGAACATTTCAATACAAAGACTGTGGTTATATTGACATCGACTATTACAGATATCACCAGCGAAGCCCTTAACCAAGATCGATTTCTTCTGCAAAAACATAACGACATCCTGTTTCCATCCATCGAACGACATGGTGGACAAATTGTTCGAAGTAGCGGCAACACTGTTTTGGGCACATTTGATGATCCCATTGCCGCATGCCGATGTGCATTGGACCTTCAAATTGAAATTAATGAATACAATTGTTCCAAACGAGTCGAATTTAAAACACGTCCCATTAGAGTAAAAATTGGCGTCACCATGGGACAGGTCATGATGGATGGCGAACAAATGTATGGTGATGCGGTTCGTCAGGCAGCCATATTGCAACTTCAGTTGGATAGAGAAGAAATTTTTATTTCTGGAAAAGTTTATGAAGCCATTAAAAATGTCAAAGGGTTTACCTGTGAATTCTTTAAAAAAGTAAAGCTGAGAGGCCGCAGGCGAACCATGGACATTTATGAAGTTCTGTGGCCAAAGATCGAATATGATGAACATCTTCCTGAGGAAGATGAATATCCTTACATGTGGGTTGAGGAAGTCAATTCTCCGCTGTTTGGATCATGGGTGATTCTTGCTGCCATTCAAACAGTTATTTTGATATTGTATTTGTTATTGACGGGTTAATCATTAATTGAGACACTTTGTAACGAACTGGGCGTGAAGAACTGATTAACCAGATTTTCCAAAACAAATATCAAAAAGGAACATTACATGAAAAAGACAGGTGCTGAGCTGGCATTGTTTGCTTTAGAGCAAATTGGTGTCAGGTATACCTTTGGCATACCAGGTGTGCATAACACAGAAATGTATGATGCACTCAATACATCCGAAAAAATAACCCCAATTCTTGTTACACACGAGGGCGGGGCTGCCTTTATGGCCGATGCTGTCAGTCGAACAACTGAACATATCGGCACGCTGGTTGTTGTTCCAGCGGCAGGCATAACTCATGCCATGAGTGGCATAGGAGAAGCCTTTCTGGATGGTATTCCCATGCTTGTGATCACCGGCGGTGTGCGGCGAGATTCGGGCAAATCATATCAATTGCATCAGGTGGACCATAACAAGCTGGTTGGCGGTGTGGTCAAAAAAGTGTTGCTGGCACAACATCATCGAGACATTATTAATGTGATCTATGACGCTTATGAAACAGCCACATCAGGTACCCCTGGCCCTGTATTTATTGAAATCCCATCAAACCTGTTATTGTTTCAAGATTCAGTTGATGACATGCCCGCGTATACACCACGCACACATAAACGACCGCTGGATTTTATTCAAATTAAACAGGCCTCAACCTTACTCAAACAGGCAAAAAATCCCGGTCTGTATCTGGGATGGGGCGCTGTTCATTGTGTTGAACAATCCATTCAACTCGCCGAACGACTAAATATGCCTGTGGCGACAACCTTACAGGGGTTAAGTTCTTTTCCAGCCTCGCATCCATTACATACTGGCATGGGATTTGGACAATCTGCAGTTGCGGCTGCTCAAAATGCCTTTGCCAATTGTGATTGTCTGCTTGCTGCAGGCGCACGTTTCAGCGAACTGGCAACTGCAAGCTATGGTTTGCCAGTGCCTGAGAATTTAATTCATGTGGATATCAATGGAGAAGTCTTTGATAAAAATTATCCATCAAAAATATCAATACAGGGCGATACAAAAGATGTTTTTGATGCATTACTCAAGGAATTGGGGAGCCAGACAATATCCAACAACAACAGCCAAATCAGTAATCAAATTGCATTGGACAAAGAAAAATATCAAAAAGAATGGGCAAATTTACCGGAAAAGAATCTGGTATCGCCATATCTTTTTTTTAAAGCACTGAATAAAAAACTATCAAAATCAGCCTATATTGCTGTTGATGATGGTAATCATACCTTTTTAACGATGGAACTTTTCCCAATTGAACAGGCACGGCATTTTATTTCCCCATCAGATTTTAATTGCATGGGATATTGTATTCCAGCTGCCATTGCAACAAAACTATGTCACCCACAAAATCAAGTGGTCGGCATTGTTGGTGATGGCGCGTTTTTAATGACGTGTATGGAAATTTTAACAGCATCCATTCATCATCTGGGCGTTATCATTTTTGTATTTCATGATGGAGAACTTGGCCAGATCAGTCAATTTCAAAGCATTCCTTTAAATCGAAAAACATGTACGATTTTGGGTGATATTCAGGTTGAAGGTATTGCTAAGGGCACTGGTGCTGCATTTTTTGAAATTAATACCAATCGTGAAATTGTTTCAGCACTGGATAAAGCGTTTCAGATATCCGAGACGGGGCAACCGGTCATTGTGGATGTGAATATCGATTACTCCAAAAAAAGTCGTTTTACAAAAGGAGTCGTAAAAACAAATTTAGGACGATTCCCCTTGGGAGAAAAAGTAAGATTTATTGGCCGCGCGCTGAAACGACACATCTTTGGATAAAAATAAAGGATATATAAATGCAACAACCAGATAACAAAATAGATATACTTCCCCCAGAAAATGATATCCCACAATCAAAAACAGTCTATTTCATGGGGGTTTTTGTAATGTGTCTGATTTCATTTGCCATCGGATTATTTATTGATAATTTTTTTAATACCCGGCAATTGAAAAATGATCCAATACCACCTAAGGTCAACACCAATATTTCCAGATTGCCAGCACAAAGTATTGCGCCCAAAACTGATAAACAGATACCTGAGAACAATATTCAATATTTTTTTAACATGGCATATGAACTTGGCGAATCCGGCTTGTACGAAAAAGCAGTGACCTATTACAAAAAAGCACTGGCATTAAAGCCAAACGATACATTAATCCTTCATAATCTAGCAATTAATTTACTTCATGCCGGAAGACGCAGCGAAGCCATTGCCCGGTTTCGAAAAGCCCTTAAATACAAGCCAGATGACCCCAAAACACTTCGGCATTTGGGATTTGCATTTGCTGAATCTGGCCAATATGATAATGCCATTACGTTTTATAATAAGGCACTCAAACTTGATCCCAATGATGCCCAAACTCATAAATGGATGGGATTTGCATGCATTGATTCCGATAAGCTTGGACGGGCCATTCATCACTTTGAAAAAGTAATTGAATACGTGCCAAAAGACGCCTTTGCCTATGATAGTCTGGGGTTCGTACATTTTCTTCTGGGCCATAAAAATAAAGCCATTGAATATTGTCGAAAAGGAATTTCCCTGGCGCCTGAAAATTTAATTTTAAAATTAAACTTTTCTGAAATTGCCCTCATGACAGATCACTGGGACCAGGCAATTGATATGGCAAACCAATCTTTACAACAAAAGGGCCTGTCATCAGCCCATCATCTGGCCATGCGGATTGTCAAAATGATTGCACTGGTTTGTCAGGATAAACGCCAAAAGGCACACGATGAAGCGCAATTATTTTTAACAATATATCCAACCATCCAGTCTTTTGATAATTCCCAATGGAATTATTCAGGAATCAAGTCCTATATTAAAAAAACAAGTTCACTGACTGCGCTTGACCGTGAATTTTTCAAGGATATGATTCATATGGTCCAGCCCAGAATGTTAGAAATTAATAAAAAATCATTGGTTTTAAATCCTTATGATCTGTTGTCTGAACAACATACTGATTTTAAATGAACTGCAATACTGAATCTCAAACATATCATCATGTGCCGGTTTTGTCAGATGAGGTACTGAAATATTTACAATGTGAACATGGAAAAACGTATATAGATTGCACACTGGGTGGCGCAGGGCATGCAAAAAGAATAGAGCAGGTCATTGCCCCTGATGGCCAATTAATTGCCATTGATCAGGATATTGAAGCCATTCACAATGCGCAGACGACACTCAGCAAAAAGACAATAATCGTGCATGGCAATTTCAAAAATGTTCGAGACATACTGGATCAACTGGGAATAGATGCTGTTGATGGTATTATTGCAGATTTGGGCATATCATTGTTTCATATCAAGCAAAGCGGGCGAGGCTTTTCTTTTATGAAATCTGAGCCATTGGACATGCGCATGAATCCACAAACAAAAACCACTGCAACAGATATTCTTGCAACTTTATCAGAAAAAGCCCTTGCAGACTTGTTTTGGCGATATGGTGAAGAACGTTTTTCCAGACAAGTTGCGAAAAAAATTGTTCGTATTCGGTCTATAAATCCAATTGAATCAACAACGCATCTATGCAATATTATCAAGGAAACAATCCCTATTCAAGTTCAAAAACGCATGCATATTCATCCTGCCACACGCATATTTATGGCACTCCGCATGGCTGTGAATACAGAGTTGGATTGTATTTCAGTTTTTTTGGAAAATGTATTATCATGCTTGAATCCGGGAGGCCGATTGTGTATGATTTCATTTCATTCATTGGAAGATCGTCTGATCAAGCATTGCATGCGAAAATGGGAAAAGCCATGCACCTGTCCAAAGGACTTGCCGGAGTGCGTTTGTAATCAGGTATCAAGAGGCGTTTGTATCAAAAGAAAAGGGATTTTGGCAACGCCTGATGAAATAAAACAGAATCCAATGGCAAGATCGGCACGATTGCGGATTTTTGAAAAAAATAGACATCCTTCATTTACCAGTTAAAACTTCTACTTCTAAAAACCATGGTCCGAAAGGATGCTGCCGTATGTCCCATCCTCAACATATTTCAATGCACGTGTCCATGGCAAAAATGTAATTGTTGCCGAATGCCCGACTCTTTTAAATGCTGTTGTTACAATTTCTATATACACCCCACCATTTTTCAACGTTGAA
>Ga0272440_1001405_pt1 | contig 19664 bp, 12 predicted proteins | sample SSMMMBAug17_FD_192440 | JGI IMG/M metagenome (GOLD analysis project Ga0272440, IMG submission 192440) | Marine sediment archaeal communities from Little Sippewissett salt marsh, Falmouth, MA, United States - SSM-MMB-Aug17 | ecosystem: Environmental > Aquatic > Marine > Wetlands > Sediment ...
CCTTAGGAATGATTGAAAAATAAGTTCCTCATTTTCTTATTTACAAGTCCAATGTAGGGGCGAACCTTGTGTTCGCCCATCGTACATAGGAACGAATGCGTTATTCGTTCGAGGGCGAACATAAGGTTCGCCCCTACATCGGTCTGGCAAATAAGAAAATGAGGAACTTATTTTTCGAGAATTCCTTATGTGCGAAGAACGTGTAGGGGCGAACCTTATGTTCGCCCATCGTACATAGGAACGAATGCGTTATTTGTTCGGGGGCGAACAAAAGGTTCGCCCCTACATCGGGCTGGCACATAAGTAAATGGGGAACTTATTTTTCGAGTTTTCCCTTGGAAGATATGGGAATAGTGACACCTTCATAATAAGATGCATGGGGTGCTTTCAGGGCTCAGAAAGTCCCCCCATTTTTTTTAAAGACCCCATTTACATAAATGTATTATATTTCTTTATTTCAGAGATTTTCAAATCGCTCAGTTTAAGGTCATTGTAAATCTTAATCAAATAGGGACGCATTTGATTTTCATCAGGATTTTGTTCAAAAAATTGTCTGTATTCATCCATTGCAACCACAATCAATCCCTTTTCTTCCATGTAGCTTCCCAATAAGAATTTATTTTTTGGATTGATTTCTTCAATAAACTGTTTCTCCTTAAGAAGATCTGCCTGTTCCTGATCTGATAAAACATAAAGGGTATGCATTTTTGGCGGATGATACACAACCTGTCCTTCTTTTAAGACCTGGACCATGTATTTGTGAGGGCCACTTTCCAATTCCGGTGTTTTAAACCTGACAATAGATGCTCTTTTATCTACTGAAATCTCAAAAGACTGATGATCTATGATCAGTCTGTAACGAAACTCTGGGCCAATATGCTGCCATACAAGATCTGGATATTTTCGACTGATTTTTACTTCCCTGGCAGTATGAAGCTTAAGATTTTTATGAGCAGATGATACAGAACGTTGAACCATATCGTATCGTAATGCATTCATAAACCTTTCATGAATGTCATCCAGATAACCATGAATGGCTTCATGATCCGAAATTTCCATATCTGAAATAACCTGCATATTATTATCTAAATAATCCAGTATTGTTCTGTCAATTAACGAATTGTCGTTAAACACAGGCAAATAATCTAACACAGGATCAAAAGTATGATTGCTTATCTGAATTAATTCTTGATCATGAATGACTGGAAGTGTATTAATTTGATAATTTGCAATAAAATTCACATTGCTTGATCCTGCATTTCGTGTAATATATACACATGTTGTCAATGAAATCTTTTGTGATCCCACTTTGGAAGTATCAGAATGATTATTAATTTTATTGGACTTAATATAGACAATATCATCAGGCATAAGTTCTTTATGTGTGGCCTGTTCAATGGAGTTCATTGCGGTGGACCAGCTCAGGCCATTACCTGACTGTGATGCATTTGTGTCTACGTAATAATTGATTGCCTGAACCTGTTGGCAGGTGAATACGCACAATATGATTATTGTATTTATTTGAATGAATTGTTTCATGGCTGACCTCCTTTCTGTTTTTCAGATTTTGGAATGAATTGTCGAATGAATGATATGAATTAAGGTTTACTGTAAAGTTGATTCTCTACCTTTATTAATAGAGCAAGTCAGATGCCATAAATACATTATTCTTTTAACCAGTTTATTTTATTTGGCATACACTTTATTTGATATCATGTCTAACCCCAATAAACTGTAATAATCGTGTAAAAAACAACATAAGAAGGTGTAAACAGTGTAAAAATTTCGGTGCGTAAATTATCTTGAACAAACCCAATTAATTTTTTTAAAAAGGGAATGCTCTGAAAACAACTTCCTCATTATTGATATTGTTCGTTTTGAGGTAACTGAACTGTAGAGACGTAGCATGCTACGTCACTACACGACCTTATTTTTTTGTACGATCATGAAAAATGAGCATCTTATTTTCCGAGCATTCCTTAGGAAAACTTGAAAAATAAGTTCCCCATTTACTTATGTGCCAGCCCGATGTAGGGGCGAACCTTATGTTCGCCCTCGAACTAATAACGCTTTCGTTCCTATGTACGATGGGCGAACATAAGGTTCGCCCCTACACGTTCTTGGCACATAAGTAAATGAGGAATTTATTATTCGAGCATTCCTAAGCAACACAGGATAAGGAGAGAGACATGGGTAAAACAATTGCAATAACAGGAATAAACAGCTATTTTGCAGCAACATTGCTGCCGCGACTCCAACAAGATTCATCCATTGACAAAATTATAGGTATTGACTGTTATCCCTGGAAAGGCGGATTCGATAAAGTTCAATTCTATAAAATGGATATTCGCAGTGTTTCAATTGTTGATACTTTAAAAGATGTTGATACGCTATTTCATTTTGCATTTATTGTAAATGAAATTGAGGATAAAATCGAAGCGTTAGATATCAATATCAATGGTTCTCGAAATATTTTTGAGGCCTGTGTGAAAAATCGAATAAAAAAAGTGATTTATGCCAGTAGTGCGACAGTTTATGGTGTAAATAAAGACAATCCAATTGGAATCAAAGAAGATCACCCCCTTTCAATTAACAAAGACAGTTATTATAACGAATCTAAAGTCAAAGTCGAAACATTTGTTCTTGAATTTTTTAAACAGCATTCAAATATTATTCTGACAGTTTTACGTACAGCACTTCTTATTGGACCCAATATGGACAATATGTTTTCCAAGTTGTATTCTTTGCCGGTTATTGCGCTTGCAATGGGGCGGACAACTTATCAACACTATATTCATGAAACAGATTTGGGTGAGGCGTTATATCTTTCTTATAAAAAAGATTTACATGGGGTTTACAATGTTGGGGCTGATGATGCTGTTCCAGCAAGATGGGCATGGAAAAAGGCAGGAGTTCGAGTCTTTCCAATGCCCTCAATCATGCTTAAATGGGTTGCCAATATTGGCTTCAAACTGGGGATCTTACCTGCGAGTTCAGGATGGGCAAGTCTCAGTGAATATACAGTATTTCCAATTTCGGAAAAATTTAAGAAAGCCACAGGATGGCAGCCGAAATATTCTTCAAAAGAGGCATTTCTTGATTATCTGAAATCGTGTGAATTGGATCATCCTGACAATTATATACAAACCATTCTTTCCTGGATTTTTTCCAGTGGACCACGTATAAAACCAACAATGGTTGTACTCAATTTATTCCGGTTGGGAAAGATTCCTGGTTTGAGAAGTTGGATTCCCTGGATGGACCATAATAAAAACAGCATGAGTTATTTGCCGATAAATAAAAGTTTATCCATAGCAAATCAGGAATTACCATCAGAAGTGGTTCATAAGTATATTGATAAATCCAAAATACATGTCATTATGAATAAATGTGGATGTCGGCTGGCAGGTAATTGTCAGTACCATACTGCTGATATAGGATGTTTATTTATGGGCGAAACTGCTTTGAAAATGCCAGCAGGCGTGAGCAGACAGGTCACACCCGAGGAAGCTCACAAACATGTGGATCGGGCAATAAGTGTGGGACTGGTACCGATGACCGGTAAAGTGCGTGTGGATAATTTTATCTTTCTAACACCTGATGAAAGTAAGTTGCTAAGTGTATGTTTTTGTTGTCACTGTTGCTGTATGATGACCGCATTGAAACATATTCCGGGGGATTATCTTGATGGTATTATGCCGCCAGTTGAAGGCCTTCACATTGAAGTGACTGATCGTTGTGTTGGCTGCGGTGCATGTATTGATATCTGTGGATTCAATGCCATTCAGATTGAAAATGGTCGGGCGGTTCACAATTCACAGTGTCGAGGATGCGGTCGATGTGAAAAGCATTGCCCAAATCAGGCAGTCAAAATATCAATTAACAATCCTAACCTTGTTGCAGATGTGACACGCCGCATTGATTCTTATGTTGATATTAACTAAGGAATGCTCGAAAAATAAATTCCTCATTTACTTATGTGCCAAGAACGTGTAGGGGCAAACCTTGTGTTCGCCCTCGAACGAATAACGTATTCGTTCCTATGTACGATGGGCGAACATAAGGTTCGCCCCTACACGTTCTTGGCACATAAGTAAATGGGGAACTTATTTTTCGAGTTTTCCTAAAATAAATTTCAAAGGAGAGATATCATGATTGATGGCTATGGTTTTGATCCAACATATCATGAACGTGCGATGAATGTTTTGGATTTTTTTGCCAACTATTATTGGCGAATGGATGTTGAAGGCATTGAGAACATACCCGATGAAGGCGGTGCCATGATTGTCATGAACCATGCCGGCACAATAGCATTGGATGTTTTGATGATTAAACAGGCTATTTACAGACATTCACGCACCAATCGAATTGCCTGGGCATTGATGGCGGACTTTCTTACATGGACACCATTTGTTGGTGACATCTACTGGCGTACAGGTAATGTATTGGCAAGCTGGGAAAATGCCAGGCGTTTACTGACAGAAGATCAAATTATTATTGTGTGTCCGGAGGGTACAAAAGGCGTTGGTAAGCATTATAAACGTCGATACCAATTAGAATCCTTTGGCACAGGTGGTTTTGCACGTTTAGCCATTCATAAGAATAAACCCTTGATCCCTACATCAGTGGTGGGATCTGAAGAAATATATCCGGTTGTTTATAAAAATCATAAATTAGGTGAACTATTGGGCTTTCCCTTTATTCCTGTGACATTTACATTTCCCTTGCTGGGTCTGTTGGGGGCACTGCCTTTACCCTCCAAGTGGATTGTTCGTTTTGATAAGCCCATATATCCATCAGATTACGAAAAAAAAGGCAGTATTGAAGAAAGAGCGCTTGAACAACAAACACGATTTATTGAAACCCTCTATCCTTGCGATGAAAGGAAAAAGGTGATTGATTCAACAGCACGTGAAAAAGCAATTGTAAATGATGTCGTAAAAGTGATCAAAAGAAATATCAATAGCTTAAGAAGTCAGAGAAAAACACCTTTTTTCTAATTATGAATACGTCTGGACAGGGCAAACACAAGGTTTGCCCCATGCAACATCAAAATGAAAGCTCTAATTGGACATCCAGGCTATCATTATCATCACCATCAACAACATCATACATCACCTGAAGCCGCGTACTTTTCGAAAAAGACCAGTTAATACCAGCGGTTATGATTTCCATATAATAATTGGCAGTTGCTTTTAAAATATCAGTTTTTCGAACTCTCATTCTTTTTTCAAAAAAGTTATAGCGCGAAACAATTTGTATTGTTGTGTTTGGTATAATATAAGATGCATGAACATACCAGCTGCAAATATCACCTTTAAGCCCCTTTTTTGTGCTATTGTTTACAGGGTTTACATGAAGAAAGTAGGCTTCTCCCTGAAAATGAAATCCTTTATATCTAAAATCTGCACCCACGATCCCTGCGTTGGCATCAGGCATTTCTTGTGTTTTCGCAACATGCCGGCCACAGAGTTTCAATTTGAGATGTTTTTTCCAGGGAATAAGAACAATTTTACCTCCTGTACTCCATTTTGCTTTTGGCTTGTTTGTGCCGCCGGTAATACCTCCAACACTGTCATCAACGCCCAGTCCAATTCTCAAAAAACTGAAAGGCGCTATCCCTAACTGAAAACCACGTACAAACTTTCCAAATTGTCCAACACTTGTCGAATAATTGATTGTTTCGAGCTTATTGACAGGTGTATTTAATTCAAAGCTGGAGCCCCTTGGCACCTGACCGATGCGTAATTTAATTTTCTTGAAATACTTTAAGTCAACATATGCCTGAACCAATCGACTATCAGCGCCAAAATCTTTTTGCGCATATCTGGCCCCTGCAGCAATGGATTCATCAAGCACGGATGTGTCTCGTATTTTCATGCGTGATGCTTTCGATGCAACCCATAGTGATTCAGAAGACATATTGCTACCCACTTCAAATTCACTATAAAATGAAACATTTTCATCCAATTTCCCGCTAACATTTAATCGAAATCTATGGATATCGATATCTTCGTCCAGTGATGCCATTTCACTTTTTGTGATAATAGATTGTAAGGTTCCGGAAATTTTGAACGCGATCGATTTTTTCATGTTTAGCTGCTTTAATTGAACAGCCTCAACATTGTTCGCCACAAAGATTAGTGCAAATAGAACAATACAGATTTCATATCTTTTCGTCATTTTTTTCTTCTCCATGATTTTCTTCATAGTTACCTAAAACGATGCTTGAATCAGTATAATAACAAGTCTAAAGCTACCCTTTAATAACACCCAATGGTTTCAAACGTGCAACCTTTTTTGCAATCCCCGCCTTGTCGATAACATCAACAACATCTGAAATATTCTTATAGGCATCTGGCATTTCCTCTGCAAGCGTGGAACGACCACGATATCGAATATGCACTCCATTTGCCTGAAGTTCATCCACAATGGATCTTCCTTTTGCTGCACGTTTGGCTGCGGATCGGCTTAAAACTCTTCCTGCACCATGACATGCAGAGCCGAAGGATGTTTCCATCGCTGTTTTTGTTCCGGCCAGAACAAATGAGGCATTTCCCATATCGCCCGGAACAATAACAGGTTGGCCGCTTTGTCGATAATCTTTAGGAATTGCATGATGTTCCGGTCCAAAAGCACGCGTAGCGCCTTTTCGATGAATACATAATGTTTGTGGTTTGCCATTAACGATGTGTTGCTCTTTTTTGGCAATATTGTGAGACAGGTCATATACGAGATCCATACCCAAATCTCTGGGCGATATACCCATAACTGCTTGGAATATTTCTCTGACATAATGCATGATAATTTGACGATTGGCCCAGGCAAAATTTGCTGCACCGGACATTGCAGAATAATATCTTAGTGAAATGGGCGCATGAATTGGGAGGCAGGCCAATTGACTGTTTGGTAACGTAATGTTTTCTTTAATAATGCGTTTTTGCATGGCTTTGACATAGTCATCCGCAATCTGGTGTCCCAGACCTCTGGATCCTGTATGCAAAAGAACTGCAATCTGGTTTTCAAACAATCCAAAGGTTCGTGCGATAATGGGATCATAGATTTGTTCCACAACATCAATTTCAAGAAAATGATTGCCGCCCCCCAACGTACACAATTGGTGTTTTCCACGCTGAATGGCACGATCACTAATCGTTTTGAGATCAACATCGGGCATACAACCATTTTCTTCAGTGAATTCAATATCACGCTGTTCACCGAATCCCTTTTTTACTGCCCATTTACTGCCATTTCTAACCGCAGCTTCCAAATCTAGTTTCAATTTTTTCTTTTTACTGCCAGCGCCTGATGGAATTTGTTGAAATAAAGTATTAAGAATCAATTCCATGTGGGGCATGATGGCTTCTTTTTCCAGCAAGGTTCTCATTAAACGAACACCGCAGTTAATATCATAGCCCACGCCTCCCGGAGAAATCACCCCATTTTTCCAGTCAAATGCCGCAACACCACCAATGGGAAAGCCATAGCCACTATGAATATCCGGCATGGCCATGGCTTTGACAATTCCTGGTAATTCGCTCATATGCACCAGTTGACGTAATCCACCATCCTTCGATATGGCATTGACCATTTCCTGTGTGGCGAACACCTGCGCGGGGACATGCATATTATCTGTTTTTGGAATTTCAAACAAATAATCGGCCAAAGGTCTAATGTCTATTTTCATTGTGTTAACACTCTATCGATATCTAGTAGAATTTTTACATTGGTGCTATTGGGTGTTTTTGCCATTGCAAGAATATGATCTGTATTCACATCCAGACCGGTTTTAGGCGATTCTTCAATGTCTTCTGCTTTGATATTTGCAACCTCAGATACTGAATCCACAACAACACCAATTGCCTCAGGCCCTTTTTCGCCCTGAATTTCCAATACAATGATACAACTTCTGTCATTATATTCAATTTCAGGCATATGCAATTTCAGCCGCAAGTCCACAATAGAAATGACATGACCTCTAAGATTGACAACGCCACGAACTGCTGGCGGCGTATTGGGTATGGTTCGTATGGGAACGATACCGATAATTTCACGAATTTTGGCAATGTCAATACCAAATTCTCGGTCACCAAGGCTCAGAGTCAAGTATTTACCAACCTTATCCAGGGTTGATTTGGCAGCCAGGGTTTCTTGCTCTGCTAAAAGGCGATCCAGTAACTCAAACGATTTTTTGGGGGTATTATGAAGGACCGACCCCAGCGCGCCAGATGCACCATCTTTGCAGGCAACATCAGCAAAACGAAGGTCAACAAATTTATCCAGGTCGATAATACTTCCTACATTCATTTTGTCGTGAAGATAGTGCTGAATTTTATCCAGATCAGCTTTTACAGGATATAGATCATTGGTTTTGATTCCCAGTGGATCTGACAGTACATTTTTTAATAAAGGTACCCGCAATCCCAATGTTTTTTTGGGATCTAAAAACGAAACGCCAATTTCTGCCGCAACACCTGGTTTTTGATCAACAAATTGACCGGCCTCAACCAGATAATGAGTCAGTTCCTGAACAGCATCTGGGAATTTTTCGATAAATTCTGCCTGAAGCGCAACAATACAGCAAGGATGATTCTCCCATAGTTCGCTTGACAGTCCAATTTGTTCGGCAATTCCCCCTGCAATAGATTTGGTGCCAATCGGTTCTGCAACCATGAAACCACAGGTCTTTACGTTCGATGACATAAACTCTGGCATTTTAATGGGCGGGGTAACCTCAAAACTGACATCAACACCTTCATCTCCAGCAACACCAGGTTTCAGGCCAATATTGGAAAAAAACATATGGGCCATCATGTTGTGAATAGACATGGTGTGGGGTATATAAAATGATTTGCCTTTAAAAAAATTTTCATAAGGTTTTTTGAACTTTTCACCCTGACGATTTTTTACAACAATACTACCGCCTTTGTGCGCAAAAAGAATCAGTTTAATTTTGGTGCCATAGGCAAATAAATCCATCGCAATAGGGGCCAAAACAAAAGCACCTTCAATGGTTTTATCTTCAAGTGCTTTTGCAACAGGATTCCAACTGGTCATGCACTCTGTTTCCAGTTCAAAATGTTTGGGTGCTATTTTGCCGCTTGTAATCAGATGCTTGAGTGCACCGAGAGCGATATGATCGGTTATCTGGATATGCGCAATTTTTATAATCGGTTTTCCATTTGCACCATATCTTGGCTCAAAAATAGCTTCAGGTTCTTCTTCATCAGATTTTTCAGAAAACGCTTCCTCAATTTTTGCTTTAAGCTCTTCTGGTCCAAAAGGCTTGGTGATAAAACTGCTGACACCAGCTTCAGATGCCTTTGTCATTTCTTTTTTTTCACCGCGACCAGTTGCCATGACAAAAGGTAATTTTTCAAATTGTGGATTTTTGCGGACCCATTCAAGAAGTTCAAAACCACTCATATTGGGCATGTTCCAGTCGCTCAGAACAATATCAATAGGGTTGCTCTCTAATTTTTGTATGGCATCGTTCCCATCTTCAGCTTCAACAACATTGTTAAACCCCACTGATTTAAGAACATTCATTTCCATTTTCCGCATTATCCCAGAATCTTCAACCAATAAAATGGCTATATTGGGGTCTACAGACATGGATTTTCCTCCTGAATATTGTTTGGACTCATTTGTTAAATATGCTCATTTTCTAAATGAGTCGGTTAATATTTGTGCAATTTGGGTTTTTGAAATGAAATACAAGCCTATCGATTGACCAACACCCTGGCAATGAACAGATGATATCAATTCTCAAATGGATTCGTTTATGCATTATGGTTCAGATATTCTTAAGCTATGAATATACTAAAAAAAATAATGATTTGCAAGCTACTTTCCATTGTTTTCCAAAAGATATGGTTTCAATGTATCGTATGCCTGATTCAACTCTTTCAATTTTGATACCAATGCATCAGCCGGAGCTTTTTCTTTTGCCATCTTTTCAAGTTCAAAAGCAATTTCGCTGGTTTGGAGCGCATTTAAATTTGCAGCAGACCCCTTTATTGAGTGCGCATTAATACATGCCGTGTCAAAATCATCGGACGCGATATTTTTCGCAATGGTTTCCATTCGAGCGGGGACATCTTCTAAAAATTCATCAATCACCATCTGAACCAGTTCGTCATCATTTCCCATGCGCATTGCCAGTTTTTCGTGATCAAAAATTGATTTAACATCGACAGGTTCATTTTCTGATCCTGTGTCAGACTCTGATTGAGAAGTATTATTCATCAAGGACTCCTTGTTGTCCGACGCTTCTTTATCATGATAAATTTGAACCCCCTTGGCCATACGTTCAATGACAGATAAAACTTCAGTCGGATCAATGGGCTTAGAAATAAAGTCATTCATGCCGGCATCCAGGCATTTCTGACGACTGTCTCGCATTGCATGAGCAGTCATGGCAACAATGGGTACATCATGGCGTCGCACCGGTGTATTTGGATTTCTGATCGCTTTAGAAGCAGTTAAACCATCCATAACAGGCATCTGAATATCCATAAAGATTAAATCATAAACTTTATCTTTTAAAACTGCCAGGGCTTTTTGTCCATTTTCAGAAATATCACATTGAAAGCCCAGCCGTTTCAATATGCCTTTTGCAACTTTTTGATTTACTCGATTATCCTCAACAACCAGTATTCGCATATCCTGAAGCGCATCATCCAGTTCGGGCAATGTTGATTTTTCAGAATTGTCTTGATCATTTAATTGGGGAGATAGGATTTTGATTAAACAGTGGAATAAATCTGTGTAAATAATGGGACGCACAAGGGATACAGTCAAATTATCATGTGTGGTATGGGTGACTTTCTGATAAATGGGAACCAGCGTCAGAGGACCAATGTCCTTTAATTCTGCAATACGTTCACAAACATTTTTACCCGATAATTGGGGCAATTGGTCATCAAGAAAACATATTGTGTATGGCCGGTTATCGAGATTTGAATGAATGAGCTTGCCCAAAGCATCGGAAATAGTACTGCAACAATCATGTTTAAACTGCCAGTATTCTAAAAGCGGGATTATTTCTTGTTGAAGACGTTCGTTCTCACTGACGATCATAATTTTTGTTGTGTCTATAATATCAGCATTAAAATCATGTACTGCTTTTTTTTCCTGGGCATCCGCATTGTTGGCAATGGAAAACCAAAAAGTTGAGCCTTCATTCGGAGCACTGCTTGCACCAATCGAACCACCAAGTAATTGCGCCAGTTGTTTTGAAATGGAAAGCCCTAAACCTGTTCCTCCAAATCGTCGGGTAATTGAAGAATCGGTTTGAGTAAACGATTGAAATAACAAATTCAGCTTATCTTTTTCTACTCCTATGCCTGTATCAGTCACAGAAAAATAAACGCCCTGAGTATGATTGTCATTTATTTTTTTGACATCAATATAAATGCCGCCTTTTTGTGTAAATTTAACCGCATTGCTTATCAAGTTGAGTAGAATCTGACGCAACCGAATTGGATCACTGCAAATAATTGATGGCACATCGGATTCAATTACGATAGACAATTCAAGATTTTTTTTCTGAATCTGATCCGCAAGAATTTTTACAACATCACCAATGGTTGCCCGGATATTAAAATTGATTTTTTCCAATGTCAATTTTCCGGCCTCAATTTTTGAAATATCCAGAATGTCATTGATAATATTCAACAAAGATTCAGAGCTGTTGCGAATGGTCAAAATCTGGCTGCGTTGTTCATTGTTTAAATCAGCACTTAAGAGCAAATGGCACATACCAATAATGCCATTCATGGGGGTACGAATTTCATGACTCATATTTGCCAGGAATTCACTTTTCGTTCGACTTGCCTCAGCAGCTTCTATTGCCAGTTTATTTGCTTTTTCAGATGCAATACTTAGTTCTTCTTCTGTTTCCTTTTGATGTGTAATATCTGTTGCAATACCAACTGTGCGTTGAATTTTTTCATTTTTATTTTTTACCGGAAAAATGCGCATATGAATCCATCGGATATCACCATCCGGTCGAAGGATTCGATAGGCAGTATTCATTGCAATGTTTTTTTGAACCGGCTCTGATTTCATCAGACTTACCAGCGCCTGTTGATCTTCTGGATGAACATATTTAACAAATGCATCAATATCAAGGAACAATTCATCTGATGACCGCCCCCAAATTCGTTCATAGGATTTATTGATAAAGATTAATCTGTTCTTTTTATCCTCAATTTCAGTCAACCAGATAACATCCTGAATATTATCTGATATTTCGGAAAGAATACGTTCTTTTTCCAACACTTCCTGCTGTGTTTCCTTAATACTGCTCACATCCCTGGCCACATGGACACAGGCTTTAATCTCGCCTTTTGAATTTTTGATAGGTGATGTCGTAACCAGTAACCAGGTATTTAACATATCGTTATAATGTTCATAAAGGTGGGTTTTTCCATCAATCAAGGTTTTTTTAAAAGGGCATGATTGAATTACCGACTGACATTTGTGCATCAGTTTGAAACATTTGACATTTGAACATGCCAGAGGTGCATTCAGTTGATCTCTCATGGTCTGGTTCATTTGGATGATATTATAATCGTTGTCAATGATTGCAATCATATCCGGTAACACATCGAATGTCAGCTGCCAATTACGCTCAATATCATTTTGTTTTTGATTATTTGTATCCATCAATTTGTCCTGTTGTCAGCGCAATATGCAAAATAAACAATTTATTTTGGAAATTGTCTGAATAAAGTAACATGTTCCAATAAAGAACTTATTTAAGATTCAACCTGTTCAATTACCTGTGAAACAGAAATGGAATTGAAGCACTTTTTATGGTCACACTGCCGCACCCCTTTTTCAAAACAAGGCGAACAAATCGTAACGTCTTCTGGTTTTGTTTTGACACGCGCACCTATAGGATGCCATCGTCTAAGATCTGATGGGCCAAAAATAACAGTTGAATCCATCCCTAAATATGCTGCAAGATGACTTATTCCTGAATCATTTCCCACAAAATGATCAGATAGGCTTAAATAGTGCATAATTGTTTGAATGCTATTGGTTTGAATAATATCATCGCGATTAACATTGTGTTGAATCAGCAGGTTCAACATTTTATTTTCAGCCGGTCCAAGAATCCACCCTACAGAGTATTTCATTAATTTCAGTTGTTTGGAAAGTGACACATACTTTAAAAGTGGCCAATTCTTAAATGAACTACCGGACCCCGGATGCAGGCAAACAGTTTTCCATTTACTGCTAATGGCCATTTTATTAAATTGGTTGTTTTTTTGCAATATAAAATCCTGAAATCTTAAATTATTTTTTGAAACCAATTTTTGGCGTTTAAGCGTGTCCATAATAAATTGGGTCGTATGAATGATTTCATCAACCGGCGGCCTGGGCGGAATACGCACAGCATTACAATGATATTTGCTCAGACGATCTTCCCAATCCTTTGAAAACGAAAAAAGTAAGACCAGTGGATATTCTCTCAACCAATTTTCAACTGCCGGGTACATGTCTGACAAAAAAACAGAAGTCATCATTGAGTGATTGATATCAAAAAAATTTCGGATATTCGGAACATGCTTTAGTATCGGCGCAATATGACCCTGGCAACAAAAATCAAGTGTTTTCTGTAAAAATATGTACTCAATAACTGTTAATGCACAGATAACATCTCCCAAAGCGCCAGTATGAATTATCAAAACATCTGCTTTGGCATTATTGGAATTGGGGTGCAATGGGACTCCAATCATAAAATACATATTATATCAATTTGACTGGCCTTGTTTTTTACGATTGGCTGCCAGGTCCTGATTCACTGAAAATTCACCCTTTTTAAATAGCACCCATTGAAGCCACTTTTGGCCAAATTGAAACAATTTGATCTCATCATTACGCATGGCATCAGCAGTTTCTTTTTCTATGTTATATAAATTGATAAAATCGCTTTCAAACACAAATCTTTTAAATTGATCTATATTATAACTGGCAATAAAAAAAAGATGCTTGGCTTTTTCGGTCAAATGGAGATTGGGTGGAAAAGAGCGTTTCATGACCATCAAGTCATACCATCCTGCATTGATTTCATCAAATGACGCAGCATCCTGATCGGTGCGCCAATCACGAACAGTCCAACTACAGTTTTCTTCAAATCCTTTGCAGTGAGACTCATTGATAAAAAAGAAAAAGCCGTGTTGATCATCAGAATCATCTTTATGTGCCAACGTTCCGGAACCAAGCGGATAATACCGGCAGGTTACCGGTCGATCTGAATATATCAGACATCCATCCTTCCGAACAAATGGACATGCATTGTCTTCATCTTCTAACATTTTCAATGTGATCACAGGTAAATCTGTTTTGTCCAAAAGTTGTGGTGTGGTGTAAATTGCCAGGAATTCATCTGAAGACAATTGAAGTCGATTTTTCATGCGAATAATATCATAGGGTGTCAAAATGATATTGATATCACGACAACAACTGGTAAAACACGCCAGATCTTTTCGGCATTCAAAGGTAAATGTGCTGTCTAAATTGAGCTTGATCGGGCTTATCTTGCCTGTCATGGTTGGTTTTTGCATATTGATCCTTTTCTTTAGCACTGTTTTGCATCTTGTGCTTGACAGATGTTTAAAATCATCGCATAGTAATGATTATTCTAGGTTTTCTTGAATAAATTTATTTTTTTTTCGGAAAATATGATAATCATATCATCAATAATTAAGAATTGTCAAGGAATCGCATTTGTAATGGCAAACCATAGGGGCATCTTTTCAAGGGTTTGAAAAGATAAAAAAAGAAATCGCTCTCATTGTAAAGCAGCGATAACCCTTTTAAAACATTAAATTTATTAACATGGCTCAATTATTGCATAAATATAATTGTACCAAAACAGCAAATTCAGGAGAATTCAAGTGACAATCGGTATTATGCTCAGGCCGGACGCGCGGACAAAACAGAAAGCCGAGGAACTTGTTCAATGGTTTGAACGTCGCAATGTAAACACATTTGTTCAAAACAGTAGTCCGCCAACAGTTGATTTATTGAATGATCCGCCAGTTCAAGATATTCCAAAAAATATTCGTGTTGTTTTTGTTTTAGGTGGTGATGGCACTTTTCTAAATGCAGTAAGATGGATTGGAAAACGCGATATTCCCATTGTGGGAATTAAATTTGGTCGGATTGGATTTTTGTCGGAAACAACTGAAGCGTACTTAATTCCATTGGCAAAGGCAATTTTTGAAAACAATTATATCATTGAAAAACGAATGCGTCTGAAAGCCACGCTTCAAACCAATGGAAAAATTAGAACCACGCAGTATGTATTAAACGATGTGGTCATTAATAAGGGCACTCTGGCACGATTGGCCAGTATAAAAACATATATCAATGGCCATGACCTGACAACCTATAAAGCAGATGGCTTAATTGTTTCAACCCCAACTGGATCTACAGCCTATTCACTGGCTGCCGGCGGACCGGTTGTACATCCGGAGCTATCTGCGATTATGATGACACCCATTTGCCCATTTACACTGACCAATCGACCATTAATCGTTCCAGATACAGCACGTATTACGCTTCAAATGGTTCAGAACACTACCGACGTTTTGGTTACTTTTGATGGTCAGACTGGATTGCCCATAACAGACCAGGATAGTCTTCATATCGAAAAAGCAAACTATCCGGTGAGTATGATCAAAATGCCTGAAAAGAACTATTTTGATGTGCTAAAAACCAAATTACGATGGAGTGGCGGGCGTTAACGAATTGAATTTTTTAATAAACCTTAACTGTTATTAATTTTTTACAAAAGGAGATATTTTCATGAACAAAATTTCAAGAGTCGTTTTTATGTGTTTGATTTTCGGATTCAGTGCTTTATTCATTACAAGCTGTGGTCCAACAAGAATCAAATTATATCCTGATGCTGAGGATCCATTACTGGAGTTCACTATTCAAGGATATGACTATGAAAAAATTGCAGTAATTCCAATTACAGGTTTTCTTTCCAATGCCCCCCAAGAGGCATTTATGTATACAAAACCAGGAACAGTACAGGAATTTAAAGCGCAATTAAGTCTAGCAGCAAAAGATAAGAACGTTCAGGCAATCATACTCAAAATCAATTCACCGGGAGGTACAGCAACCGCAAGCGATATTTTATATCATGAATTGATGTCATTTAAAAAACATACTGGCAAGAAAGTCATTGCAATTATGATGGATGTTGCTGCATCCGGCGGCTATTATGTTGCCTTGCCCGCTGATATAATTATTGCACATCCAACAACGATCACAGGTTCAATCGGTGTTGTCATGTTCAATCTTCAGTTAAAAGAATTGATGAATAAAATTGGTGTGGACATGCGGGTTTCAAAATCAGGCAAAAATAAAGATATGGGCTCACCTTTTCGCAAACCCAGCCAGCGTGAAAAGGATTTGCTTCAAGATATGACCAAACAAATGGGCAACCAGTTTTTATCATTGGTGAAAAAGCATCGACATCCGGATACCCGACAGTTCGAACAAATTTCATCTGCACGCATCTTTTCTGCAAAAGATGCATTGGATATGAATCTTGTGGATCAAATTGGTTATATAGATGATGCAATCACTGCTGCAATAAATCTTGCAAGACTTCCGGATAATCCAACGATAATCATGTATCGAAGGGTATATTATCCGAATGATAATTTGTACAATACGATGGCTTCACAGATTTCTCAAAAACCGCTTTCTTTAATTAATATTGAATTGCCAGGGCATCTTGCCCATCTTGACGATGGATTCTATTACCTATGGGCACCGGGGATTAAGTAACCTGAAAAGAAGAATTCTAAAAAAGATTTCGGAATGCTCGGAAAATAACATGCTTATTTTTCATGATCGTACAAAAAAATAAGGTCGTTTAGAGACGTAGCATGCTACGTCTCTACACGACCTTAACCTCAAAACGAACCATATCAAAAATGGGGAACTTATTTTCAGAGAATTCCTTAACCTGACTACAATGGGCTTTAGCCGGCTTTAGCCGTCTGATATATTTTGCTCTGTAACGCAATAGTCCCAAAAAAACAATGTTGGATGATTTCAAAAAATTAAACCAAAGGATAATAAAAAAAAGAATAAAAAGGTAATGCCAATGAATACGAATGAAACACAGCCAAATAACCTGTTAAAAACATCCAATTCAGCTTATTTTGATTGGATGATTCATCCTGAAATTCGTTCAGATATCGAGGCGATGATTTATGCCAAGCAGCTGGTGTTTATCATGTCAGTGGGTGCAATTTTTTTTCTTATAAATGCGATAAAATGGTTTTTTCTCGATCATTATTTACTGGCAATAAGCTTGGGAATTATTGAAATAGCGACCATTATGATGTTGATCTGTATTAAAATGACAACGCATTACAAATTGTTTGGTCATGGCATGCTGTTATTGTTAACCTGGCATTTTACATTTTTGCTGTATGTTTCAGGCGGCATTCAATCTACTGCAATTGCCTGGATGATTGCAATACCTGTTTTTTCAGCAACCCTGTGTGATTCAAAATCATCCATTGTATGGACTGCCATTATCCTGTCAATTATTGGGATATTTTTATTTTTACACATTCGACACTATGAATTTCCAGTTTTGAAACTCTCTGAACAGTCTTTATTTCGTGCCCATTTAGCCAACACTATTGGCCCAATCATCACTGTTTTTTTATGTGCCTGGTTTGCCAGCAATCAAATCAATAAAGGTCTGAAAGTTCAAAAGTATGCGATTGTGGTTCAAGAAGAAACAAACCAACGTCTTGAAGACTTATTTGATCAAATCCGAAAAACTGGAAAAACGTTGCAGGATGCATCTGACTTTCTGAATCAAACCTCAGATATACTTAAAACCCAATCCTTAGATATCAACCATCAAAACGCTCAGGCATCGGAAGCAACACAAAAAACAATTGAAAATATGAAAAATATGGACAAAGATACCAGCGCCATCAGTGCACAAATTCATTCTTTGTCGCAATCAGCACGCAGTCTATCTTCACATATGCAAGATATCAACGATACAACAACCAATATGTCCAAATACATGAATGATATGGCAACCTCTGCATTCAATATGTCTGATTCTGTCAATAATATTGCAGGTTCTTTGGAAGAAATGAACCATTCGATTGCAGGTATTTCTGACAGCGCAAGTCGGGGGAAAACAGTCAGTCAGGATGCTTCCTCAAAGGCAGACAAAGCCTCTGAAATTATTCATTCCCTGGGTAATTCTGCCAAGGAGATTGGGGATGTTGTTGAGCTTATCAAAAATATTGCGTCACAAACCAATCTGTTAGCCTTGAATGCCACCATTGAAGCTGCCGGTGCTGGCGAAACTGGAAAAGGCTTTACAGTTGTTGCCAATGAAGTCAAAGAACTTGCACGTCAGACAAGTCGGGCTACCGAAGAAATCAGAGGCAAGATTGAAAGCATGCAGGCCAATACAAATATGGCCATTAAATCCATTGGAAGCATTGTTCAGGTCGTTGAAGAAATTAATATGATCATGGTGTCTATTGCCGCAGCGGTTCAACAGCAAAATGAAACCACTGATAATATCTCTGATACCCTGGCGGACAGTGCAACATCAGCACGTTCTGTTTCAGATAATATTAAAAAAGCTGCCAAACGTATTGACCAGATATCGTCAAAAGTGGGTGAAGTGCTTAAATTGGGTCTTACTGTATCCCAGCATTTGGAGAATGCTGCCAGTGTCACTGATAATATCGCTCTGAATGCATCTGAAGCCTTTCAGCAGACCGATCAGGTGACTGAAAATGTCAATGAATTAAACAAGGCGGTCGGTCATTTTAGCCAGAGTGCAAGCAAGATCAAATCACAGGCGGTTCGTCTGGCAAAACTTGTGATGCAGCTTCGCTCAGATATCAAATAAGCAAATACTTAGGAATGCTCGGAAAATAACTTCCCCATTATTGATATTGTTCGTTTTGAGGTAATTGTACTGTAGAGACGTAGCATGCTACGTCTCTACACGACCTTATTTTTTGTACGATCATGAAAAATGAGCATGTTATTTTCCGAGCATTCCTAAGTAATTGTAAGTAATTGGGGTCAGAGTAAAATTAAGCTATAATCTCAAGCTAAATGTATACTACAAACTTAAGCTTAATTTTACTCTGACCCCAATTACTAGGAATGCTCGAAAAATAAATTCCTCATTTACTTATGTGCCAAGAACGTGTAGGGGCGAACCTTGTGTTCGCCCATCGTACATAGGAACGAAAGCGTTATTAGTTTGTATAAGTAATTGTAAGTAATTGGGGTCAGAAGTAATTGGGGTCAAGAAGTAATTGGGGTCAGAGTAAAATTTAAGTAATTGTAAGTAATTGGGGTCAGAGTAAAATTAAGCTTAAGTTTGTAGTATACATTTAGCTTGAGATTATAGCTTAATTTTACTCTGACCCCAATTACTTCTTGACCCCAATTACTTCTGACCCCAATTACTTACTGGTTAAGTAAGGAATGCTCGAAAAATAAATTCCTCATTTACTTACGTGCCAAGAACGTGTAGGGGTGAACCTTGTGTTCGCCCATCGTACATAGTGGAAGTAATTGGGGTCAGAGTAAAATTTAAGTAATTGGGGTCAGAGTAAAATTAA
>Ga0272440_1001406_pt1 | contig 19648 bp, 11 predicted proteins | sample SSMMMBAug17_FD_192440 | JGI IMG/M metagenome (GOLD analysis project Ga0272440, IMG submission 192440) | Marine sediment archaeal communities from Little Sippewissett salt marsh, Falmouth, MA, United States - SSM-MMB-Aug17 | ecosystem: Environmental > Aquatic > Marine > Wetlands > Sediment ...
CAAGGATATCGTTCAACTCAAAAGTATCTACGATAATCAGCCTGTTATATTTCTGAAAATCATTTTCAATAGCAAATACAACATCATTAATTGACCTTCTGTTTTCAGGAATACATCGAAAAGATTCACCCATAACCAGTCCAATTGTTAAAGGAAATGATGTCCAGTTATCAGGTTGTTTTGAATTTTGTATCGGTCGTGCCTTTATATTTTTAGAGATCTCATTCATTAATCGCTCTTTTTCTTTTTGTTCACGATTTTTTTCTTTGATACATTTGAGTCGTTCTTCATCAAAGTAAATATTTGGACGATGATCAATAAAATTTTCTGAAATTCCCTGCGGATTTAAATAAACAAACCATTCATATGTATTTTTTGATATCAAAAATAAAGGGTAGATAAGGATAACCAAAAGAAGTGATATCATCATTTTTTTTAATTGGGCATAAGAGGAGACAGAAATTGTTCTTTGGCGCCTTCTACTGCCTCGCGTAAGATTTTGTGTGTAAGTAGTCGATGGATTTCCATATAAAACATAACTTGCCCAACTGAGATCACCAGGATTCTTTTGCATTAATTTAAGCTTTGCTTTTCTAAATGATTCGCCAATGGGTAAGCTATTGAAAAGGTTTTGGTAGAACTCAACTGCAAACAAGTTACCAGGTTTGTCTCCAATTTTCCAGGCAGTTCCAATATAATGCCTGACACCTGAAAGAATAAATGAATTCACAAATCCAAAAGATATTTTGTTATTTGAAGATTCAGATCGCCACTTTAATGTTCTCGCAGTTTGACAGGCATTGGAAAAAATTAATGATGGCATCGTAGTGATACCAGACAATTGATGAATATCTTTTGGTGAAAAGTGGCCATCACAAAGCCTCCATCCGCAATTCACTTGATCATTTTCATCATAATCAGCATGCCCCGCATAGTGGACAATATCATAATTATTGATGCTTTCTTTGACATCATCTACAAATACTTCATTATTAAAATCTGTAATAAAAGCATCTGGTTCATTGGCTTGCTTCATTAAAGCGTAAAGAGTATCTCCCTCAATTTTTGCGTCTGATAATTCATTTTCCGCATTGATGATAATCCAGGTAGATAATGGTCTGTTTATCTCACGCTGGGTACCCATAAGTTCCTGCTTTACTTTTACAGATCGGCCTAAATTAAAGCGTTCACACAAAAACTGGTCATCCAGATAAATAAGTTCCCATGGGATATGAACGAGACCATCATCCATTATAATGTTCATATCAGGAACATCAGTTGTTTTTAGAAAATTTTTTATATTTGGCGGCAAAATTTTATCACATAACAGTTTTCCAACTGATTTGATTTCAGTCAGGATTGAAGGATTATTCGCACCTGTTTGCGTATGTTGATTCAATCGTTCTGTCAATTCATGGCATCGCTGTTCAATTTCATCAATGGGAACAGAAATATTATCATATTTCATCACAGTATCTTCTGTTTTATGAATGCCTATATTAATGATATTATTTATAATAATCGCTTCAAGTATGAGTGTCTGCATGTTGTTTAAATCCATTTTCAGTTACTTTGAAATGATAAGTGGAAATGCTTTTATCACGAAAAGAATCTCTTATCTGATTTATCGAAAAATTTCGATTATTTGTTTTTATTGGAAAGTATTCCAACTGATAAGTACCAAAAGGTAGTCTTCTGAATTTTGGCTGTGAATTTACTAATTGAAGAGAAGAAATAATGTCCGTTGAGTTTTTTATCAAAACTTCTATCCCATTTAAATTTTTTTGCAATCTTTTAAATTCAATTTTGACAAAATTTAGTGTCATTTCAACAATTTCCAAAGTTAACCCATTAATGGATATTTGATCATAGAATTGTGGACTTGGCGATATTGATTTTTCAGTGCTTCTATTGACAGGTCTTTGAGAGTAACTCAGCACAAGTGCAGGGGATGGCTTTCCCAATATCATATCTGATGGGTCAGGTCTGAATTTATCAACAAGAATATCAATTGCTTTTTTCCACTTTTTTCTGATTTTTTCCCAAAAACTATCTGGTAAGTTACGAATGACAGATCTTGCCAAATCGTCAGATACCGGGACTGAAGCCCATTGCATTAACTCATCATCATTCAATAATTGATCTGTCGTTAAAATAAGATCCATGCATTTTTCGCAGGATTGCATATGTTTTTCAACAGCGTCTTTCTCTTTATCTGACAAACGCTTTTCAACATATTTTAATATGGTAAAAGGGGCTATGCACGACATTGTTCTTTGTTTATCCTTTGTTTTTTTTCTTAGATCTAAATTAGTATACGAAATATCAAACGATTTTTCGAAAAATTATTTATAATACTCTCTTTTTATTAAGTTGTTTTTCAATAATTGAATAGCAAGATACTTGGTGTCTGAAACCTGTTTTTTTGTTAATTCAAGTTTTTCAGCAATTATCGGAATAGCGTACCCCTCTAAGAAAAGTTCTATAATACAACGATAATTATCAGGTAGTTTTTTTATCAATTTAACTAAATAATCATTATCCAATATTTTTTGTATTTTATCTTCCGAATCCATATCTATTAAATCTAACAATTCAGTTATGTCAACAATATCAGGCTCTCGATATAGTTTTCTTATAAAATCTTTTGTTTGATTAATTGCAATAGTAGCTATCCAGTTACCAAGGCTTTTACCCTGGTCAGATTTCCATTGCCTAAGTTTTTGTTTATTTTTTTCTAATAAACTTATAAAAACATCCATTACAAGGTCTTCAATATCACTTTCATAATCACTTCGTTTTGAATATTTATATACCTTTACAATTACATGATAAACAAGATGCCAATACTGTTTAACAAGTGGTTCACAATCATTATTTTTAAGACATATGCTAAGTATGATGCGCTCTTCTTCAAGAGTTATTTTTTTTCCTTTTTGTATATTGTTCAACATATTGCATTAACCATTTTATTAATTAATTAAATTATTATTCATCTACAACATTTTTTCAATCCATACCTGGTTAGATAATGAGGTAGCTGACAAACATGATATAGATTCTAAAATTATGAATCAAGCCTTTTTTGAAAAAAAATCTTGTGAATAAAATTCCATTTATTTATGCTCAATAATTATTATAGTATCTATATAAGCCTATCAAAGCTTTATTCCAAAAAAGGAGAAACGCATGACAATAAAATATTTAAAACAATTCTTTTTTATGTTACTTTTTATTTTTTTTGCAGAAAATGTCTTATGCTCATATTCCCCAACACGATCATTTAGAAATGTTTCATCTTTTCAGCCAGTAGGATCTGGAGCAAGGGCCATAGGTTTAAGCGCATTTATTGGCGTTGTTGACGATGGCACTGCAACATCATGGAACCCTGCTGGTTTGTCAAATTTAAAAAAAAAAGAGTTTACCCTTGTTGCTGAATTAAACCATTATATTGAAAAAAGCAATTTCACCAAAAACCCGGAGGCCACAAATATTGATCGATCATGGGGCAATAATCTGAACTACAGTTGTTTTGCATATCCTTTTAAATCTTTTGAAACCAACATGGCAATCGCAATCAGTTATCAGCGTTTATATGATTTGAATCGAGAATGGAATTTTTTCTTCCATGACAAGGGGACGAATGAAGATTATATCAAAAAAATCAGCTATGATCAAAGCGGTGACCTTTCTGCTATCGGTCTATCATATAGTATTGATCTTTCATATAAACTGGCTATTGGTTTTACATTTAATATTTGGGAAAACACAATAAGCAATAATTCATGGGAGATAATAACACATGAAATCACATCTGGTTTTTCTGAAGATATCTTTTTATCAGGCAGGATTGATGAAATAGAATCGTATGAATTCAGTGGTTATAACCTGAATCTGGGTTTTTTGTGGCATGTGGCAAACTATTTAACAATTGGCGGTGTTATAAAAACACCTTTTAAGGCAGATATTACATACAAATCAGAGGAATTTGAAAGTTCAAGTCAAGTTATCTCAGATGATTTATTACCTGTTATTATAGAGGAAACTCGGATCATTCCTGAAATAGATGAACATATGCACATGCCAATTTCCTATGGACTGGGATGTCTTTATAAGCTTACTTACGATAATTCATTCTACCTGGCTGCTGATATTTATAGAACGCATTGGGATAAATTTGTATATACAAATTTTCTTGGTGATGAAAAAAGCCCTATCAGCGGAAAACAGATTGAACACTCAGACATTGATCCGACAATTCAAGTTAGATTGGGCATTGAATATTTTCATCTATTAGATACAAATGTCATTCGATTTAGAGGAGGTACTTTCTATGATCCAGTTCCTGCAGAAGGAAGCCCTGATGACTATTTTGGATTCAGTTTTGGAACAGGTTTTGTTAAAAAGAATTCTAACGCACAAAGTACGTTTTACGATGATCTTTATTCTTTAGACATTGCTTATCAATACCGCTTTGGAAAAGACAGTGGAAAGTCTTTAATGAAATCACGTGGTTTTTCGCAAAAAAAAGAAGAGCATAAAATTTATCTTTCTTTAATTTTCTATGGTTTTTAATTCTTACTTATAGCCATCGATCAATCATATTTTTCATTTTTCAGGAAAAAAAAATAATTTTTTTTCGAAAAAAATTTTTTCTGAACGTATATAAAAATAAAGCTGGAATAATGCTGAAAATCATATCATTGATTTGTTAAATTTAAATTAAACATAATAAAATTAAATAATTGAAGTAATATGCAACAAAAATTATCAATTTTAAACCTGTTTATGATCATTTCGCTAATGAATGTTTACATTAGTTATGCAAATGTAACCGGAACCATTTGTGGTAAGATTTTGGATATAACCTCTCAACAAATAATTTCTAATGCAGTCGTTACTACAGACGCTGGCGGAAGCTCAATTAGTAGCGAAAATGGTTATTATTGTCTGATACATCCGCCCGGTGTTTATACTTTAACAGTTCAACATCGCAGATACCATACTGCTTTTAAACAAATTGAAATTGTTGCCTTTGAGTCACAGCAACTTGATTTTCTGCTAACGCCTTTAACCTTTGAAATAGAATTCTCACCCGGTTTAAATCTTTTTAGCTATCCAGTTCAGGTATCTCAAGGATTCACTTCTTTTGATTTATTTGCTTTTTTGGATGATTCGACTGACGTCCAAAAATTATCCAGCTATTCTGGTGTATGGAAAACGTCGACTAAATTTTTGGGTACAATAGCTGGAAATAATTATCTGATTACAAATGGTCAAGGATTTCTGGTTTATATGAAAAACCGCAAAAAAATTGTTTTTACAGGAGAAAATCAACAAAACACTCATTTTAATATAAATCAAGGTTTTAATCTTGTTGGAATCAACAATCCTGCAGAGGGACTTTCTTCATGGAAGTTGCTTCATCAGCTTGGGCTAAAAGTGATAAAAATCCTAAACTACAATGGAAAATGGGAATCTTGTTTTTGGTTTTATGGACAACCATGTGGGCAGGATTTTCAAATCCAGGCGGGAAAAGCCTATATATTTTATATGAATGAAGCAGTGATAAATTTTCAACCAGAATGATTCTGTTAATTTAAGGAATAAAATAAATGACGCATTGTTCAAAAATAATCAAATCATCTTTTCTCATATTAATGTATTCACTATTGCTTTCAAATAAATCGATAGCCGATGAAAGTAATCTTATGATTACCGATATTGCCCCAACTCAATTTTCAGTTATCTGGTCAACAGGTGAGCCTGCAACATGTATGCTTAAGTTGTTTTCGGACCAGGAAGCAAACAATGAAATAACCGATCAATATACAATTATTTCAGAAAGCCATGACAATCCACCGGCAGAAGATAATGGTGTTATGAAAGTTACTGTCAAAAAAACGATGCCTGATACAACTTATTATTTTAGAACAGTCACAATACTCAAACAAAATAATGAAAACATTATTTCAGATGAAATTTACAAAGTAACCACTGAAATAGAAACAGAAATCGTTTTGAATAATATTATTGCACAAGAAATACGCACAACAAACAATAATAATGCATCAGGGGTATTACTGCTGATTTCAGTTGAAAATGGAGCTTCACCTTTAAGTGCCTGGGTGGGTGAAGGATACCCCGAAGGGTTTTCAGGCATAGATCTCACGAATTTATTCCATTCAACGACGCATCGATCATATGAAATTTCATCAGGAACTACTTTTCAACTAATGGCTTATGGTGGTCTCTCAGGCTACTATATGACAATCGGGCAAACCATTGATGAAAATATGCCTGTACAGATCATTGAACCTGTTGCGGTTTTATCAACAGAACTTATCAACGATTCTGTTTTGCCTATTTCAAAAGCAATAATTGTTGCATCTTCTTCTCGTGATTCATATCAAGGGGATCCGCTTTGGAAAAGTGTAAAAAGATCGGCAGATATGGCATATTTTTCTCTAATGAATCAAGGCTATGGAGAACAAAATATTTTATATCTTAGTCCTGAAACAGATTCATGTTTCGTTGACCAGAAAGCTTCATTGGATAATTTGTTTCATAGCTTAAATTTTTGGGCAAATGATGCAACTAAGTTAATTCTATTTATGATTGGTCATGGTGGTGATGAGTATTTTATCATTCAAGAAAAAGAAGTGCTTAATGCGTCTGTTTTAGACAATTATCTGGATAATCTGCAATTCAATTCAAATAACTTAGACGTTCTATTTATCTATGATTCATGCCTTTCCGGTAGCTTTATTTCATCGATGAATCCTCCTGATAGAAAAAAACGATTCATCGTCACATCTTGTTCTAATGATGGCGCAGCATACTTCTTAAACAATGGAATGATTTCTTTTTCATATGCTTTCTGGAAAAATATTAATTATGTTGATAGCTTACTTGCGGCTTATGATAGAGCCAGCGATGTAATAATTGATATATCAAATCTGAATCAAACACCTCAGTTAAACGCAAATGGAAATAATATTTCAAACGAAAATGAGGACTATATTTTAGCAGACGATTTTTATATAGGGAATAATCAAAATTATGTAAGTATCCTATCTGTTTCATCCTATCAGACACTGAGCAATACGACGCATGCGATAATATGGGCAAAAGACATCATTACACAGGCAAAAATTATATCTGCGAAAAGAAATGATGCGACACAAAATACAATTTCACGTGTTTGGGCTATTATTTCACCACCAGGATTCGATGACAACTTTTCAGACCTTCACCAAATTGATTTACCTGTTGTTGAGTTTGAGTTCAATCCAGTTGAAGAAAGATATGAAGCTATCTACAACGATTTTACAATATATGGAGAGTATATCATTAAAATATATGCCAGTGATATTTATGGTCATGTTTCTAATGCTTATGAAACAATTGTTTATCAAAAAGCAGCGATTGACTTCTATGAAGATGATGACACATTTGAAAATGCGAAATCAATAATTATCGGAAGTCAATATCCGCAACATCATAATTTTCATGATACAGAAGATATTGATTTTTTTATTTTTTATGGCATCAAATACGAAATTTATACGTTTGAAACATTTAATCTCGGGGAACAATGCGATACTGTTATAACGTTATATGATAGTAATCAAAAAATAATACTGTTTAAAAATGACTTTATTGCGGGAAGAGATGAACAGGTAGATTGGGAATGCACTTTAGATGGCATATACTATATTAAAGTGAATAATTTTAACCCGATGTTTTCAGGACTAAATACAGATTATCGTTTTAGAATATATAAACCTTATGCTGAAATGGGAGTAACCATTAAAGGACAGATTTTTGATGCAAATTCAAGTGAAGTTCCAATAAGTGATGCTATCATTAAAACAGATGCCGGACAATCGGCAATTAGTTCTATTGATGGATCATACATTATTTATGATCATCCAATAGTCTTTTCTGAATTAACTGTAACAGTAGAAGGATACGACACGTTTTCAACTGTAATTGATCCGCCACCAGCACCACCTGATCCACTTTTAGGTTATATTCTTAATATTGATATTCCAATGATACCGAATCGCAGACACGACTATGCAATTCTTGTAGGCGCTTCTCAATATGATGAATTTTCTACTGATCCTTTATGGAAAAAGGTGGAAAAATGTATAACCCATGCTTATCGAACATTAAGTTATATCGGTTATGATTATGATAATATAAAATTACTTACCCCTGAATTGAGCGATATTGAAAATACGATGTCTTCAGATAATCTTAAAAACACTCTATATTCATGCGCTGTCAATGCGAAAAATATTATATTATTCATGGCCGGGCACGGGGGAGATGGCTATTTTGTCATTAAACAAAAAACGATTCTTGAAGCAAGTGTGTTGGATGAATATTTGGATGACATCCAACTAAATAACCCACAATTAGAAAAAATAATCCTCGTATATGATTCATGCTTTTCAGGTAGTTTTATGCCATTGTTGACACCACCAGAAGATAAGGTTCGATTTGTTATAACAAGTTCAGCAAACAATGAACGTTCTCTATTTCTGAATCAGGGCGGGCTTTCATTTTCCTATCAGTTTTGGTCGCATATTTTTGATGGTTCTGATGTATTGCAAAGTTATAATTTTGGTAAGAATATGATGGAAATGTTCCAGACGCCACAACTTTATGCTGATGGAAATGGTATTTCAAATGAATATGATGATAAATTATTAGCTGATAATTTTTTTATAGGAAATACACCTCAAATTCCAGGAATTGCTGATCATATCCCCTGGTTTGGTTTGCAAAGCGATGATTTTAGTCTTGAAAAAAACAATAGTGGAAATATTTGGGTAAGTAATTTTATCTCAAATGAACCCCCTGAAGAAGTATGGGCGTTGATTATTCCACCGAACAGTTATTCACACAGAGATAGTTTTGAGAGAATTGAATTAAAGGATCAAGCGAATGATGGCACCTTTGAAGGTGTTTATCAAAGATTTACTGAACCGGGTACATATACAGTCATATGCTTTGCCACATATGATTACATTCAAAATGGATATTCAAAAACAATTTATTCTTATCCATCATATATTTATGTAACTCAGTCGGGAAATGAAAACGCTCAGTTGTCCGATTGTACTTTAAAACATGCAGTACTGGGCTTAAAGACTCTTTCAGGGGTACAATCTGAGAATTCATTTTGTGGGAATATAGACAGAATAGAAATGAGACATATTGTTTCATTATTAAAAAATCTTGCAATAAATAAATCTTATACAGAGGTCTTGGAGGTAGAATGAAAATATGGATTCGCAAAATGTATTTTTTGGCCATAATTATTATCTTTTCTTCACAGTATGTAATGGCTGAAACCACAGTAAGTGCAATTAACAATCTTATCATTACCGATGTCACGCCTGAAAAATTTTCAGTGATATGGGCATCGCATGAGCCTTCCTCATGTTCTTTAGCTGTTTATTCTGATCCTACCGCTTTAAATGAAATAAGCAGTCAACTGACAATTATTTCTGAGAGTGAAATTCACGTACCTGCTGAAAACAATGGGGTTATGAAAGTGACTGTAAAACAACTAAGAAAAGAAACCACCTATTATTTCAAAACCATCACTATTTCAAAACAGAATAATATCAGATATATATCAGACAAGGTTTATACTGTTACAACTGAAAAAGAAAGTGGCTTTGTTACCAATACGATTCTGGTTCAACAAATTTACAACTGTGATGGTCAAACCCCTGCTTCAGGAACGCTTTTAATTGTAATGTTTAAAGAGGCCTCTTATCCTTTGTCTTCATGGACAGCAGATGGCTATCCTGAAGGTTTTGCAGGTGTTGATTTAATGAATTTTTACAGCAAAACAACGCGAACACCGCTCGAAATTGAAGAATATGGCAGTTCAGTGACGTTGAATGCATTTGGTGGTTTACTTGGATATGCGAATACACAGGCCATTGTTGATGAATCTTATTTTACCCAGTCTATTCCTCGTGATGCTGTTTTGACATCATTAATAGATGTTATCCTTGGATTACAAGTACTTGCAGGACTTGAAAATGAAAGAAAGCCTTGCTTTAAAGATATTGACTCAGATAATCAATATGATTTGCATGATTTAATTAATACGTTTTCAAATCTTCAATAATAAAAAAGCATTCAGCATATTTTATTTGCCTGACTATTTATATGCAACAAAAACACAGCAGGCTTAACCACAACCATTAACAAGGATCATTCAAATGAAACCCAAAAAAAATGTCTTTTTATGGTTTATTTTATTCATAACAATTGGTTTTAATGTTCAGGCATCGGATAACAAACCAACTGTAATTTTACTCCCTGGCATAAAGAATTCAAATTCTAATTTTTATTGGAATTTTAGCATTGTTGGCGATCCTATTGTCAGTCAAATGATATCATCTGGCAACGTAAACAATCAATTTGGTCTTGTACATATATTTTCAAAGCTCGATAATCTTTCTCAACATAAGGCTATCATTATCGCTACAAAAGAAGATGACAATGATGTCTTATGGGAAGAAGCAAATATGTGCGGGAATTTTGCTTATCAGGTTTTGCAATATCAGGGGTATCATCCACAAAATATTTATTACTTCAGTTCTGATACTGATTCAACTCTTGTGAACGATTTTGCTTCATCAGAAAATCTATATCAACTTCTTACAAGCAATTGGGCGTTAACCGCAAAAAATCTTGTTATTTATATGGTTGGGCATGGCGGGGTTGAAAGAAATCAATTGGAGAAAAAGGTTGGATATTTTGTAATGGGGCAGAATGACTTGCTCTATGCTGATGTTTTTGATGGTTACCTTGATCAATTGCAAGGAGAAAATCAGCAACTCAATAAACTGGTGCTTATATATGACTCATGTCATTCAGGTAGTTTTATTTCAAATTTAGGAGATGATAACAACCTGAACCGGTCTTTTTTAACCAGTTCAAGTGACAATGAACCGGCCGCTTTTATGAACAGAGGTGGTCTCTCGTTTTCATATCAATTCTGGTCAAAAATTTTCAATGGGGGCACCCTGTATGAGTCGTTTTTATTTGCAAAAAATATGATGGCTGCATATCAAAACCCACTAATTGATACGAATGGGAATGGTATTCCCGATGAATACAACGATATAGATTTAGCTGACCATATTGTTATTGGTAAAGGAAGAAATTATGCCATTCATAAACCATCAATCGCTCAAGTCTGTAATAATATAACACTAAAGGGTGCAATGACTGCTAATTTCTGGGTAACAGATGTGCTGCCTTTAAACAAAGTGGATCATGTATGGGCAGTTATTATTCCACCCGACCTTGATTATATGCTACCCGATAACCCAATTACAGATCATAACTTAGATCATGTGGAACTAATGGACAATAACAACGATAGAATGTTTGAAGGAACATATCATCTGTTTGATACGCCCGGCGTGTATCGAATTGCCTGTTATGCGTCATATCCTTATGTACAGGATAATATTTCACGAACAATTTATTCAAATCCTGTTTTTATTACAGTAACACAATCAGGACACGTTGTAAGTATTGCTGATGTCACACCTGATATGGCGTTAACAAACGATACCCAAATAACGCTTTGGGCTGAAAATGTAATTTCACAGGAAAATGATATTGATCGTGTTTGGGCTGTTGTTCATTCACCAGTTTATCAAGATCATCAATTTGAGTCTTCGCAATCAGAAAATTTAGAAATCACCCTCGTCTATAATACTTCATTAGATCGATACCAGATAAACTATAATGATTTTCCAAATTATGGGGTTTATCACTTTTATGTATATGCGCAGGATAATGATGGTAACTTATCACTACCAACAGTAGTCACTGTTCGTAATAAAATGGGTCCGGATGTTTATGAATCTGATGATACACCGGAAGAGGCAACGACAATTATTATTAATAATAAGTATCCACAATTACACAATTTTCATCATGATTCTGATGAAGACTGGATGATTTTCTATGGTATTGCCGGCATTCAGTATACTTTTGAAACATATGATGTTGATGTAGACAGTGATACACAGGTTAGTATTTTTAAAGCTGACGCTTCTGGCAGTCTAACCCTTGTTATCAATAAAAATGATCAAATAAAAGGGAAAGGTGAAGAATTTGATTGGTCATGTGAACACACCGGTATTTACTATGTCAAAATCAATCAATACTATCCTTTAACAACGTTTGAAAACACTGGCTATAGTTTTAGAATGTATAATCCTTTCGCAGATTTGAAGGCAGAAATTAAGGGCTGGATTTATGATGCCAACCATCCTGAAAAAACTGTTTATCAGGCAAGCATAAAAACAAATAATGGCGGTTCGGCAATAAGTTCAAAAAGCGGTTATTTTATTATCCTGAGTCATGATATTGGAGAGTTTACGCTCAGTGTCAACGCCAGGAATTATATGCCCTATTCAATGGATATCAATATCTCCCAGGAAAATGCGACTGATTGTATTCGTGTTGAAATCTTTTTGAAACCAGCTCCCCTTGATAATTATTGTTTAGATTTAAAACAAGGGCTTAATGTGATTTCATATCCTGTAGAAACCTCATCTGAGTTTATTTCATATTCATTGCTTGAATTAATCGGACAGGATCATATTAATCGTATCACTTATTACGAAGGCACGTGGCTTACAGCGTCATTCTTTTTGAACTCGTTTTCAGGCAAAAAATTTGTTGTCAATGAGACTTCCGGATTAGTGATATATATGAATGATAAACAAAGCCTCTCTTTATCTGGAAATAAAAAATGTTCATCTGTCAACCTTTCTCCGGGATTCAATCTGGCAGGAATAAATTGTCCTCCGGATAATTTATCTTCTTATGAACTGTTCGAACAACTTGGAGGATGTAATGATGTGGAAAAGATATCAAAACATGATGGGAAATGGCTCACCACATCTTGTTTTTTAGGTCAGGTCAGTGGGCAATCATTTACGATTGTTCATGGTGAAGGCTATTTGATTTATATGAAAAAGGAAAAACTTAATTTTAAACCATAGGTTAAAAAAAATTTTTCGAAAAAAAGATTTCTTTTTCGTATTATAAAACAACTGAGGATAGAACGATGCGTTCAATCCACAATATCAGCTATAATCTTGATGAATTGTTTAGATTATAACGCAATTTGAAGGCAAAAATGTCTTCATGGACTAAGTTTACTATCGATAGTTTGTTAGCAATGATGAAAAAAAACTAATCAAAAAAGGAGGGAAAATTTACTATATATTTAAATTCAATATGTTAAACCTGTTTTAAATAAAAACGTATCCGGTTTGCTTCAAGTTTTTATCTGCTATTTGCTTTGAAGCAAACCGATTCATTGGATTATATTTTAACAATATTTAGGAGGTTAAATTGAAAACAATCAAGACAATGACAATTGCTTTTGTTGTTTTTTTTATTGCAATCAATTATGGAATGACGACTGAGTTACTTTCCATTTCTAATGTAACAATTTCTGATGTCACAGATACGCAATTTTCTGTTGTATGGGCATCTAATCAACCTGGGAAGTGTGATATTAAAATATTTTCAGATATTAATGCTTCAATTGATATCAGCAAGCAGTTTACCATTATTTCAGCAAGTGCTTTGCACCCACCGGCAGAATCTAATGGGGTTATGAAAGTGATAGTCAAGGGCGCAAAGCCAGACACCACTTATTATTTTAAAACAATTACTCAGCCCACGTCAGATTGCTGTATGCAACATATTTCCGAGCAGGTTTTCCGAGTCACAACAGAAAAATATACGTCAGTAATGAATAATAATACCATTGTTCAGGCTGTTCGGAAAAATAATTCTGATGAAACAGCGCTTGGAACTCTTCTTTTAGCTTTTGTGCCAGATGGATCTTATCCTTTGTCAGCATGGGTTGGCAGCGGCTATCCAGGTTCTTTTGCAGGGGTAGATTTAAGTAATCTGTATAAAGCAGCTTCTCGGAAATCCTTTGATATAGAATCTGGGATGGAAATTGACCTTTGGGGATTCGGCGGCAAACTCGGTTACTCAAAAACTCAGGTAATCATAGATGAATCCTACCACAATCAACTCGTTGATACTGTATCTGTTTTAGATACAGCAATTCCTTTTGAACCTGAAAAAAAGTAATATGAGGAGATGAAACGATGAATCGAAAAATTGTTATAATTAACAAAAGTGTTTTCTTGTCCATTCTCGCTGTTTTAATTTTTGCTTTTTCAGCCTTATCTCAAGATGCATTGGAAAAAGTAAATTGTTCAGGTATTCTTGAGGAAAATGGACAGCTTGTATCTGGTTCGAAAACCTTGACGTTCTCTATTGAAGGTACAGATTGGACAGAAACCCAACAAAACGTTGTTGTCAGTGAAGGTATTTACTCTGTTGCGTTAAATGTACCAGCTTCAATTTTTTTATCTCTGTATTTAGAGAACAAACTTGCAAATCTCGAAATATTAGTTGATGGTACACCACTTACACCAAAAACAACAATGCTGTGGGTTCCTTATGCGTATGTTGCCAAAGAATCAATAAATTCACACAATATTGCTGGTTATCCGGTTTCAGGAACACCTCAAGATAATTATGTTCTTAAATGGGATGGAACTGCCTGGACGCCTGCACCTGATCAAGCGGGTCTGTCATCACTTTCAGGTCATAAAGTAACTGAACTGGATGATATTTTATCCGCTGGCAGCGGAGAAATAATCACTGTTGCAGAGCGGGAAAAACTCATTTCAATTGAATCCAATGCTGATCAAACTGATGCTGAAAATGTAGCGGCTGCTGGTGCGGTAATGGAAGAAGCTGATCCAGTTTTTTCAAACAGTCCGGCAAATGGTTTTACTCAGAACGAAGTCGATAATTTAAGAAATGGAAAACTGGACGATGGTTCTTCACCCTGGACAAATGCATCAAATCTATCATCCGGCTCCATTTCTAATACATTGCTAGATGCCAATTTGAGAGACTTGTCTGATGGCCAATTATCTGCTTCAAAAGTTCAGAATGGAACATATTTCATTGATTCACAAGGATCAAGCGGTCAGGTTTGGAAATCTGATGGCAGTGGTAAAGGATATTGGGCCACTGATAATACTGGTGGGGGGAGTCCTCATAATGGTGACTTTCGGATCAATGATGGCGGTTTAAACATTTATTCAAGTAACAGTCAACGTTTGTCTTTACATAAGAGTGGTATGGCCTTTTTTGGATCAGGTAGTATTTCTTCAGTTTATGATTTGCAAATTTATAGCAGTGATGCAAATCTTCGTCTTGAAGGTGATATGCAGGTGAATGGAGAACTATCTGTTGATGAGCTTGATGTTGATAAAAGTATTATTTTTAATTCTTATACTACTCAACCATATCTTAAGTTCAAAAAAAATGGAGACCTCAGAATATATATGTCTCCAGATAATAATGCCAGTCACCTGGGCCTTTATTTTGATGCAGGTGAAACAGGAATCAGCTTGAAGACATACAGTACTGAACAAGGTTACGATTGGGGAGGTGAAATTAGTCTTCACGATAGGAATGGTAACAGTACCATAACAATGCGCGGCGGAAGAAGTAGTAGTGGTGGTCAAGGCGAAGTTATCATAAGTGGTCGACTTGAAGCAGATTACATTTCAAAACAGAGCGGTAATTTTAAAATAGACCATCCACTTGATCCTGAAAACAAATATCTCTATCACTCATTTGTTGAATCTCCTGACATGAAAAACATCTATGATGGAACAATAACAACAGATGAGGAGGGAATGGCTACTGTTCAATTGCCATCATATTTTCAAGCCTTAAACTTTGATTTTCGTTATCAATTGACATGTATTGGCAGCTTTGCCAATGCAATTATCCTTGAAAAAATCAAAGATAATCAGTTTTCTATTCAAACTGATAAATCTAATATTGAAGTTAGCTGGCAAGTAACAGGTATTCGAAAAGATCCTTATGCCAGAGATCACAGAATCGCTGCAGAAGTCGAGAAAGATGTTGCTGAACGTGGTTCTTATCTCTACCCTGAAGGATATGGCCAACCAGCTTCTAAAAGCCTGAATCATGTCAGAACTCAAAAAATGGAAGCCATGAAAAAGTCAACAACAAAATAAGCATATCTTATGTTTATTGTTTATAATGTAAACCATTTAAGTTTTTCAAAAAACGTATTGAAAATAAAGCCAATACGATAAACTACTTAAAACAAAGATGAATAGGAGAATAACCAAATGAATCAATTTGTTAATATTATCAAACAATCAATTTTAATCGTATTTATTGCCTGCTTTTTTGTTCAAACAACCTTTGCTCAGGCTATTGAACAAATTAACTGTTCCGGCATATTGCAAGAAAATGGTCAACTAATAACAGGTTCAAGGAATTTGACCTTTTCTATTGAAGATACTGATTGGACTCAAACAATAACCGATGTTCCCATTCAAGAGGGTGTATATTTTGTAAAGTTAGATGCCCCTGCCTCGGATTTTTTATCTCTTTATTTGGAGAATAAGCAAGCAAATCTTGAAATATCAGTGGATGGAACGCCATTAACACCAACAACAACAATGCTTTGGGTTCCTTATGCGTTAATTGCCAAAACAGCAATTGATACTCAAAAAATTGCTGGTCATCCGGTATCAGGGACGCCTCAGAAAAATTTTGTATTAAAATGGGATGGAACTGCTTGGATTCCATCACCAGACCAAACAGGGGAATCGGGAATCACAACTGAATCCGATCCCGAGTGGTCCAAAGCTTCTTCAAGTTATTATAATATCACAGACCTTCAAACATCAGGTAGTGCTCAGGTTCATTGGGATAATTTAAATAATGTCCCATCGGACATAAAAGATGGCGATAATGTCGGTTTGACCAGCTTATCAGGGCATAATGCAACAGAACTGGATGATATCAATTCTTCTGGAAGTGGCTCAATAATTACAGATGCTGAACGTAATAAATTGAATGGCATTGAAACATCAGCAGATAAAACAGATGCTCAAAACGTTGCATCTGCGGGTGCTGTTATGGACAGCGATTTTTCTTCAAATGGGATTATGAAACGTACAAGTTCAGGGAGTTATAGTATATTAGGGGATAGTTCTTCTAATTGGAACACTGCTTATTCTGAAAGGAGATATTGGGATGGTGGCAATTTAGGATTGAATGCATCTACAGGAAGAACTTCATTAGGCTTAGGTTCTGCTGCAACTAGAAACTATGAAAATAGTGTGTCAAACAGTAGTAACCTTCCAACAGGTTCTGCGGTTATGAGTTATGTTTCAAGCAGAATTCCAAACACTTCGAGTTTTATTACAACTTCAGGTGGTCAAACGATCAATGGTAATTTAAATTTGAGTCAAAATTTCCAATTAGATGGTGATTTATTCTTTAGAGATTCTAGCAATCGAACTTATGCTTATTTTGAAAAAGATTCTGAAGGTCTTTTGCTAAGGGTTCAAGAGCCCAGCTATACTAGCAATACAGACTATATTATTTTTGATGCTCGGGTAAGAACTTTATGGACTATTGATGCTGAAGGTGGAATAGAGATTCCTGGTGGTGAGGATATAATTTTCAAAAACCCAAGTAATAGTGCTGGATCTTATATGTTTAAGTCTGATAGCAGTGCAATGAATTTTTATGCTTGGAGTTATCCATCACTTTTTAAATTTCATACCAGCATAGAAGTAACAGGGTCTGCTAAAAAACCCGGTGGAGGATCATGGTCTACAAATTCAGACATAAGATTGAAAGATATCAAACAAGATTTCAATCGTGGCATAGAAGCAATTATGCAGATTAATCCAAAGATATATAACTACAAAGAAGGAAATCCGCTTGATTTACCCTCTGAAAATTCATTTGTAGGAGTTATAGCTCAAGAAGTTAAAGATGTTATACCAGAAGCTGTCGAAGAAGGAGAATATTTAACTGTCAATAATGATCCCATCCTGTGGACCATGGTCAATTCAATCAAACAGCTTTCTACTCTAAACAAAGAATTGAAAAACGAGAATGAAAGTTTAAAACAAGAACTTTCTCAAATCAAAGAAATGATAGCAGAAATTCAACAATCTCTTATATTGAACTAATAAAAGGAAAAGGAATATATTATGAGATTCAAATATTTAGTATTATCACTGATATGTTTGTGTTGTTGGGTTCATTCCATTAACGCACAAACATACACTTCTCAAATCGTTATCATTCCATCTGGCACTCAGACATCAACTGATAACACTAACACATATAGCAATATAAATGTTTTGGGTGAAAAGATGGTCAGTGCAGCAATGACAACAACAAATCAATCCATGCGTGTTGGTTTTGTGTATTTTATAGAAACTGAACCTGTTGAGCCAACACCGCTAGAAATGAATAATGTCACCATCACAGATGTTACAGACACACAGTTTTCTGTGGTTTGGGCTGTAAATCAATCTGCTACAGGTAACTTAACAGTTTTTTCTGATTTAAATGGTACAGATGACATTAGTGAGCTTGTAACTATAAGCTGTGAAAGCTGCAATCAGCCGGATGCAAATTCCAATGGGGTTATGAAAATGAAGGTTGAGGGACTTACTCCTGATACACATTATTATTTTAAACCAATTTCAACCGCAAAAATTGGTGGCGAAATTTTAATGGCAGACACTATTTTTCAGGTGACCACTGAAGTTGAGTCCGGTGTTGTAAACAATAACTTTATCGCCCAACAAATTGTTAAAAAAGGCTGGACGCCTGAAAATGAAGCAGATTTTATTGCTTCAGGCGCTTTATTAATTGTCTCTGTTGATGGTGCTGACTATCCTGTCAGTGCATGGGTTGGAGATGGTTATCCTGGCGCATATGCTGGTGTCGATCTTAGCAATGTATATGATAAATCTACCCATAAAGCACTTGAAATTGAAGCAGGCACTCAGATGACATTATGGGCTTTTGGTGGTTTGCTGGGATATAATTCAACTTCCTGGGCATACGACAATTCTCTGCCAACCCAGGTACCCACCATTAATGATGAACCCATTGTTTCCATATTATCTGAAGGTGTTGACATCAGTTTTAAACAGGGGTTGAATTTATTTGCTTATCCTGTTGCAGTACCTGACAATTTTACTTCTTACGATCTTTTTGAAAAACTGGGGGGTTGTGATGAAGTTCTAAAAATTCAGCAATATGCTGGCACATGGGATACAACCTCTTGCTTTTTTAATGATATTTCAGGTGATTCCTTTTCAATAGAAAATGAAAAAGGCTTACTGATCTATATGAAAAACGCAAAGGAGTTTGTTAGATTTGAAGGCAGTCCAATCAATTCTTCAATTAATCTGAACGTTGGTTTTAATCTGGTAGGGATTCCCACACCGCCCGCTACTCTGACTTCTGGTGATTTAATGGAGCAATTGGGGGCACCGGATGACATCAACAAAATTCAAAGATATTCAGATCAGTGGGAAACTACCACCTGGTTCATGGGTGAACCATCTGGAAAAACATTTCCAATTGAAAATGGCAAATCATATATCATCTATATGAACCAACCTAAACTAGATTTTAGGCCAACTAATTGATATTAATAAAACATCCCTTTTTATCATTAACT
>Ga0272440_1001407_pt1 | contig 19646 bp, 14 predicted proteins | sample SSMMMBAug17_FD_192440 | JGI IMG/M metagenome (GOLD analysis project Ga0272440, IMG submission 192440) | Marine sediment archaeal communities from Little Sippewissett salt marsh, Falmouth, MA, United States - SSM-MMB-Aug17 | ecosystem: Environmental > Aquatic > Marine > Wetlands > Sediment ...
TTCAGTGTAATCCTGGTTCAAAAACAAAAATGAAAAGTTTGGTACGCATATGCTTGATTTTAAATTGTAGAACAGTCAAGCATTTTAAATGGGAAACTTATTTTCCGAGCATTCCATATCTGTAATAAAAAGTAGGGCCGGCCTAAAACGTTCTATTTGTTATTTTTTATCTGTTAACGTTATCAGATCCTTAATCTTAGTGAAAGTCTTTGACCCAATCCCTTTGACTTTTTGAATATCCGCTTTGTTCTTAAACGGCCCATGTTTTTCACGATACGCAACAATTCGATTGGCAGTAACCTTGCCAATTCCTGGAATTTGTACAAGTTCCTTTATTGATGCTGTGTTGATATTTATCATCATCTCAGCAGCCCACGCACTGCCTATGAAACATACCATGATGCCAACTGCAAGTGCAACGATTGATTTTTGAATAATTGATTTTTGAATAAAATTCATGTAAATTTTCCTCCTGTAAGAAATTATAAAACCAGACCCTACTATTTATATAGACACATTTTTTTTGATTTTCTTACACTTTTTCAGTCATTTTTTTTATTTTGTTTCCAAAATGGAGGAGAAATGAATCAAGAAATCATTATTGAACCATTAACGAATTATACACAAAGCGTTCATAATGCACTAAATAAATTGGATATTCAATCCGTACTTGTTAGGCAGAAATCCATTATGATCAAACCCAATCTTGTTAATGGATCACCCTATCCGGTCACCACGCCGCCAGAGTGTTGCGCCGCCATTATTAAATATATTCGATCCATAATGGACGTTCCCATTGTTATTGCGGAAGGCACGGGTGATGCTTCGTTGGAAACCAATGATGTTTTCCAGATTTTGGGATATACGCAGCTATCACAACAAATGAATGTCCCGCTGATGGACTTGAATGATGCGCCACTCAAGCGATTGACTAACAGTAATTGCAAGGTGTTTAAGGAAATGTATATCCCTGAATGTGTTTTTGATCATTACCTGATCTCAGTACCGGTTTTAAAAGCGCATTCGTTGTCACAATTGACCGGAACCCTGAAAAACATGATGGGTATTGCACCGCCAAAATACTATAGTGGTAAGTATGGCGTGTGGAAAAAAGCAGTCTTTCATAAACACATGCATGATTCAATTGTGGATCTCAACCACTATCGGACACCCGATTTAACTGTGATGGACGCCGGAATTGGTCTGCCTGAATATCATTTAGGCGGACGAGAATGTCATCCCCCCATAAAAAAAATACTGGCAGGATTCGATCCCCTTTTACTTGATCGAACAGCAGCCGGATTATTGGGCATGAACTGGCAATCTATCGAGCACCTGGCTGGATAGATTTTATGGGTGATATTTTCATTATTATTCAATCAATAATGGCCATACTTGCATTGTTTCTTGCAATCAGTCTGATTATTGTTTCATGGCGGTTTCGGGGATTGTTACAATGGCGAAAGTCTTTGACACAAGAGCTCAAGTTGCTGAAAAAAGAGGTCAAAATCCTTGACCGCTCTGACAAAAAAGCAAAAAATGTCGTGATTGAAACCTGTGAATCTATTCAACGATCATTTCTTGCCGAAATGACAGAATTTGAACATTTACCAGATTATATTTGTCGTATTGCAGCCTGTTACTATCCAGACAAAGATCATCCCGAGCAATGTATCACAGTTGGTAATTGTTTTTTCATTGTGCAGGAAGTTGCATTTCGTATAGACCAACTGTTTAAAAATCGCGGGTTGAATCAATTTCGATATTTGCGGATTCGACATATTACAGACATTTATCGCCGCTTAAAAAGGATTCAAAAAAATCCATTTATGGTGTTGTATTTAAGATATCGAAAATTGATCCAAAAGATTTCCCTGGTTCGATTGATTGTTTTGCCAGACCCTTTTTCCTGGGTATTTTATCTATCCAACCAGTTTACAATCATTACATTGACCCGATACTTGCTTTTAGAAATATATCTTTATACTGGGCTTTTGGCAATTCGAGCATATGGTCAGACTGAAAAAAAACAAAGCGTCTCTTTTACTCAGGAAGAGCTTGAAAACCTTATGCGCGATCTTGAAAATTTGCATGCCAGTGATTCATCAATGCAACCTTATATCCCCGAACTTAAAGAAATTCGCAAGAAGAATCTGGGGTTTGGCAGGGGGCTGTTCGCAAATTTATCCTTGAAACAATGGAAATCGGCAATTGTTGAGTCCACTCATGTTGTGGCATCAACACATTTCCCTGACGCTGATTTGCCCATAATGGAGGCCTGTGTTGGACCCATCTTAGAAAGAAGTCGTTACTGGATCAAGACAATAAGCACCATTCAATCTATTCCAGTGGTTCACAAATTAGCGGATGTGAAACTAGAGACGATCATTCAAGCAAAACTGTTGATTGACAATATACCAGAAAAAGTCAAACAAACACTTTCAACCTCCATGAAAGTTTATCAGTGGGCCAAATGGCCTATTTCAATTTATCGTATTGCGAGAAAAACAACCCCCATGGGCATGGCAAGTTCAATTGGATGGATCGTTACACGTAATTGTATTGTGTTTTATATCTATCATTATTCTTTTTATTCTGTGTGCGATGAAATCAATACGATCTACAAGTTGTCCTGTGAAAAACCAGGAGATGGTTCAAAAAATTGAACGATATATCCTATTTATATCATTACAGATAAATATTTCCATGCGGTTTTTCGATTAATGTGTTCAAATAATTAAAATCAAATATCTGCTATATTTTAAAAATGTTATAAATGATCAACCGATCAAAGACGTTTGATCGGTTCAAATATTTGAACAATTCTGATAGAACAAAACAAAAAAAACAATTATTGTTCTTGGTAAGCTATTGAATTATATTAAATTAATGAATACATGCACGAATTGGCATTACGATTGCAATGATTAAGAAAGTATACAATAAAAACATAATTTCTTAATTATGTTTTCCTCCTACCATCTATTTTTTTGGCGAACCCGTCATGAGGCGGGTTCGTTTTTTTTGTCTTTTTTTAGGATTGTTGTTTGGAAAGGCGGTTTTTGACAATGTCATAAAACAAAGCAGATTCGTCACCAGATTCAATCATTTTAAATATTTCATCACGTTTTTCTGTATTTCCTTTGCGTTCATAAACCAGGCTTAATAAAAATAGCAAATCACTTTGCATCAAACCATCTGGAGAGAAAGCATCCTTTTCCAAAATTTCAAGGGCTTTATCATCATTTTTATTCGCCACATAAGCATATCCCAAATTATATCGAATCAGTGGGTACAGGGATGATGTGGTATCAAAATAGCTCAGCGCATCTTCATACAGGGATATGGCTTTATTATATCGTCCGGTTTCAAAGCACATATTGGCATAAATAATGGTACCCATTTTCCCTGCAACAGTTCCACTATAATCTGTGAGCACTGTTTCAAAAGCTGATTGAACTGATGAAAAAGCTTTCTCAATGTTTTGGGGATTTTTTTCAAGCGCTTTATAAAACGATGTTTTGGCTTCAGTAAGCTTGAAAGCGCCTGAATTTTCAGATGACTGCTGCCATGCACGAATTCCAAGAATAATCATTGAAAAAACGATAATTCCACCCAGTCCAGCCAGAACATATTGAAAATTATCCATTGTATACTTGAACATTCTTCTTGAAAAGACGAGAAATTCGTCCGGCTCTTTTAGCAATTGTTTTCGTTTGTTGACTTTTCTTTTTGCCATAATTGTGTATCCTTTACGCTTAATGCCTTTCAGGCGCTCTTGACTGGAAAAATAAAGAAGCCTGAGGGCTAAAAAATTTTTTAAGTGTAAAAATTGTCAGCGCAATTTTTATTCGATGTTAAATCAGATCTAAATTAATAAAAGGTCCGACTTTTTGGAACTGCGTCCATGAATATCTATCTCACATAAAAGATTTTTTTTCAACATTAACTTTTTGGATAAGCCGCCACGATCAATTCTCTAACATAATAAGCGAAAAAAATTTTGAATCTTGGATTTTTCGTTCAGGCGCTAATTTCAAAATTTGTTCGACTTGACATGATTGACAAAGAAAATCATAACAATGACAATAAAAAAATTATTAAAGAAATATTTGACGAAAATATTATTTTGAAGTATGTCAGCGTATCACAGTTAACAATAAATCATATCAAATGAAAAAAACGAACGTTATATTCTAATGATAACGTTCTAATTTTTTAAAGAAATTGATGAGGAGGATAATATTTTGATCTCAATAGCTTTTGCAATGGCCGCAGACGGTGGTTCGGCCGGACAGGCCAGTGGTTTTACCGCTCTGCTTCCAATGATAATTATTTTTGCAATTTTTTATTTTTTGTTGATTCGTCCACAACAAAAAAAAGCCAAAGAACATCGTTCCATGATTGATGCTCTAAAACAAGGAGATCGGGTCATTACAAATGGCGGTATTTATGGAAAAGTCACGAACGTGAATGATCCGGAAACAATTACATTGGAGATTGCTGACAGAGTACGTGTCAAATGTGTTCGCGCGAATGTCAGTGTTCTGATCAATGAAAAACAAGCAAATCTGCCGCCAACAGGACGTGCTGATAAATAATAAATTATATTTTCAGACTAATTTAAAGAAAGGAACAAGACCTTGAAAAACATATCACCACGAACCATTATTATTTTATTGGTTCTTTTTGGTTCATTGCTGTATGTATTGCCGTCAATTCATATTGATGTCTGGCCGCATAAAAAAATTAATTTGGGGCTTGATCTTCAGGGCGGGATGCATCTCGTTTTAGAGGTTGAGGCTGAAAAAGCGGTCGAAAGCACCATTGAGCGAATGGGCCATGACCTTCGACGCGAAATGAAAACCAATCACATCAAATTTGCCGACCTTAAACGAATCGCATTTCAACTACACCTAAAAGTACTTGGAAATGAAAGCATTGATAAGTTTAACCAGGTGTTGGATGATGAATTTCAGGAATTTAGAATTGCATCTCGCAAACAAAATGGCGATCAGTTGTCTATCATTTTAGACTTACCGGACAGTGATGTTGCCGAGATCAAGAAAAAAGCTGCCGAGCAGGCACTTGAGACAATCCGAAATCGTATTGATGAATTTGGTGTTTCTGAGCCAGATATCCGGCGACAAGGAGAACGACGCATTCTCGTTCAGTTACCTGGTGTAAAAGATCCGCGGCGAGCCAAAGATTTAATTGGAAAAACCGCACTACTTGAATTCAAGCTTGTGGATGATCAACATTCTGTTGAAGAAGCGCTCAAAGGAAAAGCCCCGCTGGGAACTGAAATCCTGTATCAGGTTGTGGAAAACCGACAAACCAGACGTAAATCCAAAACGCCCTATCTGGTGGAAAAGCGGACCACATTGACCGGTGAATATTTAACAGATGCGCGTGTCAATATTGATTCTCAATACAATGAACCTTATGTATCTATCAAATTTAATAAAAAAGGCGCACGTTTGTTTGAACGTATCACTGAATCTAATGTTCAACGGCGCCTTGCCATCGTATTGGACAATAAAATACATTCTGCACCTGTAATTCAAGAACGAATATCTGGTGGAGAAGCTCGCATTACTGGCAGTTTTACCCATGAAGAAGCCCATGACCTGGCAATTGTTCTTCGCGCTGGTGCTTTGCCTGCTCCGGTTCATATTCTTGAAGAACGAACTGTTGGACCATCACTTGGAAAAGATTCCATTCGTAAAGGTCTTGCATCCATGATTATTGGTGGTATTCTGGTTATCTTTTTTATGATTATTTATTATAAGGTAGCTGGTTTGATTGCTGATATAGCCCTTGCACTGAATATTCTCCTTATTGCAGCAGGACTGGCCGGTTTTCAAGCCACGTTAACACTTCCTGGTATTGCTGGAATTATTTTAACCATAGGTATGGCTGTGGATGCAAATGTTTTGATCTTTGAGCGAATTCGAGAGGAATTGCGCATCGGAAAATCTCCCCTGGCAGCGGTTGATGCCGGATATAACAAAGCCACATTAACAATTCTGGATGCCAATGTAACTACCTTAATAGCAGCTGTCGTTTTATTTCAATTTGGCACAGGTCCGATAAAAGGATTTGCAGTGACACTCAGTTTAGGGGTTATCGCATCTTTGTTTACAGCCTTGATTGTGTCTCGACAAATTTTTGATTCATTATTGATTAATCGTCAGCTAAGGAGTTTGAGTATATAATGCAATTCATTCAACCCGATATTAACATAGATTTTATTGGTAAACGTCATATAGGCTTTTATGTGTCAACAGCATTGATACTGATCAGTCTATTATCGTTGCTCTTGCATGGTGGTCCGAAATATGGGATTGACTTTGCAGGCGGAACATTGATTCAGATAAAATTCAATGTTCCCACCACAGTGGATACAATAAAAGACTCCCTGAAACCAATTGGTATAACAGGCGCATCAATTCAACAGTATGGGGATGCCAGTAATAACGAATATCTTGTTCGTGCTGATATTGCCTATAAAAAACTTGAAGGTCTGTCAGATAAAGTTCAACAGGCGTTGGTTCAGGCGGTTTCAAATATTTCTGACATTGAAACACCCCCCGCATCAGAAACATTGGAAACCAGTGAATCCGCGACTCCCACACCGACCACCCAAACTGTTTCACAGGAAATAGCAGATGAACAACCCGAACAAGCCACATTACCGGCTGAAGTTCGACGTATCGAAATGGTTGGTCCGCAAGTGGGAAAAGATTTGCGTGAAAAGGCGTTGCTGGCCATGTTTTTTGCACTCTTATTCATTACTGTCTATATTTCCGGTCGTTTTGAATTTAAATGGGGGATTAGTGCGATAATGGCTAGTGGTTTGATGGGAGGTGTTTATTTAATCAAATCGATGGGTATCAGCATGCCCTTTTTAATTGTTTTTGCACTGATTCTGGCAATGGTTCTCTTTTGGTGTTTAAGATTGCAATATGCTATGGGAGCGATTACAGCACTGATTCATGATGTCACAATTACAGTAGGTATTTTTTCCATATTTGATAAAGAATTTACCCTGCCTATTATTGCTGCTTTATTGACCATTATTGGTTATTCGCTGAATGATACGATTATTGTCTTTGATCGTATTCGTGAGAATTCAAGAAAACTAACACGAGATACGTTTGATATAGTAATTAATAAAAGCATCAACGAGACGCTAAGCCGAACAATATTGACGTCATTGACAACATTAATTGTTGTGCTGACATTGTTCCTATTTGGTGGTGGAATTATTCATGATTTTGCATTTGCTATGATCATAGGGGTTTTGATTGGTACGTATTCATCGATTTTTGTGGCCAGTCCGATCCTGTTACTCTGGAAACTGCAAAAATAATTTTTTAAACTGTCGTGGCAAATAGACCACGACAGTTTCATTTGTTCGCCAAATCGGACATTTCCAACCTGTTCTTACCAGAACGATATGATGATGGATTTTTGAAATGGATCACATCCTGCCGTGGTTGATATTAAAGAATATTCCAGGAATTGGAAACCACCTGTTCAAACGATTGCTGGACCAGTGGAAATCGCCGGAAAATATTTTGAAACAATCAATGGATCAATTGGCATCCATTCAGGGAGTATCTGAACGGGTCGCAAAAGAGATTCGTAAAAACAATCCCACAACAAATGCAAAAAAAGAGATTGATCGCGCCAGACAATTGGGCATTACAATTTTTTGTATGAATGATGAAACATATCCACCTTTGCTCAAACAAATACCTGATCCGCCACCTGTATTGTATGTTTATGGCCAATTGATCCCTTCTGATGTTTGCATTGCAATTGTTGGTTCTCGTACTTCAACAAGCTATGGAGATTCGATTACTCAATCTCTTTCAAAAGATTTGGCAAACAATCAGGTAACGATTGTCAGCGGAATGGCAAGAGGTATTGATACTGCGGCGCATAAAGGGGCATTGGATGCCAATGGGCGTACAGTGGCAGTAATGGGTTGTGGTTTGGAAACTGTTTATCCTGCAGAAAACAAAGCATTATTTCATTCCATTGCCAAAAACAATGGTGCTGTTATTTCTGAGTTTCCAATGGGAGCGAAGCCAGAAGCTTACCATTTTCCGAGTCGTAATCGAATCATTAGTGGCATGAGTATGGGGACAATCGTGGTTGAGGCAGGTAATAAAAGTGGTTCCCTGATTACTGCACGTCTGGCATTGGAACAAGATCGACAGGTATTTGCAGTCCCCGGACAGGTACATTCTCAAATGACTGAAGGGACCCATCGCTTGATTAAGCAAGGTGCAAAGCTCATTGAAAATGCCAGGGATGTGCTTGAAGATTTAGGCCCATTTTTGAACGCTCATTTGCAAGTACTGCCCGAAAAAAAAGAGAGATCATCAAAAAAAAAGGACATGCCGCTGATGGATGAATCTGAACAGCAAATCTGGAATCAATTGACGTATGAACCCCAATATATAGACGATATTCAACATCGTTTGAATATAACAACTCGTGCGCTCTCTGTTCATCTGCTTCAAATGGAAATGAAGGGTCTTGTTGAACAACATCCCGGAAACCGATTTTCAAGAGGGGTTGAATAAGGATATTAACCCATTAAGATTGAAATCATTAAATCATTTTTTTTTATACAATAAAATAGAAAAAAGCCTTAGGAATGCTTTGAAAAAAACATATTCATTTCTCTTAAACGTACAAAAAATAAGTTCGTGTAGAGACATAGCTTGCTACGTCTCTACAGACGTTAGTTTCAAAGAATTCCATAGCAAAAAAAGGATTGAACCATGAGTGATAAACCACTGGTAATTGTCGAATCGCCAACAAAAGTTAAAACAATTAAGAAATACCTGGGTAACCAGTACAATGTCACCTCAACCATGGGACATATCAAAGATTTGCCAAAAAAGGAACTTGGCATTGACATTGAGAATGGATTTGTGCCCAACTATATCACGATTCCTGACAAAAAAAAGGTGATTCGAGAGTTGAAACAAAAAGCAGGGAATGCAACCGATATTTACCTTGCCCCTGACCCTGACCGAGAGGGTGAAGCCATCGCCTGGCACACGGCTGATATTTTGAAAAAAAAGAACCGAAATTTTCATCGCGTTTTGTTTCACGAGTTGACAAAAAATGCAATTTTAGAGGCAATTGATTCTGCTGAAAAATTAAATCCAAATAAATTCGAAGCCCAACAGGCACGACGCATCTTGGATCGTCTGGTGGGATATCAAATATCCCCCATTTTATGGCGAAAGGTGAAACGCGGACTCAGTGCAGGCCGTGTCCAATCAGTTGCTGTTAGAATTATCGTTGAACGAGAACGTGCCATCCAGGCGTTTGAACCTGAAGAATACTGGACAATTACGGCTATGTTAATTGCAGATAATGCGCCTCCTGCATTTCAGGCACGATTGACACGAATTTCCAACAAAAAAGCAAAAATTACCAATGGCGAGCAATCCCAAAAAATTGTGAGTGATCTTGAAAAAGCGACATTTGAAGTGTCAAAGATTATGCGGAAAACAATCAAAAGAAATCCATTGCCACCTTTTATTACCAGCACATTGCAGCAAGAGGCCAGTCAAAAACTACGTTTTACAACTAAAAAAACAATGGTCATTGCCCAACAGTTATATGAAGGGATCGAAATTGATGGCGAACCCTTTGGATTAATTACTTATATGAGAACTGATTCCACAAGAATCGCCAACGAAGCCGCTCAGGAAGCCATACAGTGGGTGGATCAAAACTATGGATCGGATTATACGATCGAAAAACCACGGTTTTTCAAAAATAAGAAAAAAGTTCAAGATGCGCATGAGGCCATCCGGCCAACATCTGTCTATCAAACTCCAGACGATTTGAAATCTTTTCTGACCAATGAGCAATTGGCTCTGTACACACTCATATGGAAACGATTTGTGGCTTCGCAAATGCATCAAGCACTGATCGATAACCTAACCATTACCATTAAAGCGGATAAATATCAATTTTCAGCCGGTGTATCAACAATCAAATTCAAGGGATTTATGGCGCTTTATGTCTCTGCTGAAGAAGAAGCGAAAAAGCAGGAACAAAGTGAAAATTTTCCACCCATCACTGAAAAAACAAGTCTTAGTCGCGAAAAAATTACACCACAACAACATTTTACCCAGCCACCACCTCGATTTTCAGAAGCATCCCTTGTGAAGGAGCTTGAAGAAAATGGTATTGGTCGTCCCAGTACATATGCGTCGATCATATCAACGATTCAAGATAAAAAATATGTTGAAAAAGACAAACGTAATTTCAAACCCACTGAAATCGGATTTATTGTAAATGATTTATTGTTGCAGAGTTTTCCAGATATTCTGGATGTTACGTTTACAGCGAACCTGGAAAACAATCTGGATGAAATTGAGGCGGCACAAAAGGATTTAATCGAAACACTGTCTAGTTTTTACAACCCGTTTGAAAAAAGATTGGAAATTGCCAACAAAGAAATGCTCAGTATGAAACGTACTGGCATGGCGACCGAAATTATCTGTCCGAAATGCAATGAACATCATTTAAGCATCAAAAATGGTAAAAATGGACTATTTCTCGCATGCTCCAACTACCCTGACTGCACTTACAGTTGTAACTATGAACGAAATGAAAAAGGTGTTGTACAGGCCATTCAAAACAAAGATCCTGAGATGACTGATGAAAAATGTGAAAAATGCCAAAGTCCGCTTCTGATTAAAACCGGTAGATATGGACCATTCATGGCCTGCTCTGCATATCCAGAATGTACATATACAAGATCGCTTGGTGAACCACAAAAGCCTGAGTCTACTGGTGTTGCCTGTCCCAATGAAAAATGTAATGGGGAACTGATGGTCAAAAAGAGCCGTCGTGGTAAAGTTTTTTATGGATGTAGTGAATATCCCAAATGCGATTATGCCTTATGGAATAAACCTGTTGATAGTCCTTGTCCAGAATGTAATTCGCCATTTGTGGTTGAAAAAAATACAAAGAAAAAAGGTCCTCATTTGACATGTGTTAATAAGTCATGTAAATTTGAATTAAGTTTGGATCAAAACTAAATATATTGACCAATCAAGAGGAAATTATGGAGATAAAAGATGCAATTGCAAAAGCAGTTGAGGGCAATCATTTAACTGAAAATGAAATGATTGATGTAATTGATCAAATCACTGATGGCAAAGCAACACCTGCTCAAATTGGTGCATTGTTGGTGGCGCTGCGTATTAAAGGTGAGACCATTGATGAAATAACAGGTGCAGTCCGTGTCATGCGCAAAAAATGCATACCCATTCCGCCTTATCATTCATCTCAGGTGGCCATTGATCGTGATGAGATCAACTTAGAGCAAGAAACGATTGTTGATACGTGCGGTACAGGCGGTGATGGCACGAAAACATTCAATATTTCCACAACCACAGCATTTGTCGTGGCCGGAGCAGGTTTAAAAGTTGCCAAACATGGTAATCGTTCTGTGTCAAGTCTGTGTGGGAGTGCGGATGTGATTGAAAATTTGGGAGTCAATCTGGAACTCACACCAGAACAGGTCGGACAATGTATACAAAAAGTAGGTATTGGCTTTTTATTCGCCCCATTACTTCATGGTGCCATGCGATACGTGATTGGCCCAAGGCGCGAAATTGGCATGCGTACCATTTTCAATGTTTTGGGACCATTGACCAACCCGGCGTCAGCATCAGTTCAAGTTCTTGGTGTTTATGACAAACAACTCACTAAAAAACTGGCCGGTGTTTTAAAAAATTTAGGTTCAAAAAGTGCTTTTGTTGTTTATGGAGAAGGGTCATATGATGAGATTAGCATTACCGGAACAACACATATCACCCAACTTAAAAACAATCAATTGCAATCATATGAAATTACGCCAGAATCAGTCGGGATGAAATCAGCAAAGCCAGAAGACATTACCGGTGGTGATGCCCAAAGAAATGCCACAATTACAAAAAATGTTCTATCGGGTGAAAATGGCCCTTGTCGGGATATTGTCTTGCTCAATGCGGCAGCAGCATTGATTGCTGCAGACAAAGCAAATGCATTTGCTGATGGTATTGAGTTGGCTGCAAAATCAATTGACTCAGGTGCTGCAAAAGAAAAGCTGACACAATTGATCCAGATGTCCAAATCATTCACCAACGAATAAATAAAGAACATGCACCACAGGGATGTCAATGAAACATTGTCTTCAGTTCATCCTGTCCCGGGTTGTTTCGTGACAAAAAAAATATAAATTCAATTTTTATTGTCAATCATAACAAATTATAATATTAATATGATAATCTTTTAAAAATTTCTTCCCCAATAAACAGGTAGCCCATGATACGAGTCTTAATCGTTGATGATTCATTGACCATTCGAGAATATCTCAAAGAAATCTTTGTTATGGATGGAAGCTTTGAGGTCGTTGGTGTCGCGCGAGATGGATTTGAAGCCATAAACAAAGTTAAAACAACCAAACCTGATGTTGTGACAATGGATATTCAAATGCCGGGCATGGATGGGTATGAAGCAACACGTAAGATTATGGAAGAAAATCCGGTGCCCATTGTCATTGTGAGTGCAGCCTGGATTCCTCAGGAAGTTGAATCAACATTCAAGGCCATGAAAGTCGGTGCTGTTGCTGGTGTTCGTAAACCAGAGGGGATTGGTTCACGCGGATTTAAAACCGATGTCAGTGACTTGATCAGTACGATCAAACTTATGTCTGAAGTAAAAGTGATTCGCAGGCGTCCCTCTTTATCATCTCATCCTCGTAATAAAGAAAAAGAAATAATAACAGCGCATGTCAAAAAATCAAATTTTGAAATTCTTGCAATCGGCGCATCTACTGGGGGGCCACCTGTCTTGCAAAATATTTTTTCAAAACTATCTCCGGGTTTGAGTGTTCCGATTGTCGTGGTGCAACATATAACAACCGGATTTATCAGTGGCCTTGTGGATTGGTTGGAAAAAACAACGCCATTTTCGTTTCATATTGCGACTGATCGACAATTATTGATACCTGGAAATGTATATTTTGCGCCAGATAATATGCACATGGGGGTCAGATCTAACAAAACAATCTTTTTTAGTAATGATCCCCCAGAACATAGCATCCGGCCATCTGTCTCTTTTCTGTTTCGCTCTGTCTGTCGGTCGTTTGGCAACAAATCCATTGGCATTCTGTTAACCGGAATGGGGAAAGATGGTGCCAGTGAGTTAAAAGAAATGCGTGAAAACAATGCAATTACGATTGCCCAAGATAAAGAAACATCAACAGTGTTCGGCATGCCGGGTGAGGCTGTGCGTTTAAATGGGGCACAATATGTACTTTCACCTGAAAATATGGTGCGTCGTTTAAACTATTGGATAGGATAGTATCATGGACAATGTTCGTATTCTTATCATTGAAGACAGTCTGACTCAGGCACTTCGCCTTCAGGACAGTCTGGAAAAAAATCACTATGAAACAACAATCGCCAATAATGGTAAAGCCGGTCTTGATTTACTGAAACAACAGCCATACACCCTTGTTATCAGCGATATCATCATGCCAGAAATGGATGGCTATGAACTGTGCCGGCATATAAAATCTGACGAACATCTGAAAAGTACACCTGTCATTTTATTGACCTCCCTTTCCGATCCCCATGATGTGATTGAAGCTCTGGAGTGTGGGGCAGACAACTTTGTTACCAAACCATATAATGAAAAATTTTTAGTATCACGCATCCAAAATATTCTGGTCAATCGCCAACTTCGGATTGATGGCATGTCTGAAATGGGCATTGAAATTGTCTTTGCCGGTAAAAAACACTTTATTACATCTAGCCGAATGCAGATTGTAGATCTTTTGTTTTCAACCTATGAAAATGCAATCCAAAAAAATTCGGAGCTAGAGCAAGTCAATCGTGAACTGGTCATGACCCAGCGAGAGCTTGAACAAAAAAATATTGAACTTGCCCGGTTGAATGAACAAAAAAACTATTTTCTGGGCATGGCTGCCCATGATCTCAGAAATCCAATGGGTGCAATTTTCAATTCAAGCGAACTCTTAGTCGAAGAAGATCTTGGGCCTTTGAATGATGAGCAAAAAGAAATGATCGGAGCGATTAAAAATGCAAGCGAGTTCATGCTCAATCTCGTAAATGACTTTCTAGATATCGCTCATATTGAGTCTGGAAAACTGACGCTCAAAAAAGAGGATGTTAATATTTTTAACGTGCTAAAATCCAATGTGCAGTTCAATCATAATTTTGCAGTGAAGAAAAAAATTACATTAGATTTTCAATATAACGATACAGAAACGTATCCTGTTGTATCTCTTGATGCATCAAAGTTTCAGCAGGTCATGAACAACCTGATCAGTAATGCCATCAAATATACATACTCCGGTGGTGCAGTTCAGGTGATACTGGAAAAAAATGAAGACAGTATTCATATTGCGGTAAAAGACAATGGTCAAGGCATTCCTGAAGATGAAATAGAAAAGTTATTTGCACCTTTTCAGCGGACAAGCGTCGAAAGTACGGCCGGTGAGAAAAGCACAGGCCTTGGATTGGTTATCGTTAAAAAGATTGTCAATGCTCATAATGGTGAAATTTGGGTAAAAAGCGAGGTCGGCAAAGGATCGACATTTCATATCTCATTGCCATTTTCAAGTCAGGTTGTTCACCAGCAAAAGGCGACTGAACATGCAGACAACAAAGATAGTAATCAGGAAAAGTATCGTGCCAACGTAAAATCTTCAGGTATTTTGCTGGTTGAGGACAATATTACCAGCAGAAAAGTAGCGTTGAAAATGTTGGAAAAAAAGGGATATCAAGTCGATTGTGCGGTAAATGGTCAGGAAGCGATTGAAAAATTGAAAGTAAAAAATTATGGTGTTGTGTTAATGGATCTTAATATGCCAGAAATGGATGGCTTTGAAGCCATTCGGGTGATCAGAAATCCGAAATCCACAGTGATGAACCACAATATCCCTGTTATTGCCATGACAGCAACGTCAACAGAGTTCGGACAAAATAGTGAAGAAATTATCAAAGCCGGCATGAATGACTTCTTGTTAAAGCCCATGCATCGGCAACAATTGTTTGAAAAAATTGAAAAATTTATTGTCTCTCAAAAGAGTGATATTGTATACAAACGTATCAAGGATTTAAACGATCATAACGTTTTCGATCCCAATGTTTTATTTTCACAGGTTGAAGAAGATAATGCGTTATATAACACTATCATCAAACGTTATCAATCCAAAGCACCGAAATATATTGATCGACTTCATGCTGCAATTGTCCAAAAAAACAGCGAACTGATCAAAAAAATTATGAATACAATCAAAGAAGAATCTGAAGCTGTGGGTGCGTTAATTATGACTGAATTGCTTGAGCAAATGGAACAATTGTTTCAAGCTGAAGAGTGGGAACAAATGTCCATGTATACATATACACTTCATGATGCCCTTGAAAAAGTAAATGATTTGATCGGACAGACCATTCAACCGACAGAAAAATTTTGATAAAAATATAAACTTTTTAAGAAAACAATTATTATTAATTAAACCCAAAAAAAGAGATGAGGTTCACGTATGGAGAAAAAAAATACTGCATTTTTTGATGATGTTGAAAAGTGTGCTGATGAAATTTTAACCAGGGTCGGTAAAAAAGTTGTATTTGGAATGCCCCTTGGACTTGGCAAGCCCAATGAACTATCCAATGCCCTTTATAGACGTGCCAAAAAGGACTCTAGCATTGACCTGACCATTTTAACAGCACTGTCTCTTGAAAAACCAGTTTGGAAAAGCGAACTGGAAAGACGCTATCTTGAACCCTTTGTTGAAAGAGTGTTTGGTGATTATGCAGATCTCGAATATGTGAGTGATTTGAGAAACAAAAAATTACCACACAATGTTACACTGACTGAACTGTTTGTTAAACCCGGCAGTTACATTGGAATTCCGCATGCCCAGCAGAATTATATCAGTTCCAATTATACGCATATTGCGCGTGATGTTGTTAACAATGGCTTGAATGTTGCAGCACAAATCATTGCAAAACGCCCCAATGCGGGAAAAACAAGCTACAGTCTGAGTTGTAACCCAGATACTGCACTCGATGCTTCTATCATGCTTGAAGAAAAAGCCAAAAAAGAAGGTCGAAAATATGCCATTGTCGGTCAGGTGAATGATAATTTGCCTTTCATGTATGGTGATGCAGAGGTTGAAGCAGAATCTTTTGATATGATTATCGACAATCCTGATTACTATACTCAGCTATTCGGTGCACCAAAAATGTCAATGGGGAATGCAGATTACATGATTGGTCTGAATGCCAGCACACTTATTAAAGATGGTGGAACACTTCAGATTGGTATTGGGTCATTGGGTGATGGCATTGTTTATGGACTCACCATGCGTCAAAAACATAATGACCTCTACAATCGCCTGGTTGCCGAGTCACGTATTCTTGCCCGATATGGTGATTTGATTGATGATATTGGCGGGACAGATGTTTTTGAAGAAGGATTACTCGGTTCAACCGAAATGCTTGTTGATGGCTACCTCGAACTGATCAAAGCGGGCGTGGTAAAGCGGAAAACTTACAACAGTATCCCCATCCAAAAGCTCATTAATGAAAAGAAAATAACAGAAAAAATTACGCCAAATACATTGGAAGCCTTAATGGAAGAGAAGGCCATTGATCGAAAAATGTCTGAATCAGATTTCAACTTCTTACAGGAATATGGTGTGATAAAAGACAACCTTATATTTCAGGATGGTTGTATTAAGGGCGATAATTTAGAAATACCGTCAGATCTGTCAGATCAACAGAACCTGCAACAGGTCATGGACCAATGTCTTGGTGATCAGTTGAAAAAACCCATCATTTTGCATGCAGCATTTTTTCTTGGCCCCTCTCATTTTTATGAATCCCTCAACAATATGACTGATGAAGAACGTCGCCTGATCCATATGACCAGTGTATTGAATGTAAATCAATTATATGGAAACCATTGGGGCAGTTATGATTTGAAAATGCTTCAACGAAAACATGGCCGCTTTGCCAATGCAGCTCTTATGTGCACACTTTCCGGCGCAATTGTTTCTGATGGTCTTGCAAATGGACAGGTGGTCAGTGGGGTTGGCGGACAATATAATTTTGTATCTATGGCCCATGCATTGCCTGATGGCCGGTCAATTTTAATGCTCCGCTCCACACGAAGTAAAGGTGGAGAACCTTCATCAAACATCGTCTGGAACTATGCACATTGCACGATTCCAAGACACTTGCGGGATATTGTCGTTACAGAATATGGTATTGCGAATCTACGCGGCCGCACTGACAAAGATATTATTATTGAACTTGTAAAAATTGCAGACTCACGTTTTCAAGAAGACCTGATCCAAACAGCTAAAAATGCTGGGAAATTACCCAAAGACTATCGCTTACCTGATTTTTTTAAGAAAAATACGCCACAGCGCCTTGCTGATGATCTCGCACCATACAAAGAGCAAGGATTGTTCGTACAATATCCATTTGGCACAGATCTCACTGAAGAAGAATTGATATTGGGACAGGCATTGAACGAATTAAAAAGCATGATGACTGATAGTTTGGGCTCAAAAGCAGCAAAATTAGGCAAGGCCATGACCATATTATCCATCCCTAAAGCAGCCAAACCATATTTGCAGAGATTGCAACTCGAAAAACCCTCATCTGCAAGAGATATCATGATGCAGAAAATGGTATTACATGCTTTAATAAATGGTGGATATGTATAATGAATTAACCCCAAAATTGGCAGCGTCTTATTTTGGACGTTACCGATTATCAATATAATAAGGAGATGGAAATGCTCAAATTCAAAAATGGTGCGCTTGATTTCGTCACAATGGGCAAAGAAAACCTGAGACAGGTAAAACGTAATTATCCCAAAGCATTACTTTATGAGGATATTATCCTGAATCGTGAAGGACAAATTACGCATGGTGGTTCCATCGTTATCCGGACCGGACATGCACAGGAACGATCCCATAAAGATCGCTTCATTGTCAAAGATCAAATCAGTGAAAAGAAAGTCTGTTGGGGACCTCGAATCAATGAATTGGAATCATCCAATTATGGATCATTTCTTACACGATTACTTTCATACATGCAAAACAAGGTTGCCTATGTTCAAAATTGTTATGTATGTGATAATACAGACTATAAACTTCCCATTAGAATCGTGACAGAAACAGCATGGCACAGTCTGTATTCACGAAACATGTTTGTACCGATTTATAACCAAAAAAATCCGGAAGCCTTTGATCCGGCATTTACTGTTGTTCACGTACCAGGCTTTCAATCATTTCCTGAAGTTGACGGCACGAATTCCCGCACAGCGGTCGTCGTGAATATGACACACAAGGTCGTTTTTATCTGTGGAAGTTGTTATGCTGGAAACATTCGTCAGGCAGTGTTCACCATGATCAATTACCTGATTCCTGAAGATGTATTTCCCATGCGATGTGCAGCCAGTATTTCTTCAAAGGGAGATGTTTCGCTTTTTATGGGGAGAGAAGGAACTGGCAAAACAACCTTGAGTATTCATTCACAAACACAATTTATTGGTGATCATGCACATGGATGGAATTCTGATGGCATTTTTAATTTTGAAAATGGCGTATACGCCAAAGTACACGGATTTGACGACAACGACAGTGGTGAAATCGCGAAATGCGTGAAACGATTTGGCACGATCTTAGAAAATGTGACGATAGATCTGGACTCACGAGATATTGATTTTTCCGATGGTGACCTGACGATCAATACCCGTGCTTGCTTTGCAAATAAAAAGCTTCCCAATTCATCACCACAAAAGATATATGGTCATCCAAAACATTTATTTTTACTAACATGTGATGCTTTTGGGGTGCTGCCCCCCATTGCCAAACTATCACCAGAACAGGCAATGTTTGGATTCTTGTCTAGTTTTACAACTGAATTTGTCAAAACGACGTCAGACGTATCGCCATCATTCAATGTGTGTTTTGGGGATTCATCCCTGACATTCCCTCCCCATATTTACGCAGAACGTTTACGTCAAAAAATTAAAGATCATGATGTCACGTGCTGGCTGATCAACACTGGATGGAGCGGTAAAAAATATGATGAAAGTGATCGTTTTCCTGTTGAGTATTCCAGAGCAGCCGTGGAATCTGTTATCGCTGGACATTTAGATGATATCGAATTTGAAACCGATCCAGTATTTCGTTATCGTATTCCAACCTCATGCCCGGGAATTCCAATTGAATTGCTTAATCCCAGAAATCATACAGACAATATTGGTGAATATGAACTGCGCGCGAATCGTCTTGTTTCTGAGTTTATTAAGGATTTCTCACAATTTGAAGATCAACTGCCTGAGGATATGAGAGGCATTTTCAAAAATATCATGCCCATTGAAGATCAAATGGACTTTGGTGCATTTGGTTTTAGCATGTAAGTGATATAGAAACATTTTTTTCAGTAATGATCGTTTTTGGGGCCTGATGAACGAAGCTGATTATCGCTTGTTTGATGGCTCCAATTTGATAAGGAATGCTCGGAAAATAACATCCTCATTTTTCTTGATGGTCCAAAAAA
>Ga0272440_1001408_pt1 | contig 19636 bp, 11 predicted proteins | sample SSMMMBAug17_FD_192440 | JGI IMG/M metagenome (GOLD analysis project Ga0272440, IMG submission 192440) | Marine sediment archaeal communities from Little Sippewissett salt marsh, Falmouth, MA, United States - SSM-MMB-Aug17 | ecosystem: Environmental > Aquatic > Marine > Wetlands > Sediment ...
GACATAGGTTCACAAACGATTGTTGTTCGGCGGGCGAACACAAGGTTCGCCCCTACATTGGTTTCGGACATTGGCTGGATTTCGATTACTACGATCTACCCGAAAACTTATGATCGCTTACTTATTGTTCGTTTTGAGGTAATTGTACTGTAGAGACATAGCATGCTACGTCTCTAAACGACCTTATTTTTTTGCACGATCATGAAAAATGAGCATGTTATTTTCCGAGCATTCCTAAGGTAATTAAGTAGTTCCTCATGTAAGTAAGGAATGCTCGAAAAATAAATTCCTCATTTACTTATGTGCCAAGAACGTGTAGGGGCGAACCTTGTGTTCGCCCTCGAACTAATAACGCTTTCGTTCCTATGTACGATGGGCGAACACAAGGTTCGCCCCTACACGTTCTTGGCACATAAATAAATGGGGAACTTATTTTTCGAGCATTCCTAAGTATACCTGAATAACATATAAAGCTCAAAATATCTATACATTTATTATATTATAATAATGCATCAGTAAGCGATCAAAAATTTTCGGGTAGATCGTAGGAAATATTTTGATATTCGTCTGGTTGGTCGAACCTTATGTTCGCCCTACATTGATTTCTAACATAGGTTAGGTTTCGGTTTTTGTTTGAAGTCGCACATATCCCCCCACAATTATTTCAATTCATTCGAGATTTTAAATCACAATCCTTTAAATAATATAGCGTAACAGGATCATGCGGCATTTTTTTAGCACAGGTCTTGAATTCTTTTCTTGCCAGATCAAATTTTCTTTTTTCTAGCAATTCAATTCCTTTTGTAAGGTTTTCTGACAGTTCTTTTTTTATCATTATTGAGTGTTTTGGATCCGCATCAAAAACTTCATAAACTGTTACCTGTTCAGATTTTCCCTTAACTTGAACAATTGCGATTTTACGAATACAATACGCATCTGGATTCTGCAAACGTTCATATGTATGATGACTGATCAACAATGGTACCCCATAAATTTTCATCAATCCTTCCAATCTGGACGCCAGATTAACCGAATCGCTGATTACAGTTCCATCCATGCGATCAGCACCGCCAACTGTGCCCAACATCAAAGTACCAGTGTTAATACCGATACCAATATTTATGGGCTTTCTTTTTTTTCGTTTTCGATGTTTATTATAGCTTTGCAGTCGTTTTAACATGTCAATTCCTGCTGAAACTGCATTGTCTGGAGTTCCACTAAAAAGCGCCATGATGGCATCACCAATGAATTTGTCAATATATCCAAAATGCTCTTGAATAATGGGTTCCAGACGACTTAAAAAGCCATTGATAAATTTGAAATTATCTTCTGGTGACATTTTTTCTGATAGGCGCGTAAAATCACGAATATCTGAAAAAAGGACAGACATTTCCTTTTTGACATAATCACCCGATTGTACATCAATGATGGATTTTTTTTGCAGAAGTTGAATAAATTCATGAGGCATAAATCGTGCTTGTGCTTTATTTAAAGCATCAAGATCATGATATAATCGTGCATTTTCTATAGATATCGCAGCCTGTCCGGCCAGTAATTCAATCATGAATCGTCGCTCTTTTGTAAAGGCGCCGGAGTTAAGATTGTTTTCCATATAGATTACCGCGCACATATGATCCTTGCGACTAATGGGAAAACATAGAATTGATGAAGGTTGATTCTCAACAATATATGGAATTTGTGAAAAATCGCCTTCAAGATGCGCATCATTCAAACAAACCATCTGTCGTGTATGAATGACATAATGAACAATTTCATGGGGAATATTCACAAATGAATCAAACGCGATTGCTTCATCAAGTGCATCCATATTTCTGTCAATATGAGATTGAGCTGCTACATACCATGTGGAATATTTTTCAAGGAGCACATATCCCAACTGTGCGCCTGCATTTTCAATCATAATTTCAATCAACTGATTTAATAAAGGCGTCAGATGGATTTGGCTGCTGATGGCTTGCATGGATTTCATAACACTTGTTAAATCAAGATGTTCGGAGAATTTTTCTGTTTGGGATGCAGATATTGTATCCAAAGTACGTTCCATATGATTACCTGATTTAATGGGATGAATTCTTATTAAACTCGAATAGTTCTTTTCAATCATTTTTGTCAATGCCAGTGCACCCCACCGAAAAAACTGATACCAGGATTCGTACATATAAGTTTGAGCCATTCTTTTTTTGTTTCGAGAAATAAAAAATTGGGCTGCCAATTTGTTACACAATGCGAGATCATTGATAAAATTATTGCGCTTTGAAGCTTCGATTGCTCGCTCATAAAAGATTTCTGCTTTGTTCTCTTTTTTTAAGATACGATACCATTCTGCCCGAATGAGTAAATATTGTTGTTCATAATTCATGGGTGCAAATTTGGCCCAATTCTTTATTCTTTTGAAATTTATGGCGATACGCCCTAAAAAGTCTTTTTGTTTTCCTATAGTCGATTGATCATAAATGGCCAGCATGCTCAGTGTTTCAAAAAAGTAAAAGCATGGGACAATAGCAGTACCCATCACACTGTTTAAGTATTTCTTAGTAATTATGGATAATCTAACAGCCTGATCATAATCCTCAAATAAATAGGATAAAACGAATTTGCTGTAATACAAAAGGCACAAACCGGTTCGATCATTGGCATCCTTATGATACTGTATCATTTTATCTTCATCGTATGCCGATCCTTTTAAAAGAAAAGTATGTTCAGATTGACCCGATACATTCAAGATGGTCTGATGAAGTTGTTCAATATATCGAAGTGGAACGATTTGCCGAATATTAACGATAATTTGCTTGTATTTTTTAACTTCACTTTCAAGTTTACTCAGTTCTTTACCACTATAAAACGAAATGAGACAATACATTTGAAGTGAGAATGCTGCATATTCGAGATTTCCGGTTTTGAGTTCAGTGTGGTAGGACTCCAGAATCAAGGCTAAATTTTCGCTCACACTTTCTTTCCAGTGACGTATGAGCATATTCACCATATGATGACTCCATGTACTTGATCTATCTGAAAATTTTTCTGTAATTTGAATGGCCAGTTGACCAAACTTGTACCCGCGATCAATATGACCAATGATCGCGCAAAGCATCATGCCATAAGACAGTACCACTGATGCTGCATGAGGGGTCAGTCCATGTTTGAGTGTGATTCGAATACCTTTAAAGACAAAAAAGGGAAATAATCCACTATGGGTTAAATACACTGGAAGTAAAACAAGATTGATCACCCGCATGGCTGCAAGCATTTTGGTATCAGTCATTACTGGTAGATTGAGAATTGATTCTGGGTTTCTTCCCATTAAAAAATATTTGTTCTGAAGAAACCCGATGACCATATCAATTTTTCCTGGTTTTTCAGGAATTCTGATATCCAGCTTTCCCAATACCAGAAACGCCAAATCAATGGCTTCAGACAAAAGATTGCGTGATATCAAAGACTGTATCCGAATTTCATAAGCTCTGACTTTATCTAAAAAATGATGTGCATTGGCTAGAACTTCTTCAATGAGTTGTTCAATTTCTTCAGATTTGCCAGAAAGATACGTGTTTTCAACAGCAGCATTAAAAATTTTAAGTGTCAATTCATATTGTTTGTGCCAACCATCCGAACGTATATAATGAATCGCTTTGATGATATAAGTCAGCGCCTGATCAATAGCCAGCGTTGAGCGCGCTTGTTTTGCCGCCAAATAATTAAGATTTGCAGCAATCCATCGTTTTTGGTCAGTGAGTAATGGTTGCACATCATTTTCATCAATCACACCTTTATCCCCGAGATTGATTTGATTGACAATATCGAAAAGAGTTTCGGACGCAATATTTTCAGGTTCACAATGATCATACCATTGAAAACCAATATCCAGATGATATTTTGCACGCGCGTTCACAGGAATGAGCGAATATGAAACGCGATGAATCCGGTCATGAGTAAATTTGTAATGGTTTTTATCAAGCAACACAATTAAATCTTCAATAACTGCTTCCTGAAGAATATGTGACAGCCTTTTGGGAGTTATATTGTTTATTATACATAAAATGTCAGTAGAAAACCGCCTGCCAATGCATGCAGCAGTTTTTAAAATATGGCGGGTTTGATGGGGCAATTTTTGAATTTTTGCTTCAATCATCTCTACTACATTTTCGCTGATATTTGTTTTCTGTATGGCATCCATGTCCTGTTGCCAGATGCCGGTTTTGGGATCATATTGCACCAGATTATCTGATTTCAAGGAGTTGATAAATTCAACCACAAAAAAAGGGTTGCCTCGTGTTTTTCGACTGATTATTTCTGACAGACTCCGGGTGGAATCTCCTTGATCGCCAAAAGTATCTTTCAGAAGTTCATTAATTTGTTCAATATCAAGCGGGCTCAGTGCCAGTTCATGAAAACGAATTCGAGACTTTCGAATGGAAGCTAAAGTTGGAATCAAAAGGTGCTCTTTTTGAATGTCATTATCACGATAAGCAATAATGATCAGAAAATATTGATGAATACCTGTGGCTAAAATTTCAATGAGTTTTAATGAAGCGGCATCTGCCCATTGAACATCATCCAAAAATAAAACCAATGGATGGTCATTTTGACAAAAGACCTGTACAAAGTTTTGAAACACCATATTTAAGCGATTTTGAGCCTCTGATGGTGGTAAATCTGCAATATTTTTTGATTTGCTGATAATGTACGATAATTCTGGAATGATTTCAGTTAAAACGCGGATATTGTCTCCAATGGCTTTTTTGATTTGTTTTTTCCATTGCAACACTTTTCTTTTTTTTTCAGAGAGTAACTGGCGGCACAAATCATTAAATGCATAAACAATGGCTTGATAAGGCTTTCGTTGAAACAAATCATGCTTACCAGCAATAAAAAAACCGCCGCGTTCGGCCACTTCTTCTTTTAATGTATTGACCAGAATGGTTTTGCCAATACCTGAATATCCAGTAACTGTCAGGAATTCAGCACGACATTTTGAATTTTTGGATTCTTTTGTTCCGCAACTTCTTAAAAATGCATCATAAAGTTGTTTTTGCGCGGTCGATCTCCCATACAATTTATTTTTCACTTTTATGATGTTCGGTTGTTTTGCAGGATCAATGGAAAACGAACGAATAGAACCATCTGGTTGAAGCATTTCTTTGCATTGTTTTAAGTCAGTTAATAGACTCCATGCGCTCTGGTATCGATTATTTGGTTCTTTTTCAAGCAGTTTCATCACAATTTTTGATATTTGCGGGGAGATTTTTTCATAGCTACCAAAATCATGAATAGCAACTTCATGAAGTGGTGTGGGAAATTTTGCCAGATGGCAATGGACAAGCTCTAATGGATCGCTTGACTGGAATGGCGGAACACCAGTCAATAGCTGGTAGAATGCTCCTCCCAGACCATACAGATCTGTCCGAAAATCAACAGCTTGATTGACACGTCCTGTTTGTTCTGGAGAAATATATGATAACGTCCCTTCCATAAGAAATGGATTGACCTGTCTTGTGTCTGTGTCTGATCTTTTGATGTGGGAGATACCAAAATCAATTAATTTCAACTGGCGGCTTTCCGGATTATAAATAAAATTTGCAGGCTGAATATCTTTGTGAATAATTTGCAAGGCATGAATTTCACCAAGAATTTGGGTCATACGAATGGCAATCAATAGAAAATCCCGAATAGAAAAAGAAAACGTGCGCTGATCCAGGGCCAGCCCTCCAAAGTCTTCCATGACAATACCAGAAGGCTGTTCTAAAGAAAGGTATTCATAAACATTAATAACACCCGCGCAATCGCTCAGTTTTTCCAAAATATCATATTCTAACTGAAATTTTACCAAAACATCTGGCTGTGGATATTCACAGTTCAACATCTTGATAATGACAGGCAAATCCTTTAGTTTGTGGTGCCCTTTCATGACCAACGTTCGTTGGCTTTCATATATTGTTTTTGTAAGGGTATAATTAGCGATATCCATAATGATATGCATATAAGCATGAATTGTGCCTTATCGGTAAGGCATTTTCCTGGATAGATTAATGGTGCGATCATAAATTTTCGGGTAGATCGTAGTAATCGAAATCCCAATCAATGTCCGAAACCAATGTAGGGGCGAACCTTATGGAATGCTCGAAAAATAAATTCCTCATTTACTTATGTGCCAAGAACGTGAAGGGGCGAACCTTATGTTCGCCCATCGTACATAGGAACGAAAGCGTTATTAGTTCGAGGGCGAACATAAGGTTCGCCCCTTCACGTTCTTGGCACATAAGTAAATGGGGAACTTATTTTTCGAGTTTTCCTATGTTCGCCCTTGTTATCTTAAATAGTTATTTCCAATAAAAACGTCCCTGCTCTGATTTTATCTCCACAGCAGGAAAACTACCAGTAGACTGTATATCGCCGAAAACCAAAACATCAGTGCCTGCATCAGGATTGTGCAAAAAAACTGGATTATTAACCATAGATGAAAACACTATGCCGCTAGGAGGTAATGACTCCATGCCCTCTGCCTCAATTTTAACAAATTCATCCGCAATCTTGAATATTGGATTATTTAATCGGCCACCATTGCATGCATTTAATACATACATACTGGAAATGCCATCAACACCGCACTTACTTTTTGCAGGAACCAGAGAAATAATAAATACTTTTCCTTCCCTGATGGATGGATCTGCGACAATGCGTTCACCTGCTTTTGGTAAATTAAAATACCATCCCACATGAGAGATGCCATCCTGTTTTTTGGGATACCAGACAATCGGGCTGTCAGAAACAACCATATAGCCTTCAGCATCATAGTCATGGTTCAGGGTTTGCTCTAATAATGTACAGTTATGATATGATGATTCCAGATTTTCAAGGTTGCTCAGTTTTCTTTCTTCATCAAATTCACCAAAATAAAAATGCTGATCGCGTTCATTATTCTGCCAATCCCATATGCCATAGACTGTTTGTTGATCAATGCTTCTTGTATCCCCATTTGTGATATAAGATCCTGTGCCGAAAACGACAATATAGCCATCATGATCCAGTAAACAATGTTTGAATATATCTGGTTTTGAAGTGATTGGTTGGGCTATGCCATGACTGTTTTTTGCTTGAAACAGAGGTTTGGGGTTATCTGATGTGCCATAGGCAATTTTCCAGTTTGAAGGGTTGGTGTCTGTAAGATCAAATTTCCATAAATTACCTTTTAAATCTCCTGCATAGGCATAGTCAACAATCCCATCAAAATTAATATCTACGAGTGATGGCGTTGAAAGACCATTGCAATCCCCCACATTCGTACTGATTGTTGCAACCTTCCCACCATTGTCTAATCGCCTGACATATAAAGCCGCAATACCATTTGAACTGGCATATCCATTTCCAAAAATAACGACCCAGCCTGTCTGTGAATTGACGATATAGGGGGTTGAGAAAGAATAGCCCATATCCACATCGGTATCATCGCCATTATTTTTTGATGGAAATTCCCAAAAAGGCATATTGGGATAATCAGCAGAAACATTTAAGCAGTAATAGCCTTTTCCGCCTTTACCCAGACCCCCCACGATATATTCGCCTGAATCGGTTTTTTTGTATGTGGGTGTTGCATTGACATAATAGTTATGCGGATAGTTCTGACTGACGAGATTTTTTAAGTTTTCGAAAATAAGATTGGGAACGTAAGCGCATTTTTCTTCACCTGTATTGGCATCAAAAACATGAAGCATACCATCGTTGGCTCCAATAAAAATGTTTTCTCTACCATGCGAATCTTTAATATAAAGCGGACTTGAATGGATGATATCACCCAGTTTAAAATATCTGTTTCTATAGTTATTATCATTGTTTCTTCTTTCATTGGAGGAATCACCTCGAACATAGTTAATGATTTGCGCTGCAATGTCTGAATCTGAATAGATTTGATTTATTAAATCAGATGACATATGGGTATTAAATTCAACATGTCCATTTCCATTTTTTGATGTGACAATAATTCTGGCAGACCATTCAATATCAGTCATTTTTTCGTTTGCCGACCATTTGGGATTTTCAAAGTCAAAGCTTGTGCTACTTCCAGTTTTCAGGCCATATGCTTTGAGATCTCCTGACCAGTCTTTCGAGTTATATGACCCCTGATAAACAGTAATATTGGTTTCAAGTTTGGGGCCACTAGATGAAATAGAGGCAACTGATCCTGAAGTTGGAATTTGATTGACAATCATTTGGATAGAGTTTGCCAGATCAGTGGCATCAGTTGTTTTAAAATAGCGACCTCTGCCATTGACAGCGGCGTGCCACAAATCATCAATCGCATGCTTATTATCAATCGTCATTTGTGGATCTCTACTACTTCTTTGATCAGGCTCCAACACTTCAGGCCATATTGGACATGGACAATCAGCATCGCATTGACAGTTTGAATCAGGAAGAATTTCTGGTGGACAACCAGGATAATCATCAGGTTCGATTGTACCGCCAACACCAAATGAAACACTGTATGTCACCATATGTTGATGGTGTGCATCATCACCCAAACGTGATGGAACATGGTTATCCAGATGGGGTGCAAGGTCATTTTCATAGTATTTCATGGCAACATCGGCAAGAGTATTATTGTATCCATCCTGAAAACAGATGCCATCAAAGTCAGAATCTGCATTGTCTACATTACCTACTTGTGGACTCATACCATTCCAGAAACCATCTGTCAGTACAATTGAAAATGCATGTTGGCATTCGCCGCCATTGTCATCATAGGGTGATTTTGATGCAAGGGTGGAATCACCCATATAATATTGACCGACTTCCTTTAAAGCCAGTCTCAAAGGAGTTCCCCCTTCATGAGGTGACTCATATAGCACATTGAGCAGGGTTTCAGCCTGATCTTCAACAGTGATATTTGTAATATCATCAGTATTTTTACACTTCACTGGTAATAAGGGTTGATTGACTGCATCATAATGATATGAAAGATTTTTATTATTGATAAAATAAAATCCAATTTTTGCATTTTCAATTGTATCAATCACTTTTGCAATGGCAGCTTTGACCGCATAAATGCGACGTCTGTGGTAGGTATACCAGTTTGCAAAGTTCTGACGTTCTTCCTGTACAGACCTTCCGAAGACAATATCATCAGGCGGGGTTGCTTCGGTGAGATTGATGACAGTATAATCTGGTTTTAAAGGAATTTTAAACCCAAATATTTTTAAAGCATTATCTCTAGCATATTCAACGACATAGTACTTGATTCGATCTTTTTCAAGATTGACAAGATAGATTTGGTTATCGTCACTAGATCTGACATAATAATGAGAACGTTTGACTTTAACAATTTTTGTATATCCCTTGAAAATAACCCAATTTTTCTTTAATGTTAAAAAATCCTTTGTCATATTTTTCGTCTTACTGGGATTCATAGGATTGATTGGCGGGTTTGTAGGATCGGCATTTGGTTTATTTGGCCAGGGAGTATACGTAATATAAGGATTGTAATAGAGTGTATTGTAAACATACCATTGGCTTAATAAAACCCAATGTCCTTTGACAAAATGCTCCTTAATAAGGTCTAAATCAATATCAAACTCCAGGCCAAGAATACTGAATGATAAACTTCGACCTTCAAGGGCTTCATCATCACCAAAAATATGCTCACTGCCGGCTGTAAAGACATAAGAAAAATTACTATAAAGATCAAGAAAGTCGTACCAGACATCATTATCAAAATTGCCGAAGTTTTCTCCGGTCATGATTTCGGCATCCATACTCCCTGAATTGTCAATAACAAACATCAGCATTGGCGGCGCTTGTTCAGCAATGGTTTCTAAAGGAACATCGGGTATTGTCAGGCATTCCACACCAGGACAATCATCAATGCCATTACAATCTTGATCAATACCATCACAGTTCACTTCAATGTTTCCGGAAAATCTTCCGGCATCAGCATCATCACAATCACAATTTTCGGTAGAATATCCGGTTGGCGGCATACAGCTATACATAAAATTATTTTCCATACCGCAGCCATCTTTATCACTATCCATGTAATATTTTGTTTTTAAACCTTCATCAATGGCACCATTACAGTTGTCATCTGAAGTATTGCATATTTCTGTTGCGCCAGGATAAACACGATCATTTTGATCGTTACAATCTTGATTATTTTCTACATATTCACCTGAGCAGGTTTCAAGGCCAACTTCATTATTTGGATCTCCATATCCATCATGATCTGAATCGAGATAGCAAATGACACAATTTCCATGTCCCGGGTATACATCAGGATCGTTATCATCGCAATCTGATGAATTATCAACAAACCCCTCAGTACATTCCCCCATTGCAGTCAGATCGCCATAACCATCTGAGTCATTGTCTTTATAGCAATCTTCTCCATTGGCATTAATGGCAAAAACAATAAGAATATACACGATCAATAAAAATATGTTCTTTTTTTTCATTGATATTTCCTCTCAGGGAATTACTGAAAAATGTGTTGCCCAATATGAATGATATTCAAAATGAGAGTGTAAATTTTTCGAGCATTCCTTCATTAATTTGTCGTCCAAATTGGTTGAAACAATTCCAATAACTTATATAATAATGTGATTAAAAAACCAGAACTGGACGATAATTAAACCTTTTAGAATCGTCTTCGATAGCCAATTTCAATAGTAGACACACTTCCACCATCTGTAGATCGCGCGATCAGTCGGTATTCATGAACATTATCACCAGATTTGTTCATATCTAACGATTCATTTCTTAAAACATCACCATCAGAGTAAATTTTTTGAATGGCTATATACTGGGATTGGCTGCATTGAGGCATATCAGTTAAAATATCTGAAACATTTTGACCGGTAAAAGATGTTAGATCAGGAGGGTCAGAATCCAAATATATCCAGGTAAGGGATCGATTATCGAAATCAGACGTAACTTCTTGTAGATTAGCGATCGAAGCATTTTCTAATTCATTTGAAGCTTCAACAATCGCAGCTTCCGCGCAATAGAAGCTGGTCGTTTTAGCCAACTCATTTTTTGCAAGGTAGATTTCTGTTGTGCTATATTCAAATGATGCAATCGCCATCAAAGTCATGATTGCCAATACCATTAAAACTAAAACTGTAATATTACCGGATTCTTTCATTCTTTTAACCCTTATTCGTATTGACGCATTTGTTTAGGGAAACCGAATGGTTTCAACACGAATCGACCGATTCATATACGCAACAATGACTTCAACAGTTTTTTGATTAACTGTTCCCAATGGATCAACATTGATTGTAATCGTATATTCGATATTATTGAGGTCGATTACTTGATTATTTGAAGTGCCATGATGATTATCAAGATCATCAAATGGAACACGTTCAATATAAGATTGTGCTAAAAGAATTCCTGTTGTTCTGTTTTGAGCCCATTGAATTCCTTTTAAAGATTGCGTTTGAAGACTGGCAATAGCAAGAAAGCCAGTAGACAGAATCAGGATGCTCACCATGACTTCCAAAAGACTGACACCTTGTTGATCGTATATTTTTGATAATGATTTCATAAATCTAAATTCCGAATTCTTACATATGCGGTTAATGTTTGTTCGCGTTTTAGTCTTTTTGATTGTCCGACAATTGTGATTCTAATCACTCGAATTTTTTCCCGATCTGAATCATTTACAATGGTAAATTGATTGTTGTCAGAATCATAATACTCAAAATCTAAAGATTGAATGCTCCGAACCAAAAGATATTCAGTATCGGTAACACCACACCAGCGATACAAGTTTTGTTCACCATCAGTTGTTTTCACATAATATGCGATATTTTCATTATTGCTATATGCCCAGCCATCGGAAGGTTCGGTGCTGTCGTGGGTAAAATGAATAGAATTGCCATCTGTATCAAGGTCATCATCTGAATTATCGAGAAAGCCAAGATAATCATCACTGGTCGGCGTTCTCCCCTTATTTGTAGATAGTGGATCACAGCCAGCGCGGCGAATTTCGGTTGTCATCATATTCATGGTAGAACGTAAATTTTGGAACATATCTGCAATATCTTTTTGTGTCGCACTTACCTTCGTGTTGGATACATAGACCTTCAATATGCTGGCTGAAAGCATGGTTGTCATTGCAATGTATATTAACAATTCTATCATTGTAAAACCATATTGATATTTATATTTAATTGAAATCATGGATATTTTCCTTGAATTTTTCATTCAACAACACTGAGATTTCCTGTAATGGTCATTGTTATTGAAAGGGGATCGCTGTCGGCGCCATGAATATTGATGGTCGAAATATTATTTATAGTGCCATCAATGTTGAATATTGGGTTGGTATCTGATTGAATTGTAATCCCTTTCCAGCCAAAATCTTCAATAAAATCTCTTGTTAAAAAAACATCTGAAATATTGTTTGAATTACGAATTAAATATTCTCTATTATTGACTATAATAAATGTTTGAGGCGTCCTTTGTCTAATCGCATGGATTTTAGCTTTTACCAAATCTGATATGATTGTCCGACCGGCTGCTTTTTTTTGATAAATTGGAAGATAATTCGTTGCTGAAAAAATTCCAATGGCTGCAAGAATTGAAAAAATCGCAATGACAACCATCAATTCCATAAGTGTGAAAGCATCAGCATGGGATCTATTCATAATAATGAAATGATCGGGTGGTTTGATTGCAAAATTAAATATCGCCATTATTTTGCTCCAGGTTGATTTTACTGAACTGATTTTACGCACGTTCCTCAGTAATTTTTAAGGTTAAAACAGGTAAAATAGCAAGAATCGTGCCAGCATTTGTCAGCAACAATCAAAAAGGATACTGATAGAACGTTGATGGGGGGCGATTTTTACGTTTACGTTTGTTTCAAATATGCCATAATTCTTAAAGATTTCAATGAAATGCATCACACCACTTTTTCCACACCTCATGATAGATCTGTTCAATCTTGTTTGTAAAGTCATTGCCATCACAAAAGCACGAATGAATCATTCTCGTTCGCATCTCACTTCTCAGGCGAGCCAGTAGATGCAGCGATTTTGACCAATACACTGCTTTTTCTACATATTGCACCTGTGTCTTTGCAACCCATTCATTGAGTCCCAAAGTATTCAGAATGCTTGTCACCATTCTTCCGGCATGACAGCTGCCATCAATTGTGATTATGGGGACGCCCATCCATAAGCCATGACAGGCAACTGTATGACCAGACCAGGGTTGGGTATCCAGCATCACATCAATTTCATGGTGTTTTTGTAAATAATCGTTAAAGGGTTGATATCCAAGATATTCGATACGATCTGATGCGATTCCTTTGAACTCAAACCATTGTTTGTACCTTCGAATATTGGACCCATCTGATAGTGTAATAGATTGGATGATCAGGCGGCTATCTGGAATAGACAACAATATTTCAGCCCACAAAGACAATATGTGCTCTGATACTTTGGTTAAATTGTGAAACGCACCAAAAGTAACATAGTTTTTTGTTAAAGCGGGCAGGTTGGATATATTTACCGAAAGATCGGGTGCATGATAGCAACAAAAACATGGATCAATACGAATTAACTTTTCAGTATAAAAAGAAGTGCATTCAACAGGATCAAGACAGGCATCTGTAAACAGATAGTTCATTGATTTCAGGCCAGTGGTGTTGGCATAACCCAGGTATGATATTTGAATAGGTGCTGGCTTTGAAGCAAAAATACGCAACCGATTTTTAGCGGTATGACCTGCCAAATCCACCAATATGTCGATGCCATCAGAACGAATCAGATCAATTACAGCAGCATTGCTGTATCCGCTGATATTTTTCCAGGTGTTTTGATATTTTGAAAGTCGATGTGTTACGTGATCTGGTTTTTGAACATCTGCATAGCAATAGACATCAAAGTTTTGGTGATATTTCAACAAGGGCTCGATAAAAAAAGATACCGGATGCATTCGAAAATCTGGCGATAGATACCCCACACGTATGGGGCGATGGATATCGGGTATATTGGCATGAAATGTTTGTTCTCTAATTGTTTGAGATATGTGATTTCCCCATTTTTGATGCTCATGAAATATGATTTCTTTTGATTGTTTGAAATCATAGTTTAATGCAAGCAGGTAATTACTCCAAATTTGATGCGAATCGGTTTTATTGGCGAGAGCTTTTTTGTATGAACAGATTGCATCATCAATCTGAGATCTTTTTAAATAAATATTGCCCAATTGATTGAATGCCATTGCCAATTGCCCACAGTCATCAGACTGCGAAATCACCTTCTGACAACAGGCAATGGCATTGTCCATGTTATGAAGCGCTTCATAAACCATAGATAGATGAATGTTCGCTTCATGATAATCAGGTTTTAAATCTAGTGCCTGAATAAAATATGTGCGGCTTTGTTTTAATTTTCGCTGGTAAAACAGTGCCATGCCCAGATTGTTGTGAACCCCCGGATCATCAGGTTTAATCGCCAAAGCTTTCTGATAATGGGTTATTGCCTGTTCAAAACGACCCACCTTTGCCAGATAAACAGCCAGATTACTGTGATATACATGACTTGAATCAAAAATTTGAATGGCCTTTTGAATGAGTTGAATGGCCTGATCCATTCGACCTGTTTTTGCAACGATTAGCCCAAGTAAATGCAGGGCATCCGGATGGTTGGGATTTGTTGTTAAAATATAATCACATTGCTTCTTAGCAGCTTCATATTGATCCTTTTCAAAAAGTGTAATGGCCTTATGAATTTCTTCGGGCATTCGATTTTGTAACTGGCTCATTGCGGTCCTCTCTTTTCACACCAAAAGATCCATAATGATCTAAAAACATGTTCCAATGAATCTACATATTGTTTTTGGTTACTGATTCCTGATTCAGTAATTCGATTTCGCATATTCATTCTCAAGGTATTCAGACTGTTGGGATCTTTTGAGAACTGTACTGCTTTTTTTACAAACGCCTGATGATCACTTGCAATCCATTCTGGTAGATCAAGGGCAAGCATCAAACGTTGTCCAATGCGTGATGCATGTCTATTTCCTGAAAGGGTTAATATGGGGATACCCATCCACAGGGCATGGCATGATGTTGTATGACCTGTCCAGGGTTGTGTATCCAACATGATATCAATCTGATGATGCAATTTTAAATAGTGTTCAAAAGGGAGTTTTCCAACGCATTGGATACGTTGTCTCTTAATGCCATAAGTTTCAAAACAGGAATGAAAATAACTGACAATATCCGGGTCATCAAAGGCTGAGGCCTGAAGCAATAATTTTGACTCAGGAACTTCCAAAAGCACATTTGACCAGAGTTTAATGATCATATCAGATATTTTTGAGGTATTATGAAACGCACCAAAGCAAAACTGCGGGTTGACCAATGATGGTAAGCGGGAAACAGGGACCCTGTTGCCAAGAGATGAGAGGCAAAAAAAATAAGGATCCAGATACGTTAATTGCTCTGTATAGTGTGAATCATATGTGCCTTTCGGGTCAATTGATGCATCAGTTAAACGATAATCAATATGTTTTAATCCACTGGTTGTTGGATACCCCAAATAGGTCATCTGAATGGGAGCAGGCTGATATGTCATGACACGAACCCGGCTATTCGCTGTATGGCCTGACAGATCAACGAGAATATCGATACCATCTGCGCGAATTTTATTGGCTAGCTGTCTGTCATCAATTGAGTGAATCTGACAAAAATGATCGACATGTTTTTGAAGGATTAAAGTTGTTTGATCTGGATTGGGCACATGTGCATAACAAAATATTTCAAATTGTTTTGAATCATAATGCACCAATGCCGGTTCAATAAAATAGCCGACTGAATGCCCACGAAAATCTGGTGACATATATGCCAACCGGATGGGGCGATCCGGATCAGGATAATTTGAAAATATCCCTTGATTTTTTGACTTTAAAGTAAAGGTGTTTCCCCATTGTTCATGATAATAAAAGAGTTCTGAAGAAGAAATATTTGGGCAATAATTGAGATATAGTAGTAAATTACTTTGGGCGACAGTTGAATCCGGTTCAAGGGCAAGGACATTCTTTATGTGGTCCACAGCTTCTGGCATACATCCAATGAGTCGATAGGCTTGAGATAAATTGGTATGAATACCGGTATGATTGGCATCAAGCGAAAGTCCAATTTGAAAATGTTCAAAGGCTTTCCGCCATTGTTTCATTTCGATATAACAGGTGCCCAGATTACTATGTATGTTTGCATTTTTACTATCAAAATGAAGTGCTTTCATAAAGTAATCATGGGCTTTAAAAATATCCTTTTTGTGAAAGGCGTTATGCGCTTGGGTCAATAAATCTGTACTTGCAGGCATGGCTTAAAATTCCTGTGAGATGTTCAAACGTTATGGAATGTTTTCGGTTATATGCTTCGATTGCGTCTTTGACAGATCCAAATTATCTTCAGAAACCAAAAAAACATAGGGTTTCTTTGATATTGGATTTTCTCCCTCAACAACAGTTGTATGATATACTGACTCAATATTTTGATATGTCAATACTTCTTTTGCGGATCCCATTCGAAAAATTGTTCCATGCTGCATTAGAATCAGCGTATCACAAAATTCACTGGCAAGGTTCAGGTCATGCAAAACAATCATGATGGACATATTGTTTTCACGTTTTAAACGATTTAATAATGTGAGTATCTGCAATTGGTGCGCAATATCCAAATGATTCGTCGGTTCATCCAATAAAAACAGTTTTGGTTCTTGAGCCAAAGCACGTGCGATACGAACCAACTGTTTTTCACCACCGCTTAAGGCATTGATTTGACGATTTCTTAATGATTCAATTTGTGTAAATTTCATCATTTTTTTTACAGTCTTCAGATCGTGTTCTGATTCCCAAAACTGCCAGCGCTTTTTATAGGGATTTCGGCCCAACAGAATATAATCTTCAACACAAATTGATTGATCAAGCTCTGTTGATTGCAGCACAATGGCAATTTCTTTGGACAAATCTTTTTGATTGTATGATTCAATAGAATGATTGCAATAGCAAATATTTCCTTGTTTTGCGGGAATATATCCAGTAACTGCTTTAAGCAATGTTGTCTTTCCTGAACCATTGGGACCTATGATCCCAACACAGCAGCCTTCAACAATGTCGAATGAAATATTGTTTAATTGAAACTGTGATGACTGACTGCAGCGCAACTGACTGACAGTTAAAACAGGGAATTTTTGAATCGTGTTACTCATTTTTTTACCAGTGCATAGATAAATATTGTTCCGCCCACAAGCCCTGTGACAATGCCAACAGGTAATTCCATAGGCCTGATAATCGTTCTTGCCAATAAATCACACAGTATGAGAAAGATTGCTCCTGTAATATAACTGGCTGGGATAATTGTTCGGTGGTCTGATCCTATGAATTGCCTGACAAAATGCGGTACAACCAATCCTACAAAACCAATGATCCCTGAAATCGATACACTAAATCCAGTCAGTATTGATGCCATAATCAGCAATACATTGCGAATACGTTCTACATTCAGTCCTAAATAAAAAGCATCTTCTTCTCCCAAAGACAGTATATTTAAATCAGATGAAAAAATACTTATGATCATACAACCAATTAACGAAACAGCCAGCAGACCATAAACAAGGAGCCGGTTGGGTTCTTCAAGTGAACCCATTGTCCAAAACATGATGCTGTGCATTTGTTCTGATTTTGAAAGAGATATAATCAGCATGAATAAGGAATTTGAAATAAAACTGATCATGACACCAATGAGAAGCAACCGCTGTATATTATGCACCATGCCAAGCGCATTGAGCATGTATATTATAATGATTATACATCCGGCGCCAATCATGCCAAAAAAAGGAAGGGATAAGGCATAATGCTGATTCAAAGATAATACGATACAAATACTAACACCCAGTGCCGCACCACCGGAAATGCCTAAAGTGTAAGGTTCAACCAATGGATTTCTAAAAATTGCTTGAAGAATCACTCCGGCAAGACTTAATGCCCCACCTACAGCAATACCAACAAGTATGCGGGGCACTCGTATTTCCATTAAGATTGTATATTCGATACTGTCAACGCCCTTGAAAAAAATCCAAAAAAGTTGATCAATGGAAATATTCATTGTACCCATTGACAGTGCGATCAGGCAGACACTCAAGAGTATCGTCAATAGAATACTAATTGTGATGCCCCATTTAATTGCTTTTCGATTCATGCATATTGTCCCTATCTAATTTCGGATGGAGTAATTGAATTAACTGTTGAAGCGCCTTTGAAAATGATTCAACTGTTGGGCTACAAAATAGTTCAGAATCAATAATATGAACTCTTTTAGATTGTGCGGCTTTTAAGGAATTAAACTGCAACCATCGTTGTTTTTCTTCCTCACCTGTCATCCCCATAGAAGTTATCAGAATAACATCTGGATTGCTGGCAATTACTTTTTCTTTACTATAAATCGCATTTTTTTCATTGGCCGCAATATTCATTCCCTTTGCAAGTGTAATCAGATCATTTACAAAACTCTCGCCTGTTGCAGCATATAAGGGTCTGGCACCCAGTTGAACAAATACTTTTTGCAGGGAGACATTATCAAGAGGGGCAGTCAATAATTTAATTCTGTTTCGTGCCAGGCGAACACGTTTTTCTGCCAGTTGTGTTTGCCCCAATTGTTGTCCCAAAGAGAGAAACTGATCCGCCATCTTATTAAAAGTATGGGGTTGTGAAAAATAAGCGGTTTTAAATCCGAGTAATTCAAATTTTTTCATTGCGCGATGGTCTGTTAAGTGAGTCGCAACAATCAAATCTGGATTCAGCCGAACAACTTCTTCAACATTAACATCTACAGCAGATGCAACACGCTTAATTTTTTGTGCATCTTTGGGTGTGTTGCAATATATAGTGTTTCCTACCAGAGATGTTCCCATTTCGAGCAGATAAATGCTTTCTGTCAAAGATGGCGCTAAAGACACGATACGTGTTTTGCCTGTTTGATTCTTTTCAATAGGTTTTTGTGATAAACAAACAGTCATACTGGAAAAGAAAAGCCATGCTATGAATACATTCACGATATTTTTACAAATAATCATACGTTCCTCAAATGAAGCAGGTGTGCACCTTGTGTTTGGTTTTATGTAAGATATCGCTTTTCAGTTCTTTCTTCAACAATTTTTTCTGAAACTTTTGGTTTTGTAACAATTTTCAGGAATGTTCAGAAAATAAGTTCCCCATTATTGATATTGTTCGTTTTGAGGTAATTGTACTGTAGAGACGTAGCATGCTACGTCTCTACACGACCTTATTTTTTTGTACGATCAAGAAAAATGGGCATGTTATTTTCCATCAATGGGGCGCATTTCCAAAAAGTTGGCCATTTATCGGAATCGAACCGATGGTCGAGAACAAATGTAGGGGCGAACCTCGTGTTCGCCCTCCGAACTAAAACCGGAATCAAACAGGCAGCCGGGCAGCAATCTGGATGATGAAATTAAAATGACTGCCAACAATCGAACCATTGAACCCATTGCCAAAAACAATACCTTTCACTTTGATGTTAAATTTCATAACCTGAGAGAATGGGAACTCGAATTATTGATATACGCCCTGGAGCTTGAAGATCAAC
>Ga0272440_1001409_pt1 | contig 19635 bp, 16 predicted proteins | sample SSMMMBAug17_FD_192440 | JGI IMG/M metagenome (GOLD analysis project Ga0272440, IMG submission 192440) | Marine sediment archaeal communities from Little Sippewissett salt marsh, Falmouth, MA, United States - SSM-MMB-Aug17 | ecosystem: Environmental > Aquatic > Marine > Wetlands > Sediment ...
TTCAAACAATGATTGATTCTACACAGGAAAATGTATCAGGCATTGTGCGAATAGAATTGTATAAAGGCAACTGTATTGTTTTGGGGCGAAAATCGGATCATTCCCTGTATCGTCATGATTTTGCAACCTTTGAGGATGATAATGTTTACCATCAGAAGGATGCGGAAGGATTTATTAAATTAAATGCATTGCGTATGAGAATTCATGGTATGGCAAAAAATAATAAAGGTGTGTAATGGCAAAACTCTGGGGCGGACGATTTTCTCAATCAACTGACAAACAAATGGAGGCGTTCAGTGCATCAATAGAATACGATAAGCGGTTGTATGCACAAGATATTGAAGGAAGTATTGCACATTGCCAGATGCTTGCAAGTCAAAAAATCATTGCAGAATCAGAGGCTACAACTCTTGTCAATGGTTTAAATCAAATCCAAACAGAAATTGAAACGAAAAAATTTAAAATAGACCCGGCGCTGGAAGATATTCACATGCATATAGAACACCGGTTGTCGGAACTATGCGGTGATATTGCAAAAAAAATTCATACCGCCCGAAGCCGAAATGATCAGATTTGTCTGGACATTCGCATGTATTTGAGGGATAAAACAAGTATTATTATTGATCTTTTAAAACAATTTCGTCAAGTTGTGGTTCAACTGGCAAAACAGAATATACATGTGATTATGCCCGGCTATACCCATTTACAACGCGCTCAACCCGTATTATTTTCACATCATCTGATGGCCTATTACGAAATGTTTACTCGAGATGCAGAACGTTTTCAGGATGCTTACAAACGCATTAATGTTATGCCTTTAGGAAGTGCAGCGCTGGCAGGAACAACTTTTCCAATAGATAGAGCGTTTACAGCCAAAAAGCTAAATTTTGATGCGGTTTCCAGAAACAGTATGGATTCTGTCTCAGATCGAGACTTTGTTATGGAATTTTTATCCTGTGCAAGCATTTGCATGGTTCATCTGAGTCGTTTATCTGAAGAACTTATTCTGTGGTCATCGCAAGAGTTCGCCTTTGTTACACTGTCTGATAGTTTTACCACCGGCAGCAGTATTATGCCTCAGAAAAAAAATCCAGATGCAGCCGAGTTAACACGTGGTAAATGTGGACGTGTTTTTGGCAGCTTGATGTCCATTCTTACCTTGATGAAAGGTCTGCCATTGGCTTACAATCGAGATATGCAGGAAGATAAGGAACCCTTATTTGATTCCATTGATACCCTTACAGCCTGTTTAAGCATTTATTGTCAGATGCTCCCTGAAATGCGAATCAATGAAAATAAAATGCGGACGGCTTGCAAAACGGGCTATCTTGATGCCACTGATCTTGCAGATTATCTGGCAGGTAAAGGATTACCCTTTCGCGAGGCGCATCATGTGTCAGGAAAAATCGTCCAGACAGCTATTCAACAAGGCAAAGAAATAACTGATATCCCTTTAAATGAATTGAAAAAATTTTCGTCTGTAATTGACTCGGATTTATTTCCCTTGCTAAGACCAGAAATCATGATTGACAGGCGGGACTGTATTGGTGGCACAGCAACAAGCCAGGTTCGTAACGCCATTGAACAGGCTCAGGAATCATTGAATAATGAATAAAAAAATAATTTTGCTCATTTTATGTATTGGACTTTTCATGTGTTTGGGATGTGGAAAAAAAGGAGATCCCAAATATTTGGTAAGCAAAAATTTATTGTCAACCTTATACATCAAGCAACAAACCATATCCAATAACCGCTAACAGGAAAAAAACTATGCCCATTACCTTTTATAAAATGAATGGGAGTGGAAATGATTTTATCATCATTGACAATCGTGATGGCCTTGTTGATAAGTCATCCATTACTAATTTTGTCAAAACGCTATGTCAGAGAAAGTTTTCAATAGGCGCTGATGGATTAATATTAATAGAGCCATCAACACGTGTAGATTTTAAATGGCGTTTTTATAATGCAGATGGCAGTGAGGCAGATATGTGTGGCAATGGTTCGCGATGCATATCTCGTCTGGCCAATCGGCTTGGTATTTGTGGCGACCATTTAAAGTTTGAAACACGAATCGGAATTATCGAAGCGATTGTTAAAGGTCCACGTGTACAAATATCAATGCCCTTACCCACCCACGTGAAGATGGATGAAGAAATTGAAGGAATTCCCAATTTAAGCCGAATTAATACAGGCGTACCCCATGCGGTAGTGATTGTTGATGATATAGAAAATACGCCTGTCGTTCGGACAGGTAAGATGATTCGACATCACCGCGCGTTTATGCCCGATGGCACGAATGTTAATTTTATGCGACGAATAGATAACAATCAGGCCGCCATTCGGACATATGAACGAGGCGTTGAAGATGAAACGTATTCTTGTGGAACAGGTGCTGTTGCATGTGCATTAATCGGTGCAATAAAATTTGGAATGGAATCCCCATTGACAATTCAAACATATGGTGGCGAAAATTTAAAAATCTTTTTTAAAAAAGAAGATATGATCTTTTCAAATATTTATCTTGAAGGCCCAACACAATTGGTTTACCAGGGTGAACTATTGGATGAAACCAACATATGAACGAGTATACTGCATATATAGCCATTGGCAGTAATATGGGAGACCGAAAAGCCAATTGTCTTAATGGAATCGACGCCCTTGTTGAATTATCAGAAGCCTGTTTAATTGGAACCTCAAAATTATACAAAACAGAACCTTTATATGTTGAAGATCAACAATGGTTTATTAATGCTGTATTTGCAATCAAAACAAAACGACCGCCTTTGGAACTGTTTCATATTGCCAAAAAAGTTGAAAAAAATTTTGGCCGAGATTATTCTGTACAACGATATGGTCCCCGAGTATTGGATCTGGATTTATTGATTGTTGACGACTTGATTGTCCAAACACCACAACTCATTTTGCCGCATCCAAGACTCCATGAACGGCGCTTTGTATTGCAACCATTTGTCGATATTGCTCCCAATCTAAATCATCCGGTATTGAACAAATCGATTCAGTCATTATTGTTCAATCTTGATGATGAACAAAAAAAGGTATATAGTTATAAATGATACTTCGATTATTAATATTCTGGGCGCTTTTGTATTTTGGATACCGGGCGATCAAAACAATCATGTTCGGCGCTTTAACGCATCAGCACAGGGAACCCTTGCATAATCACAAGCAACAAACAGTCATTGATGAAATGGTTCAAGATCCAATTTGTGGTGTTTATTTTCCGCGAAAGGATGGTGTTCGTGCAATAATTAAAGGTCAAGAATTTTTATTTTGTAGCAAGAAGTGTAAAGATAAATTTTTAGAACAACAATCATAATTTAATCTTTTTTAATTCAAGAAGAGGGTACAACACTATGACGACAACACGACAAATCATAACATTAATGCGTCATCCCAATGCATTGACTGTATATCGTATTATAGCGACGCCAGGAATTGTAGTTCTGTTAATGTTTCCATCACGATTGACAACATTTTTAGCGGCCTGGTTATTTATTGCTGCAGCAGTAACTGACTTTTTTGATGGTTTTTTGGCGCGTCGCCGAGGATTGGTATCAAATCTTGGAAAAGTGCTGGATCCATTGGCAGATAAGGTATTGGTTTGTTCTTCATTAATCATGCTGAGTAATTTGAGATGGATTCCTGGATGGTTGGTATGTATCATTATTGCACGTGAAATGGCAGTAACTGGATTGCGAGGCATATCTGCTGAAAAAATTGATGTTTCTGCCACTCAGTTGGGGAAATTCAAGACAGGTTTTCAAATTGCAGCGATTATTCCTTTGTTGTTTCATTATCCCTACTTTGATATAAATCTTCATGCCATAGGCATGGTGCTATTATGGGTTGCTTTAATTTTTACACTATGGTCCGGGATTGATTATTTTAGAAAATTTTTTAAAGCAATTTTATAATTATGCTTGACATATAAACCTTTATGTATTACTATTTTTTTTATCACAAACAAGCGGGAATAACTCAGTGGTAGAGTGCAACCTTGCCAAGGTTGAAGTCGCGGGTTCAAATCCCGTTTCCCGCTCTTTTCATTATTAAGGCGGCATGGCCAAGTGGTAAGGCAGCGGTCTGCAAAACCGTTATACTCCGGTTCAAATCCGGATGCCGCCTTTAATCTTTTCTTATGAATGACAAATCAGAACAAACTAAAATAATCTTACAAAAAATTATAAAAAACCTGTCAATCACTAGGTTTCTTTCGCATGGAACAGCAAGCAATTTGATTGTCAGGCTTGAAACCAGGGAGAGTATATGAATTCAAACAAAAATCCCATACAGATTATATGGGGTATTGTTCTGTCCATTACTGGCATTCTGGTTGTTTTGCAGGTACCAGAAAAGTTCAATCAAATGGGTGACGTTGCTTCGAACAATATGTTTGCAAGAGCCTGTTTTTATGGGCTTGGCATTTTTCTTTTTATTGGAGGAATTAAAAAATTGATACACGAATTTAAAAATAAACCTGACGATTCAGACAATGCTTGACATATCCGATTAAATATTTTAAATTCTTAATATTAGACGATATTCTCCAAATATTTATATATAAGTGGAACCAATATAAGTAATCGATCATATATGTTCGGGTATGTCTGAATCGTAGGCTGGAGATCCAAATCTTCATTATATAGTAATAAACATAATTAATTAATGAATTATGCGATGCGCTACGAAAATTTATGATCTTACTTACATCGGACAGAACCAAAAAAGACCGGTTCGATTCAATTGATAATTTATTAAAGGAATGCTCTGAAAATAAGTTTCCCATTTGGGTAGGAGTTTCAAATCTTTAGATTTGGACGTCACACGCTTTTCCCAAATCTAAGGATTTGGAAGGAAAAAAAATAGAGAACTTATTTTTGGGTATTTTTAAGAAGTGGAAAACAATTATGTCAGACGATGATCAACGAAGAGAAAAACGCTTTCAAGTCAATCAATATTATAGCGTTGAATTTTTAATCAATGGTCTAGGATGTCTTTATCAATGTAAGCTTTGGAATATTTCCAAAAAAGGGATGTGTATCATTGTAAAAGAGGATTCACCCGTTCTGGAATATTACAAAGTTGGGGATATTTTAAATATGCGATATTATGAGGAAGATTCTAATATTCCAACCCAGTATTTAAAGACCCGGATAAAGCATATCAGCAAGGATAATGCAGAACGTTTTAAAGGACACAAACTGGTTGGTCTTTATATTATGGAGGGGCAACATACCATTTCAATTCCAGATTGAATCCAGACCAAAAATGCAATGCAATACAGATTAAAATTTTTGAAAGCCATACATCATGAAATCATTGGCAAATTTTCATAGATCGATACGTCGCATCATGATCAGAAGCACCAATTGGATTGGTGATGCCATCATGACGACCCCTGCTGTCCGTGCAATCCGAAAAAATTTTCCGCATGCCCATATCACACTCCTTGCAAAACCCTGGGTGGCGCCGGTATTTCAATATAGTCCTCATGTCGATCATATCATGCACTATGAAGCAAATAGTTATCATTCAGGATTCAAAGGAAAGATTCAATTAATGAAAGATATCAGAGCGCATCAATTTGATACCGCAATATTGCTTCAGAATGCCATTGAGGCCGCAATACTTACATTTGGTGCAGGGATTGAGCGCCGCATTGGTTTTAATACCGATGCAAGAGGGATATTGCTGACACATGCGGTGCCAATTTCAAAAGCCATCAAAAGCATACATCAAACACAATACTATGTAAAAATGCTTGAGCTTGCCGGTATTCCAAATGCAGGTCTGGATCTGGAACTCTTTATTGGAAAACAAGATCGTATATCAGCATACAGGTTTCTTCAAAAAATCAATTCATCCCCTGAAATCAAATGGATTGGCCTGAATCCTAGCGCAACATATGGCACGGCCAAACAGTGGTTTCCCCAACGATTTTCTCAGCTTGCAGATCGTCTTGCCAGAGAATATCATGCAGGGGTTCTCATATTTGGGGGCCCCAAAGACAGACAACTAGGAGAACACGTTTGTGAAATGATGCAGACACCTGCTGTTAATTTGGCCGGTCAAACAACTCTTGGGATGGCAATGGCGCTGATTCAACAATGTCATGCATTTATTACAAATGATTCCGGTTTAATGCATATTGCCTGTGCATTACAAACACCGCTTGTTGCAATTTTTGGCTCTACAAATCCAATAACAACCGGACCCATTGGGAAGAATTCGCATATCGTTCAGGGAGAAACCTCATGTCGTCCATGTTTATTAACAGATTGCCCTAAAAAGCATCACATTTGCATGGATGCTGTCAAGGTGGATATGGTATATCAGAAGGTGGAGGAATTGTTGTGAATATTCTGATTGTCAAAACCAGTGCCATAGGTGATGTTACCCACACGCTTCCGGCATTGAATGCCATTCGAAAACATTATCCACATGCGCACATATCCTGGATTGTTGAGGAAGCGGCAAAAAATGTTATCGAGGGGCATCATGCGCTGGACGAGGTTTTCGTTTCCAAACGAAAAAAATGGATCAAGGATTTCCAGTCCAAAAAAGCGTTTACAGCATTCAAAGAAATGATAACGTTCATTCGTTGTCTTAGAAACAGAAAATACGATCTTGTTATTGATTTTCAAAACTTATTGAAAAGCAGCCTGTTCATTGCCCTGACACGTGCAAAAAACAAAGCGGGATATGGCGTTGGCATGGCGCATTCGGAATATAGCTACATCGTGCTTGATCATCGTGTGCCAGCGGTGAATATGGATTATCATGCTGTTTATAGAGAGCTGATTTTAATTGAAAAATTGGGTATTCCTGTAAAAAAAATTGAATTCAATTTGCCTGTTTTTGAATCCGATCGAAGGGAAATCGCATATCAGTTGTATCAAAATGGTGCGTTAAAACAAAAGCCATTAATTTCAATTAATCCAATGGCAAAATGGCATACAAAACTGTGGGACTTAACCAAATTTTCTCGTGTTGCTGATCAATGCAGTGCATGGGGTTTTCAGGTTGTTTTTACAGGTAGTCAGGATGACATTGATGGTGTGACTGAAATTCAAAGAATGATGAAATATGATGCAATCAATTTGTGCGGTAAAACAAGCCTTAAATCCTTGGCAGCATTGTACGAAAGATCCCAAATACTTATCACAACAGACACCGGCCCAATGCATATTGCCGCATCAATGGGTAAACCAGTTGTTGCGATATTTGGCCCCACAGCCCCTTGGCGTACAGGCCCGTTTGGTAATCAGCATGCTGTCGTTCGGGTTGACCTGCCCTGCAGTCCCTGTTTTAAAAAATATTGCGATAATCACGACTGTATGAAGAAAATAACTGTTGAATTGGTACTTGATGCCGTGAAAAAAAAGCTTGACGTTCTTTTAAATGAAATTTAATAATTAAAGCTATACTTCAGAACAAACCCCCTAACGAACAAATTTTATGAGAAGGGGAACTTTTTTTCAGAACATTCCTAAAAATGGAGGACATCCATGAAACAATTTCATATAATAATGATAGCAACAATTCTTGTATTCATAACAGGTGCAGCATGTCCAATCTATGCTGTTAAACCTGATGCTGTGCAATCTTTAAGATCTGTATCGCATATTATCAATACACCAACTCAAACCAGTAAGATTCAAATGAGTTGGCGACCGCCTGAAAATACCGCTGAAATACGTGGTTATTACACGCTTTTCAGCAGTGAACAATTTTACACGTTTACAGATATTAACACATTGGATATTCGGCCAATTGATGCATTGGAAACTGTCAGCATTGACTATGGTGAAGTTGATGATATCAGTGTATACTTCCATATTGCAGCGACCAGTACAAATGATGAAATTGGTGAAACCAGTTCCTATGGCCCAATTCGAATAGATACAAAAGCGCCTGCAAATCCTGTTTTAAAGACCGAGAAATATTCTACTTCACGTATCATTACATTAATTCTCGGTGCGACCAATGCGATTGAAATGTATTTAAGTAATACAGCTCATGGGGTAGGGGGAGAATGGGAACCATTGGTTAGCCCAAAAATCTGGGAACTAACCGAAGGACAGGGGCTCAAAACGATTTATGTTCAATTTCGAGATCGGGCCGACAATCGTACAAAAGCAATGGGTACATTGAGTTTGGATACAATTCCACCCGCTGTCAGTATTTCATCACAATCTCAACAAGAAACCAATCAGGCTGAAATAACCATTGATATTCTTTTCAGTGAGCCTGTTGAAAATTTTGTCGCGGCAGATATTTTTGTGAATAATTGTACAGTGAACAGTCTGGATGGAGCGGAGGATCGGTATACGTTAACAATATTACCGGGTGTTGCGGGTGAATTTTCTGTGCAAATCCCAAAAAACAAAGCTGAGGATGTTGCTGGTAATGGAAATGAGTCATCAGATTCATTGGTTCGTATCTTTGATCCTGTTGCACCTCAGGTCAGTCTTGTGTCATCGACACCTGAAAATACACGTAATCCTGAAATTAATGTAACAGTAACTTTTTCAGAACCTGTAAAGACATTTACAAAAGAAAATATTCAAACAGTCAATGTGTTAGAGATTAATTCTTTTACTCAGTCAGGAAATAAATATTTAATGACGCTCATTCCAGAGAATCAAGGATCAGTGGAAATGTTTATCCCAGAAAACGAAACCTTTGATAATGCCGGTAATGGCAATACACTGTCTGACACCCTTGTGCGCAATTATGATTCAGTTTCCCCCGCAATTTCAATCACGTCAAATACGAGAGAGACCACAAATATTGCACCCATACCGATCACCATTACATTCAATGAAAAGGTGAAAGGGTTTGAATCCACAGACATTATTACATATGGAACGATTAACAATTTTTATAGCCTTGATATGGAAAACAGTTATGCCAAGACATTTATCTTTGAACTGATTCCACCTGGACAGGGAGAAATATCTGTTAAGATCGCTGAAAATGCAGCGATTGATCGGGCGGGTAATGGTAACAGTGCTTCAGAGAAATTTGTGCGTGTTTATGATCTGACGCAACCCGATGTTTTTATCACCACTGAAGTCAACAGCATAACCAATCAATCATCCATTGCCTGTACTGCAACCTTTTCATCACCTGTTGAAAATTTGGAAACAAGTGATATTCTCTTAACCAATGCCATGCTTCAAGGTGATATTATTGGCTCGGATACAGTATTCACTTTTGAGATATCTCCGCAGAATGAAGGTGACGTTACGATATTGATACCAGAGGATTCTGTTTTTTCAAAGTCTGGCAATACCAATCGCAAAAGCAATGAGTACCATTTGACTTATGATATAATGCCCCCAACATTTGAATTAAAAAGCATTGAGAATGGTGCAAGCAATCAATCGCCTGTCCCAGTCACCCTTGTTTGTAATGAATGGATAAAGGGACTGAACAAAACAGATGTTCAAACTCAGGGCGTAAGTGATATCATCAACTTTACTGTCAACGATGATGTGGCTTCATTTGACGTGATTCCAGAAAATCCGGGACTGATGACCATTCAAATACAAGCCAATGCATTTTCAGATCTTGCAGGCAATGCAAATGCAATGACCCAAATGTTACAAATTGACTATGACATTACACAGCCAACCCTTACGCTGTCGTCCTCAACCAGTATACAGGTTGGAGAATCTCCCATTCCTGTAAGTATTGTTTTTTCCGAACCAGTTATTGACTTTGCATTATCAGACCTGTCCATAACCAATGCCATACCTTCGAACCTTCAAAAATTGGATACACATGACAATTTTACAAAAACATTCAAACTGAATCTGGTTCCAGTCAATCAAGGCGAAGTCTTCCTGACAGTGCCATCAGATATCGCAATGGATCGTGCGGGTAATACCAATCAAAGTTCTGAAACATTGGAACGTATGTATTCCAGTGACCGCCCCACAGTTTCGTTGTCATCAAGTTCTTCTAACATAACTGATATCACTCCCATTCCAATAGATATCTCATTTAGTACGAACGTTACTGGTTTTGATACAAATGATATTGTTGTTACCAATGGTGTTGTTGATCTATTCAGTGGTGCAGACGCTTTCTATAATTGTGAGATTAAACCCGCCAGTCAAGGGCAGGTAACTGTATATATTCCGGCTGATGTCGCACAGGATGGTACAAATTCAGGCAATGTGGCATCCGCACAACTGATTCGCATTTATGACTATAATGATGTTCCAGTTGCCATGGATGGTTCCTTTTCGATTAATGAAGATTCATCTGGCACATACCCATTAAAGGCAAATGATAGTGATGAATCAGACCATCTGACCTATACAGTTACCACGCAACTTCAGGGGGATATTATTATTAATGCCGACACAGGAGAATTGACTTACACACCAGAATCCAATTTTGCAGGCCAACGCATATTGACCTTTATTGTCAGTGATGGAAAGGCGGAATCAAACACCGCGAAGGTAACGATCACAGTGCAAGAAATGAATGATGTACCTGAGCTTGTTGTTCCCTTTATTGATCAAACAATTTATGAAGATAAACCTTTTGCATATTCCATTACAAATGCCTTTAAAGATATTGATGAAAATGATGTGCTTTCTTTTTCGGCCAAACAAACCAATGGTAACCCCCTGCCATCATGGTTGACTTTTGATCCAATTGGACCCTCTTTTTCAGGAATTCCAACAAATGATGATGTGGGACAGATTCATATCAAAGTCAAGGCCACAGATTTAAGCGGCACAGATATTTCTGATTCATTTTCACTCACAGTGAGCAACATAAACGATTTACCTGAAATTGACATCGCATCAACATTAGAAATGGATGAGAATAAATCCATTCAGACACCATTAACTGTATCAGATGTTGATTCAACATCATTATCCTTTTATGTCACAACAGATAATCCTGATTTGATCGCTTATACAGGTATAACATTCATCGGGCCGGGATTGATACAAAATCAAGATACAACCTATTCAGTGTTACCCGGGCCTTCAGGGTCGGCACAATTTACTATGACCATCCTTCCAGCACAAAACCAGTTTGGCACAGCACATTTACATATATGGCTGAGCGATGAAAATGATGCCATTTCATCAGTTGTTGCAGTCAATGTCCAGTCTGTTCGTTTTACGATATCGGGCACGACATCTTATTACAAGGGGTCATTTCCGGTTTCTAAGGTAAGTGTTTTATTGAAAGGAAACGAGACATATGAAACAACCACTGATGCTTATGGCCATTATACATTCTCAAACATACCAAGCGGAGACTATGTTGTTACAGCCTCAAGAAATGTGGATGCTGATTCTCTTGATGAAAGTATCAGCCCGATGGATGCGTCAATTATTGCCCGATCAATCGTACTATTAGAAGAATTGGATTGTTATGAATTGATTGCGGCTGATGTTTCTCGAAATGCAGATACAAGCGCAATGGATACCTCATTGGTTGCGCGTTTATCCGCCGGATTGATCACTGAATATGATCCTGAAAATATTCACTGGGTATTTGTCAGCGACCCCATTAATGATTGTTCCTCATGGGCCAACGCTGAATTGATTAACGATTATAATATCAAATATAATTCAACGCATCCTATCGTTGATTTGAAATCTGATCGGTCAGATATGGATTTTATCGCCATTCGCTTGGGTGATGTTACCGGAAACTGGCCTGATAATCACATGCGAAAACGCCGGAAAAGAGATTATGATGACCCGCCCTTTTTAATTTCCAAAAAGCAGGGGGAAACATTTCAGATGCCTGTTGTGTTAAGTGAGTCATACACGATTGTTGGACTTGAAGTAATCATTCAATACAATACTGAGTATCTTCGCCTGATTGGTGTGGATCAAACTCAGACAATATTTGCTGACAGTAATTATCAATTGTTAAGTCATACCTACACGAATGATTCGATTCCACCTGATGACAAACTTGTTTCATTCGAATATCATTCATCACATTTAATAAACGAGACGGGCAACGTTTTAATGTTGAATTTCGAGGTCTTAAACAATTCTGGAAAAACACCGGTTAAAATCAGAAAATATGTAATGAATGAAAAAGTTGTTACAGGCGGTTTTCAAGATCCAAATGATGAAAGTATGATTCGTTATAATTTTGATGTCTATATTGATTCGAATCATACACAAACAAATAATTGTTTAATTGAATCCATAATGACAATCCAGGAATTCTCAACAGGACAACGTCATGATTTATTGCCTTTAATTGAATATTTAAAAATTTGTAGTGGGATAAGGGAATAAAATAATTGAAAGGACCTATTCTTTTTCAATCTGTGGATAATTTCGCCATCCCAATCGTTTTAATGCGCGATAAGCATACATCTGCACATACCAATGATGGCAGTCTTTAGCAAAACGTTTAATGGGGGGAATAAGATTACGATCACGTTGTCGCCCCAAGGCAAATAAGGCCTGACAGGCGACATTTACATCAGGATCAGAAAGATAGTTTAAAAAAATTGTGTTATCTGTTGCAATTTTTGAATCTGAAAGAAAACGAATCAACCAATATTTTAAAACAGGATGATTGGTTTGCTCTAACCATTTCAATGCCAGTTGATGGTCGCCTCTGGTTTGTGTGAAAGTGTTTGATTTTAATAAAACCACAGCCTGCCGCCAATCCTTTTGATGATACGCACTTTTTAATGCCTGTTGCCAGTCTTTTTGACTGGCATTTTTGTCAAAATTTACTGGCATTTGTAAAATAATCAGACCAATCAATACAAACATTATCCCCACAACCAGAAACTGACACACAAAAGCAGGTATCCGCATGAAACCGAAAAAGCCAAAAAGACCCTGCATTATTAATATATACAGCAAAATGGGCGCGCATAAAACCAGCGACAAAAGAATACATACCCGAAAAAAATCATTGACATCTGTTTGTTCTGAAAATTGAGTAAAGATAGATTTTGCTTCACGCAAAAAATCCATAATATCTGTCTTAACAACTGTATGTTCCTTTATTTGAAAAAGAATATGAGGGGGGGCAATTTTTAATACAATAGATGCCATATTGTTTTCAGACACTGGCAAATAATCGTAGAGAATACATTTTCGTTCAACCGCTTTTATATAACGCTTTGCCTCATTCTTTTCAGCAGAAATATAGCAGGTCTTTTGTTGCTTTAATGCAAAAGGTTTAATGATTTCACCAGGGTAAAGTGTATAGCGATAATACAGATCATTCAATTGATGTCCCAATTCATTTGGCAGCAATAAATAATCCCTGATAGAAAGAAATGAAACAGAACGTCCAGCGCCAAATCCCACAATACACATGAATAAAATAGGCAAACACCAGAATAATTTTGGATTGGGGACTAATTTTTTAGATGTTTTAGGAATAATGATAATGATGGCAGATAATAATGGCAGCATAATGCCTAAGTAAAAGGTAAAGACACTCAGTCCATTTATATTTGCAAAATAAATCGCAAGAAGCCATTGAAATAATATAATAATTAAGAATAACTTATTCTTTTGAGCGATATTTACCCAAAACCATGACACAAACAGAGCGAGGATTATTATTCCCAGGCCGATAGTACCGGTAAAAAATAGTCCACCAATAAAGGCAATATCTAAAGATTCTAATTGTGGCAAAACATGTACATTGGGAATTACGAAATATCCACTGGCCTGTAAGCATTGAATTTGATTTGCCAATTGAAGATTTGCCATATAAACGTGGTATGTGGAAATTATCTGGCTTATTGCGAGGCCAATCAGGGTTATTGGAAAAATTCGGTAATTATTCATGAACAAAAAATGCATCAATCAAATAAAAAAGTCAATATCTTTCATGAACATCATCAGCCAAGCAGGCAAATCTGTAAATTTTTAGCATTCTGTTTACAGATATATGCACATTTTCTGTATAAAGAGACAGACCTTCAAAACAAAAATTAGAAATTTATTTTGACAAGTGAACCTAAATATGAAAAACATCACGTAAAATATAAAAAACGTGTTCAATCATTGACTTTTAATACGGATAATTTATGGAGCAACCTTTTTCATCTAATGGCATAACGAAAATAGAAAAACAAGGCCAACTGACCCTTGATTTTGAAGATATTCAATTCTTGAGACAATTATTTGGTGAAAATAATAAAAATCTGAATATCATTGCACAAAATCTTGATGTCAAAATCAATCACCGCGGCAGTGCATTGATTATACGCGGCGAACAGCTTATGAATCAACTGGCTGCCAATATTATTACTCAACTGCATGGCCTGATGCAGCAAAGTTATCCGGTTTATGAACAGGATGTTGAATATGCCATTCGCATTTTGAGCCAGGACAATTCTGCCAGCCTGAAAAAAATATTTTTAGAATCTGTGTATATCACCACCAAAAAAGCACCGGTCACCCCACGTTCAAAAAATCAAAAAGATTATATCGAATCAATTAAATCGTATGACATTGTATTTGGCATTGGCCCTGCTGGAACAGGTAAAACGTATCTGGCAATGGCGATGGCAGTCTCCGCCTTATGTAAAAACGAAATTCGACGTATTGTTCTCACGCGGCCGGCTGTAGAAGCAGGTGAATCCCTTGGTTTTTTACCTGGCGATCTTGCAGAAAAAGTCAATCCTTATCTTCGCCCACTTTACGATGCACTTCATGATATGATGCCTTTTGAAAAAGCTTCTGACTTTATGCACAAAGGTGCTATTGAAGTTGCACCACTGGCCTTTATGCGTGGACGTACACTGAACGATTCTTTTGTCATACTGGATGAGGCACAAAATACAACATCAGAACAAATGAAAATGTTTCTGACACGCCTGGGATATCATACCAAAGCTGTTATTACAGGAGACATCACACAAATCGATTTGCCAGGCAATAAATCATCCGGACTCATTGAAGCATCGAAACTCCTGAAACATATCAATGGCATACGTTTTGTATCATTCACCAAATATGATGTCATTCGGCATAAGCTGGTTTCAGATATTATTGAGGCTTACGAAAAACAATGCAACTTGTAAAAAAATCATCCAAAACAAACTTTTTTAGCTCTCAATATCCGCGATGGATACTGCTGTTTACGCTGACATTTGCTTTGACATTAATGCTATATCCCAATCTTGTTGTCACAAAACATATTTATGAATTGGGTGACGTGGCCGAACGAAATATCAAAGCCCCAACTGATTTACTTATTGAAGACAAAGAAGCAACAAAGACATCTCGTCAACAATCACTTGATGCGGTTTTAACAGTTTATGATTTTGACGATACCCTTGTTTTCAAGCTGATGAAAAAAATTCAGGATGCATTCTCTGAAATGAGAATTTATCTTGATGAAATTGAAGAACAAATCAGAGAACAACAAGAAAAAACAAGCTCAGAAGCGCACCCCCATACAGAGACAACCGCTATCCCATCGCAATCTCAGGTAACAACAACAGATATTCAATCAGAAGCTCAGGCCAATGCAAAGACCAAGGTAGAAAATTTACCGATGTCTGAAAGTCCAGATTATCTCAAAGCCATCCAGGAAAAAAAAGCTGAATTTCTTGATAATCTGGGTGTTCAAATTTCCGATTCCAACTATCTCACGCTTGTAAACAAACGCTTTTCTAAAGAAATTCAGGATTTAACCAATCAAATATTAAGGGCGCTCTTAATCAATGGTGTGGTATCAAACAAGACCTTACTGTTGAAAGAGGCCAATGATGGCATTATTGTTAAAAATATTGCCTCGCAAAAAGAACAAATCGTCAAAGATGTCAAACGTTTTTATGGTGTGGATCAGGCCAAGGCAATGGTATGGATTATTGGTCAGCCATTATTGAAAGATCTAGATTATGAAATTATTACGCTGATTGTCGATCTTGTCCAATCTTTAATACAACCGAATGTTACAATTAACAAAAGAGAAACTGAGATCAGAAAAGATCAAGCATGGACATCAATAAACCCCATTCTTTTTCAGATCAAAGCCGGAGAAATGCTGTTGCGTGAAGGGGAACGTATCAACAAGCAGCAACTTTTAAAAATTGATGCCTTAAACCAAATGGAAAATCAGGGGAAAACCCTTGCCAAAAGCTTTGGACTGGCAATCATCATGTTTATTTTACTGGTTACATTCCATATTATTCTTTTTGGGCACGCACCATATATCACCTTGAATTATAATAAGAATTTACTCTTTATATCATTAATTCTTGTCTTGTTTGTTTTTATTACAGAAATCTCAGTTGCATTTGCCAAATCTTTTACACAAAATGGTGTAACACCATTGTCGTTATCATCAATGGTGTTCGGAATACCAGTAGCTGCAGGGTCAATGACAATCTGTCTATTTATGGGGATGCGTGCAGCCTTTCCATTTGCGTTGATCACATCTATTTGTGCCGCAGTTCTTTTTGAGAATAATCTAACATATTTTATTTATTTTTTTATTAATAGTGCAATGGGGGCATATTGGCTTCGTTATTGTCGGGAAAGAAATGTATTTATCAAAGCGGGTGCAAAAATCGGCCTGTTAAATATAATTGTTGCGACAGCCATACGCGCATACAGTTCTGAATTGTTTTTGAGTAAGCTGTTTCTGGACTGGATTTTTGGATATATCGGCGGGCTCAGTGCCGGCATTATCACTGCTGGCATTACGCCAATGATGGAAATCACCTTTGCATATACAACTGATATTAAGCTTCTCGAACTGGCAAATTTGGATAAACCATTACTTCATCGGCTGATGCTCGAAGCGCCTGGTACGTATCATCATTCGGTAATCGTTGGCAGTATGGTCGAGGCGGCGGCCTCTGAAATTGGTGCCAATCCACTTCTTGCGAAGGTTTGTGGTTATTATCATGATATTGGAAAAATGAAAAATCCCCTCTATTTTATTGAAAATCAACAAAGGGGTGTTAATCGGCACAATAAGCTGGCACCATCCATGTCGAGCCTGATTATTATCTCTCATGTCAAACATGGTGTTGAAATGGCCAAAAAATATAAGCTGGGAAAAGCGATTTGTGATACAATTCAGCAGCATCATGGCAGCAGTATGATTTCATTTTTTTATGAAAAAGCCAGGCAGCAGAAGGGTGAAAATGCAGTAAAAGAAGATGATTTTAGATATCCTGGCCCAAAACCACAAACCCGCGAGGCTGGACTGGTTATGCTGGCTGATGTTGTTGAAGCGGCTTCACGTGCGTTAGATAATCCAACACCTGCTCGTATTCAGGGACTTGTTCAACGTCTGATCAATAAAATTTTTTCAGATGGCCAACTGGATAACTGTGAATTGACACTCAGAGATCTCCACAGAATTGCGCATAAATTTAATAAAATCCTCACCGGAATTCATCATCACCGCATCGAATATACTGAAGCTGCTGTAAAAGGAAGTCAAAAACAAAAAGCAAAAAATAAAGCCAAAAACAATGGCGCACAACAAAAAACAGCTCAATCGAAATCCTCGAAGCCGAAGCCCGAGACTGTTAAATCCAACGCCAATGGTTTAAAAAGGCTTGGACTGGAAAAAACTTAATAAACTTATTCAGGAGGCCAATATGAAAGATCAAATTGATCCTTATAAAAAGTTTGCAGAAAATATGTTTCATGCGGATTCAATATACCTGCCAGAAATATTGTCTCTGATGATTAATGAGGATCAGGCAACTCTTTTGATTTCATTACCCGGAACAGTTCATCAGATGAGTGAAAAACTGGGTCGGTCAACCGATGAAATCGCATCAGATTTAAAAGATATGTTTAGAAAAGGCCTGGCATTCAAAAAAGTAAAAAATGATGATACGCACTGGAAAGCACCTGCTCATATTGCCCAGTTTCATGATGCCACAATTACCTGGCCTGAAGCAACCCAAGAATTTTACGATGCCTGGCAACGCTATATGTCCGAGGAATGGCCAAAGCTGGCGCCAATGCTGACTCAACTTTTGCCAAGACCGGTGACCCGAGTTATTCCTATTGGAGAAAGTATTGATACAGGAAAGGCAAAAATTCTTTCCCCGGAAAATGTGCGGGAAATCATTGAAACCGCCACAAAATTGGCGGTGACAAACTGTACCTGTCGTTTAAGTATGCGCAATTGTGATGCGCCTTTGGAAGTTTGTATTCAAGTGAATCGGGGCGCAGCATATACCATTGAACGGGGTTCCGGACGTGAAATAACAAAAGCTGAAGCTTTTGAGATTATTGAAAAATCAGAGGAAGCAGGCCTTGTGCATGTGACCATGAACAAGGCAGATGTGGGCGCATTTATTTGTAATTGTTGTGGGTGCTGTTGTCAATCGTTTACACTGCTTATTTCTGATGGTGTGGCGCTTTGTGATCCCAGCAGATATATTCCTGAGATAAATGTGGATGCATGTTCTGGATGTGAAACATGCGTGGAGCGGTGCTGGTTTCACGCGATTCATTTAAATGATGAGGGGTACGCCTGTGTTGACGAAAAAAAATGCCTGGGATGTGGGCAATGCGCCATTGGATGTCCGGAGGATGCCATTAAACTGGTAGAAAAGCGTCCGGTGGATTTTATTCCAACATAGGAATCATCGAAAAATAAGTGCCCCCATTTATCTTGAACGTATAATAGTTTGGCACGTAGAGACGTAGCATGCTACGTCTCTACAGAACAAAAACCCCTGACGAAAATATTTTTGAAATAGGGAACATATTTCAACGCATTCCTTAAAAAAAACAATGTCAAATAAAAAAAAACGAAATTCATACTTAAAGAACGTCAATCGACTGGTCATAAAGCTGGGCAGTAATGTTCTCACGACCAATCAAGGGCTTAATATTACAGTAATCCGCCAGCTTGCCATGCAAGTGCATCAGTTGATTGAAATGGGTAAACAGATTACAATCGTTTCATCGGGCGCAATGGCTGCGGGCATGCGCAAATTAAACCTCAAAACCAGACCATCAGAAATCCCTTTAAAACAGGCTGTCGCAGCAATTGGCCAGGCCGGACTGATTCAGGAATACGAAAAAGCCTTTGAATTTTTTGATCATAAGGTTGCCCAGGTTTTATTGACCCGGACAGATTTATCAAATCGTACACGATATCTGAATGCGAGAAATACCATTCGTGCATTACTTGCCTGGAATGTCACCCCCATTATCAATGAAAATGATACTGTCGCTGTTGAAGAAATAAAGTTTGGCGATAATGACCATTTGTCGGCGATGATTGCATTGATGCTCAATGCTGATCTGTTAATTAATCTTACAGATATTGATGGTTTGTTTGATAAAGATCCCAGGAAAAATAATGATGCCCAATTGATGCCATTGATTACATCTTTTACCCGAGATCTGGAAAGCTGTGCATCAGATATACCAGGAACATTGGGCACCGGTGGCATGCTAACAAAAATAAAAGCGGCACAAAAAGTTACCACAGCCGGTATTCCAATGGTTATCGCTAAAGCATCAATGGATGTTCTCAGTCAGATTCTTGATGCTCAGCCTGTGGGAACGTTCTTTGTCCCAAAAAATCAAAAAATGAAAAATCGAAAATGCTGGATTGCTTTTTCCAAAAAGACGCGGGGGCACA
>Ga0272440_1001410_pt1 | contig 19629 bp, 15 predicted proteins | sample SSMMMBAug17_FD_192440 | JGI IMG/M metagenome (GOLD analysis project Ga0272440, IMG submission 192440) | Marine sediment archaeal communities from Little Sippewissett salt marsh, Falmouth, MA, United States - SSM-MMB-Aug17 | ecosystem: Environmental > Aquatic > Marine > Wetlands > Sediment ...
TAATTCTCGAATTAATATTATTAATAAATTTTTGGAAGGTATTAAAGACTGCAAATTTATAAAACCAGCTTTTCCATATGATAAAAGAATTCCATATTATGATTTTATGGTCAGGCTTAAAAGTAAAGAAATAAGAGATAAATTTATTGTTTATATGCAAAGTAAAGGAATTTCAACAGGTGTACATACAATGCCTGTTCCATATTTATCATATTATAAAAAATTTAATGCTAAAATACCGAATGCCATGAGAATATGGGAAGAATATGTTGTTTTGCCTTTATATGTTGATATGAATGAAAAAAATATTGACTTTATAATTGAATCTATTGTAAAATTTTAAATATTTATACTATCAATAATCCAACTTGATTTTTTGGGGGAACATTTTTTTTCTTTGAAGAAAACTCTCAACATTTTATTTGTTAAAATAAAAAAATTATCAAAAATTAAAGTTGATGGTATCGTAAAAAGTCAAAAAATGAGATTTTTATCTGTTTAACAATTTGAAATTATTAATACCAATCTTTGTATTATTGACTTTTTACGAGACCATCAAAGTTGGATATAATAAATACAATATTTATTTCAATTTATAGGTTACTTATATAATCTTTTAATAATAAATGGAAATTATAATGCATTGTTTGCTTGTAATACCTGAACCTAAGATGTGGCCAATTCATAATACTGGTATATTGTATATTGGTGCAATGTTGGAAAAAGAAGGTCATGAGGTAGAAATATATGACTGCTCAAAAGAATATTTTTTAGGGAACGATGCAATTGATCAGTATCGAATTTTTTTACATGCTAAAAAAAATTTTGAAATGATTGGTTTTGGATTTTGTACGCCCCAGGCTCCTTTAGTATATTTATTGGTCAAGGAAACAAAACAAATATTACCTAATTCTATTATTATTTTTGGAGGCCCTCATCCAACAGCCTTACCAGAATTAACAATGGATGAATGTCCAGATGTTGATATTATTGTACGAAATGAAGGTGAAATAACAATATCAGAAATAATTAATGGAAAACAACTGAATGAAATTTCAGGAATATCTTATAAAAATAAAAATAAGATTATTCATAATCCACCAAGGGCATTTTTCAATGAGCTTGATTTGTTACCAATTCCAGCTAGACATTTAATTGATATGGAATATTATATTTCTCCAAAAAAATTTGATGATGTCTATGCTGGAGGAAGAAGAATGGCAACTATTATTACTTCAAGAGGATGTACAGGAAAATGTGATTTTTGTGGCGGTTGGGTTATGATGGGGTGTAAACCAAGATTTCATTCTATTGAAAGAATTTTTGAAGAAATTGAAATATTAATTAATAATTATAATGTTGAATTGATAAATTTTCAGGATGATTCATTTTTTCTTGATTCTAACAGGGCACAAAAAATATGTTCGAAAATGATCAAAACTAGCTTAAATAAAAAAATCAAATGGTTTTGTCATTTAACAGCTGCACAGGTAAAATCTCGATTTTTAAATATGCTTATTGAAGCTGGTTGCTATCAAGTTGGAATTGGATTTGAATCATTTTCTCCTGATACACTACTTAATATGCATAAGCCAAGTACAAAAAACAGAAATATAAAAACTGTAAAACTAATAAAAAAATCTGGAATTCAGTGTCTTGGTTATTTTATGTCTGGTTATTTAAATGAGACAAAAGAATCAATAGAAAAAACACAAGATATGCAAAAATATTGTGCCTTAGACTTGCCATCATGGACTCATTATATCCCATTTCCAGGTACTAAAGATTTTGATGAACTTTATAAAACTAAAAAGATTGGCGATTTAGATTGGGGTAGTTATGATATGGCTCAACATGCAATTACTCTTTTTAAAAGAAATTATTCAGCAGTATCATATCCCATCTATTTATCTTTATATCTTTCACATATTGAAAACTATCACTTTATAAGACGATATCTACATGGTATTAAAATTCGAACACAAAAATTTTGCTCTGACACAGGTATGAAATTACCGCAGTTTGAATGGCCAATGCCAACATATGATAATAATAATGATATTAATATAGAATTGAAGAAGGGAATAGATAAAATTCATGAATGGGATCTATTCATTGCTCATAAGAATTTATTAGATTCACTCGAATCTTGTCATTCGGATTTGGAACATCGACTATGTCTTGAATCTTTAATATATATTCATTTACAAAGAATGGAAGACAAAATGGCTTTTGAGTATTTTAAGAAACTTACTCCTTTTTTAAATCAAAATGAAGCTCTTTTTTATCTTGCTATTGGGAATTGTAGTCTTGGAAATTATTCAAATGCTTTACGTATTCTTTATAAAACAGAAAAAGAAAAAAAAATTCAATTAGATAAAAAAAATAATATGTTAATTGTTTACCTTTCTATTCTTATGGGGTTTCATAAATTTATAGAAAAATCAGAGAATAATATAAATTCGGATATTGATTTTGAATTGAATATTAAATTATGGAAAAATTTAAATGGAACTTACTATCACAAAGGAATTCCCTATATATTTGACAGATATAAATCTGTTCAAATTAAAGACATAATAGACATTAAAGAATTTGATCGTTTGATAGCTCCTCATGAATATAGATTTCTAACTTATTATTTTTTCTTAAAGAAAAAATTAATTAAGCAAAATATTTCAAAAATTGTATGTATTGGTTTTGATCGTTGGACAAGAATGATTATAAAATACCTTAAAGAAACTAATGATTTTGAACTTATAGGTATTATAGATGATAGAATTTCTGAAATCTTACATGAATATGAAAAAAAATCAATTTTTTCATTTGATAAAGTATTACCTATAATTAATAATAAAATTGGTGTGATTATTACTACTGATGTTAATACTGAAAATATTTCAACAATAATAAAGAATAAAATGAATGGTTATCAAATTTTTAAATTGTTTCCGGAGGTTAATGATACTTTTTTATTACCTTCAATGACAAGAGAAATTAAAGGGATTCCCATTCATAAATTTGTATAGAAAGGTAAAAAAAATATGAATAAAGATGATATTGTTGCCAGTTATAGCCAATTATCTTTGATTGAAAAATCAGCTCGATTAAAGAGGGAACATGAATATGCTGTACGTTTAAATGACTACTTTAACAATAGCTTAGGCTCAACTTATGACAAGTTAGTAAATTTTTCCAAATATGTCCCACGCCAGACATTAACACACTTTCTGGCAAAATATGAAATTTTTAAGCGTATAATAAACGTGCATGGTGATATAATTGAATGTGGGGTTTTTTTAGGTGGCGGACTTATGACATGGGCACAGCTAACATCTATTTTTGAACCTGTATATCATATGAGTCGAATTATAGGATTTGACACATTTGAAGGTTTTCGAGACATACATGAAAATGATCAAGGTGCAAAAGATTCTATACATAAGAAAGTTGGTGGTGCATCTGCTGATTCTTATAAAGATTTAATAGAATGTATTGAATTATACGATATGAACCGTCATATAGGTCATATTCCAAAGGTTCAATTAATAAAAGGAGATATAAGGAAAACATTGGAAGAATATATAGATTCAAATCCACATCTTGTAGTTCGTTTATTATATCTGGATATGGATCTTTACGAACCAACAAAGATTGCAATACAATTACTCTTCCCACGTATGCCTAAGGGTGCTATTATTGTATTTGATGAATTGGCTAACCCTCAATGGCCTGGGGAGACAAAAGCTGTATTTGAAACATTAGGATTGAATAATTTACAACTTGAAAAATTACCCTTTCATTCAGCATTATCTTTTTCAGTATTATGAATACAAAAAACACAAAAAATATTGAATTTAGAGAAATAAAATTAAAAGAGATATCAGCAGTAAGTAATCTGTTTAATGAAAAATGGCGTATAAATCATATATTTTATCGAAAACCTGAGGTACTTAAATGGCAATATTATGAAAATCCAATTCGCAGCGAGTATACTGATGATATGACACTTTTAGGTGTTTTTATTGATGACGTGCTATATGGTGTTCATGGATACATTCCTTTTATTTTCAATTATTATGGAAAAAAAAGAAGAGCGTGTCATTTTTGTAACTGGTACGCTTCACCTGAAATTAGAAGAGGTCCTATTGGGATAAGATTAACAACAGATGTTTTAGATCAATATAATTTTCAAGCTTGTTTTGGTTATGCTTTTAGTGACTTTTCAAGATTTATCCTTAAGAGAATAGGCTGGAATATAGAACAGGCATTTCCTAGATATGTTAGAATAACAAATATAGAAAATACTATGGAAATGCTTAATGATATGGCTAACAATAAAAAATTCTATCAATACCTTAAATCAACTATTATTAAAACTTCTGTTATAAATAATATTAATAATTATCTAATTGAAGAAATTGAAAATTTTAATAATCTTAAATGGGACAATTTCTTTTGGAATAAACTTTCTAAAAATATAATTGGTCCTGCTCGTGATAAAAAATATCTTATATGGCGTTACAAAAAAATACCAATTTTTAAATATCATATTTTATATGCTTCAAATCATTTGGGAACAGCGGGTCTACTTATTTATAGAATTGAAGAAGTTAAAAATACACGTTTTAAAGTTATTAGGATTACAGATATTTTAGCAACAACAGAAGTAGTTGAAATTTTTGCTAAGAGAGTTATTGAAATAGCTATTAATGAAGATATCGCTTTTGTTGATTTTTTTTGCACATTATCAAATTTTGAACCAATTTTACAAAAACAGGGTTTTATTTATTCTAAAAATAATCAAGCTTATCCTGTTCCTTTTTTATTCAGTCCTCTTGAGACTGATAAATTAAAAATGGAATTTGGATGGAAAATTTTTGATCAAAATCAAAGTCTATTAAAACAGAAATTATATTATACAAAAGCTGACGGAGATTTTGATAGACCAAATTAAATATTAATGAGGCTAAAAGATGTTAGACAAACTGATTAAGATTTTTATAGAACTCTTTGGTCTTGAAAGAGATGAAATAAATCATGATTTATCATATCATAACTATGATCAATGGGATTCACTTAAACATTTGAATCTTGTGCAACGTTTAGAGGATGTATTTGATATTGAAATTGAGATGGATGATATAATAGCTATGGAATCTTTTGGAGTAATAATAAAAATTTTAAACAAATATGGGGTAGAAATATGAATCTTACAAAGTGGTTATTTATTTCTTCCAAATATTTAAACAAAGAGGCAATTTTAACTAACTCTGAGACATTAATGTATCCACAAATTTTTAATTATGCTAATAAAATATCATTTTTTATTGCATCTAAATTTGAAAAAGGAAATATTATTGCGATATTATCACATAATAGCTTTTTTTTTATTGCGTCTTATCTTGGCGTAGTAAAGTCTGGCTGTATTGCTTTTCTACTTGACCCAAAAAGTTCTAAAGAAGAATTGGAACAATATATAAGTAAATCAGGTGCAAATTGTATTCTATCAGAAAACAGATTGTTGACAAAGCTCAAAAATACTCAAAATAATGTTATTTCAGAAACAACAATTTCTTTAATTACAGAAGAAAAGCCGATATTTGATTTTACAGATAAGTATATTGGAGAAGGTGATAGTCCTGCAGTTATTATGCTAACTTCAGGTTCTAGTAGCAATAAAAAAATGGTTTTATTAAGTCATAAGAACATTATATCAAACACAAAATCAATAATTAATTATTTAAAATTAAATGAAAATGATAGAATATGTGTTGTACTTCCTTTCCATTACTGTTATGGAACATCATTACTTCATTCACATATCCATGTTGGTGGTAGCTTATTTCTTCATAATAGTATATTTATTGGTACTGTTACCAAGGAAATAAATGAATATAATTGTACTGGATTTGCAGGTGTTCCAACAACATTTTTTATATTACAAAACAAAACTAAATTTTTAGATAATAAATATATCGATCTTCGCTATATTACTCAGGCAGGCGGAAAACTTGCGTCTTCAATATTAAAAAAAATTAAAATTAAGATTCCTTATGTAGATATTTATGTTATGTATGGTCAAACAGAGGCAAGTGCAAGATTATCATATCTTCCTCCTGAGTTACTTTTAAAAAAAATTGATTCAATTGGAAAGGGTATTCCTGGTGTGGAATTAAAGGTAATTGATGACAATAATAAACCAGTTGATATCGGAAGCGTAGGAGAACTAATAGCAAAGGGTGAAAATATAATGTTAGGATATTTAAATGATGAAAAAGCAACTAAGCAGAAATTAAAAAATGGTTTTTTACATACAGGGGATTTAGCAAAAGTTGACAGAGACGGTTTTATTTACATAATTGGCAGAAAAGATGATTTAATTAAAACAGCTGGTCACAGAGTCAGTCCATATGAGATTGAAAGTATAATAATTACTTTTCCTGGAGTTATAGCTTGTGCAATAGTTGGCCTTGAAGATAACTTGTTAGGAGAATCTTTAGTAGCTTATGTAGTAATAAAGTCTGATTATGATTTAAAAGAAGAGATATTTAAAATGTGTAAAAAAAAATTAGTATCGTACAAACAACCTAAACATATTAAAATTATAAAATCACTCCCAATTAATTCTAATATGAAAGTAGATCGAAATATTTTAAAAGAAAAAGCAAGGCAGGAATTTATACGAAATGAATCAGGTTTGTTATAAAAAAGAGTTAGATGAGCTTATAAACAATAAGCAATATATGATATCAAACCATATAAAACAGGAATTGCTTCTTCCAATTATCAATTCGCAACTAATTTCCGCGATTAAAAATCCTTCAATAAAATCATACTTTAATAAAATTAATTTCTTTCCTGAAAAAAATATAAAATTAGATCAAATCCCATTTATACCAGTTAATATGTTTAAAGAGTTTGATCTTTCAACCTGTGAAAAAGATGAAATCATTAAAATTGTTCATTCAAGTTCTACTACAAGCCTTATCCCGAGCTCAATACCAATAAATAAATCAACATCATTAAGGCAAAGTAAAGCATTATATAGTATATTAAAAACAATACTTGGAAAAAGGAGAAGACCTTTTGTTGTACTAGATACACCTTCGGTTAATACTTTTCAAAATCATCTTTCTGCAAGAGGTGCTGCAATCAGAGGCTTAAGTTTTTTTTCAAAGGGCATATATTATATGATGAAATCTGAGAAAGGAGATAAGTTAATCGTTGAAGAAGATAACTTAAACTTTGTTATAAAAGAACTTCATGACAGTGATGTCTTTATATTTGGTTTTACATATATTATATGGTCAGTTTTTATCCCTTTTATTCTAAAGCTAAAAATTAGAATTCAATTTAAAAAAGTAATCATATTACATAGTGGTGGATGGAAAAAGTTAAATGATCAGCGTGTTACTAAACAAGAATTTAACAAAAAGTTAGAATCTATTATTGAATCTGAATCTTTAGAAATAATCGATTTTTATGGAATGGCAGAGCAAATGGGGGTTATTTTTCCAGATTGCAAATATCTAAATAAACATGTTCCTGATTTTGCAGAGATTATTATTCGTGACCCCTTATCTTTAAAAGAATGCTCAATTGGACAATCAGGATTGATTGAGATTATTAGCGCACTTTCAGATAGTTATTATTCACAAGCTATACTTACAGACGACCTTGGTATTATGTTGGGTGTTGATAATTGCCCTTGTGGAAAAAAAGGTAAATACTTTAAACTATTATCAAGGGTAGAACAAATAGAAATCCGTGGTTGCGGAGATACATATGCATCAAAGGAATATGAATGATTAATGCTTATCTATCAGACAATTCTTTCAGTTTGACTGAAATAAAAAATTTAAATGAAATATCTGTTTTTTTTCATAAAAAAAAAAGTATGGAAAGTATATGGAAAATACCTGTTAAAGCAATTATAGGTTTATTAGATAATCTGGGAAAAAGTATAATGAAAAATTCCATGCTAAATAAACATGAAGGTGTTTCATATTTATGCCTCTGGCTTCGAAAAAAAAATCTTCTTAACTTAACTCGTTTGAGTTTAGGAAATGAAAATTTCTTAAATGAGTTTATTGCTATAAATAATAATCAGTGGCTAATTGCTCAACCTAGAGGTATCGTATGCCATTGGATTGCCGGTAATATCTTAACCCTAAGTATGTTTTCACTTGTTCAATCACTGATAACTAAAAATATAAATATTATAAAAGTTCCTCCTGAAAGCATTGATTTTATGATACAAATTATGAAGATTTTGAATGATTTGGAATTTAATTTCAATGAAAAAATATATAAAGGTAGAGATATATCCATTGCTGTTGTACTTATAACTTATTCAAGTTTCAACAAGAATATAAATGTTCATTTATCTAATATGGCAGATACAAAAATAATTTGGGGAGGGGGAGAAGCAGTTAAGAACATTGTCTCACTACCTCAAAAAGAAACCTGTCAAACTATTGTTTATGGGCCAAAATATTCTTTTTGTGTTTTTGATAAAGAATTTTTATCTTTAAATGAAATTAAGGAAGTATTTAGTAATTTAGTAAGGGACGTGATTGCATTTGAACAAAATGGTTGTTCATCTCCACATGTTCTTTTTTTTGAAAAGGGAAATATATCATTACAAAAGATAGCAGAAATTCTTAAAGATTGTTTTGATGAAATAAGCAAAAAGTATCCAAGACTTTTTATTCAATCAGGTGTAGCGTATAAAATTCTTACTACAAGAGCAAGGTATTATCTAGATCCTGAAAAAAATATTTTAAATTCGATTAATTGTGATTGGACTATATTAATTGACAATGAAATAAAACTTGAAGAACCCGTTGGTTACAGAACTATTTTTATTAAAAGCATTGATTCTTTTGAACAAATATTCCCTTTGATTAATAAACGAATTCAAACTATTGGAATTGGAATTAAAAATCATAAAAAGAGGAAAAATTTTTGTATGAGAGCTAGTTTTTTAGGTGTGGATAGATTTGTTAAACCTGGAATGATGAATAATATTGAAACCCCATGGGATGGTATGATGATGTTGAGTAGACTGGTAAGATGGGTATCATACAAAGGAGATGATTTTGAAAAAGAATAATAATAAGAATTCTAAAAAAAAATTTGTTTTTGTTGATCAGTCAACTGAAAATTTAGGAGTTGAATTACTTAGTTCTATTTTAAAAAATATAGGGTATGAAGTGAGTGCTGTTATTAGTATTGTTCCTCAGAGTGGATATGAATTAAATCATTTTGAAAAGAAAACAATTATTAAAAAAACTGAAAAAATCCTTTCAATTGATCCTGATTTTGTTGGTTTTTCATGTTTTACCGATAGTTTTCGTTATTTAAATTCTATTGCAAAGGAGCTTAAACAATATAAAAATATTCCAACTGTTTTTGGAGGAATACATGCTACTCTTTGTTCTGATGCCTTGATACAAAAAGATAGTATTGATTTTATAATAAGAGGGGAAGGCGAAGAAGCCCTACCTCTTCTTCTTCAGGCAATTAATGGAAATATTGATTTTGATGAGGTTCCAAATTTAGTTTATATTCAGGATGGGCAAGTTATTAAAAATTCAATTAATCCTTATATAAAAGATTTAGATAACTTACCCTTTCCTGATAAGGATATTTATTCAAATATTAATCCATTTGTTCGAAAAAATTATTATGCATTAACTTCCAGAGGTTGTCCATTTGGATGTTCGTTTTGTTCAAATAATGCTTTACATAAAATTTATTCATTTGAAAAAAATCATGTACGAAGACGAAGTCCTGAAAACGTGGTAAAGGAATTAAAAATTGCAATAGAAAAATATAATACAAAGAATATTTTTTTTGCTGATGATATGTTTACATCTGATCTTAAATGGCTTAATAAATTTACAGAACTATACAAAAAAGAAGTAAAATTACCTTTTTATTGTGCCAGCCATCCATTAATGATTAATTCAGAAGTTGTTAAACTTCTTAAAGAAGGAGGCTGTTATCATATAGAAATAGGCTTTCAAACCCCGGTAGATAAAATAAGAAAAGATATACTTGGTCGTAAAGAATCAAAAGAACATTTGGAAAAAATTTCAATATTATGCAATAAATATGAACTTTCTTTTTCTATTGATCATATTTTTGGAATTCCAGGAGAAGATCACAGCCATGAAAAAAAAATTCTTTATTATTATAATAGACTTAGACCAAAAAAAATTGATAAATTCTGGCTAAACTTTTATCCTGGAACTGAAATTATTTCAACAGCAATGAATTCCGGACTTATCAATGAGAAAGATATAGAAAAAATAGAAAATGGAGAGCTTGCCTATGATTATATGTGTGGTGGACACTTAAAGAGATTTCCTCATTGATGGAAAAGAACTCTTAAAATAGCACTTTTTACAGAAATTATGTTATTTCTTCCTCAAAATATTTCAAACTTATTGATTTCTTTAAAAGCTTATTTATTACTTCCTGGTAATCCTGATATTTTTAGATGGAGTAAAATTATTAGAGCTTTTATGCGAGGAAGCCCACGAGTAAAAGATTTTATTAAATATTATTTTTTTAAAAGTCAAAATAAAATTGATGAATAGTGTCAATATTGATTATTTATATTAACTTAATAAATTAAAAGACTTTTATGCATTAAAAAAATTTATCAAGGAATTATGTAATGAATTTAATGTTAAACAAATTAGTTCTAATAACAGGAGCTAGTAAAGGAATTGGCAAAGCAACTGCTTTAACATTTTTTAAACATGGAGCAAAAGTGATTATTAATTACAGGCATGATGAAAGTGCTGCTAATGATATTCTAAAAATTATTAAAGATAATGGAGGCTGGGGCAAAGTTATTAAGGCTGATGTTAGCAAGATTGATCATATAAAGGCCATATTTAAAGAAATTCGTAAAAACGGACAGGCATTGGACTGTATTGTAAATAATGCAGGAATTATACGTGATAATTTACTATTAATGACTCCTGAAAATGATTACGACACTGTTATGAATACTAATCTTAAAGGCACATTTTTTTGTACCCAATACGCTGCAAAAAATATGATGCGTCAAGGAGGAAGTATAATAAACGTATCTTCGATTATTGGTCGATATGGAAATTCTGGTCAAATATCTTATGCTGCAAGTAAATCAGGCATAATAGGTTTGACTTTATCTGCAGCTAAAGAACTTGGTCAATTTGGAATAAGGGTTAATGCTGTTGCTCCTGGTTTTATTACGTCAGATATGACAAAGGATTTACCGGATTCTGTTCGTAATAAGATGAAAGATTCTATATGTTTAAAAAATCGTTTGGGAACACCTGAAGACGTTGCAAATGTTATATTATTTCTTGCTTCAGATTTATCTTCTTATGTAAGTGGCCAAGTTATTGGCGTAGATGGTTGTCAAATAATTTAATTATAATAATTAAGGCATTATGAAAATAATATTAATAGTAACTCCGAATTTTTCGATTAAAATGTTAACTGAAGAGGTTAACAATCTAAAAAAAGGTATTTGTGATTTCACCAAAAGTATTGATTGGAGGCCTGCACCACCTATTGGTTTATTATACATTGCTTCATCAATTAGAAATGCAGGATATGATGTTCAAATATATGATCTTCATCGATCTTTTTATATATGCAGAGAAAATGGTTTTTTTCAAAATAATGGCATATCTGATTTTTTTAATGAGTTTTTTGACAGAAAACTAAAAGAGAGTCATTTTAATGTCATCGGTATTAGCTGTCTATTCAATGTATCTTCAAGTACTATGGAAGAACTATCTATTAGGGCTAAACGTATTTTGCCTTTTGCTAAAATCGTTATTGGCGGGCATTATCCAACTATCATGTATAGAGATATCTTAAAAAAAGGATTTATTGATTACATAATATTGGGCGAAGCTGAGAATGAATTTATTTGGCTTCTTGATAATTTAAAAGATTCTGCTTTAGATGAAAAAATTAAAAATAAGAATCATATCGTTGATCGAAACAACATTAATAATCTTTCCAAAAGAAACGCTATTATTGAGAATTTAGACAGGCTACCAATGCCATCATGGGATATTCTTCCTCATGTATCGGAATATATAACTCATTCTATTGATGGAGAACGTGTTGGTTCGGTAATAAATAAAAAAGTAGTTAGATCTGCTTCTATTTTTACAACAAGAGGGTGCCCCATGAAATGCACCTTTTGTGCTGCTCATGGTGTACATGGAAGATATGTTAGAGTTCATTCAATAGACTATATAATGAGACATATTGACTGGCTTGTTACTAAATTTGATATCAATAATTTACTCATTCAAGATGATATGTTTAATTTTTCAACAAAAAGAGCAATTGAGTTTTGTAATAAAATATTTGATCAATACAAAAATCGATTTAATATTGAATTTCCAAATGGATTGGCTGTCTGGAAATTAAATGACGAGTTGATATTAAAACTAAAAAAAATTGGATTAAAAACAATAACAATCGCAATTGAAAGTGGAAGCCAGTATGTCCAAGATAATATTTTAAAGAAAAGGTTGAATTTATCTGATGTCAAAAAAACTGTTGAGTTACTTCAAGACAATGATATCAATATTAGAGCCTTTTTTATCGTGGGTTTTTTGGGTGAATCAATTGAAATGATGCAAGAAACTGTTAATTATGCATTAAGCTTAAATATTGATTGGTCAGAAATAAAAATATATACTCCTCTTGTAGGAAGTGAGATGTATGAAATAGCCAAAAAACAAGGCGTATTAACTCAAGATACAAGTGAGCATGTTTATGGAAGAGCCTGTATTAAAACACCTGAATTTACACCTGAACAAATAAAAGACATTCAATATGATGCCAATATCAGGGTTAATTTTTTAAATAATAGATATTTAAATGAGAAAAAATACGAACAAGCAGAACAAATATTTCGTGGATTGCTTAATCGTTTTCCAAATCATATTTTTGCCCAATGGGCTTTGTGGAAAGCATTAAAAGGACTGAAAAAAAATGATGAATCTAATCAGGCTTTGATAAAATTGAATAATTTAATCAAAGAATCGAAACAAAATCAATTATTAATTAAAAAATATAATATCGATTTAATGGCTAATTGGGGCGTACAATCTTTAACGCAATATGTAACAAAATGTGAAAATAAAAACATAGGAGATTTACAGGAAAAAGCAAATGAATGGTTAAAGGTTTCTGCTGAAAATAAAATTGATTATGAAATTGAATGGCTTGGAATCCCTATTATTCAAACAGCTGAGGATTTAATTTTAATGCAAGAACTAATATTTAAAATCAAACCAGACTATATTATTGATGTTGGAATAGCTCATGGAGGTTCATTAATTTATTATGCATCTATTCTAGAACTTTTAGGTAATGGAAAAGTTATTGGTATTGATATAGATATTAGAAAACATAATAGGGAAGTAATTGAATCTCATCCATTATTTAAGAGAATTGACTTAATTCAAGGAAGCTCAATATCAAAAGATGTCATACAAAGATTAAAAAAAATAATTGCTGCTAATTCAATTACCATAGTTTGCCTTGATTCCAATCATTATAGAGAACATGTATTTAAAGAATTGAATTTATATAAAAAATTTTTACCTATTGGTTCATACATAGTAGTTTTTGATACCAATACATCTATTCTTGCAAATCAAGGTGCCTGTGATAAAAGCTATATAAATAATGGCCCACTTGAAGCTATTAATGATTTTTTAAAAATTAATAATGATTTTATTATTGATAAAAGCTTTAACAAGCTATACACTTCAACTAGCAGAGATGGATACCTTAAAAGAATAAAATAAACATTTAATTAATAGAAATGCATAATAAAATTATGGAGATTAGCATATGCTAACAATATTAATTCCCACTTATGCAAATAGAAGCGCTTTTCTAAATAGAATAATTAATTATATGGTAGATTGTAATATAAAATATACCATTTTAATTGCTGATAGTAGCGAACCAAAGGCTATTGATCATAATCTTCAAATAATTAAAAAAGTTGAGTCAAAATTAAATATCAAATATAAAATTTATCCTCATACAACCGAAGGTTTTGAAAAAGTAACTAATGCTGTCAATGAGATACAAACTAAATATTCACTTATAGCAGCAGATGATGATTTTTATATACCTTCAAGTATTGAACGTTCAGCTGCCTTTTTAGAGGATAATTCTGATTATATTGTGGCTTTAGGTATTACTGCTTCATTTGAGCTAGAAGGTGGATATTTGCATAGTGGAACTATAAATGCTTTTTCTTGTGATTCTTTAAATGAATCAATAGATCAAATGTTTTCTTATAAGAGACTCTTAAATCATCTAAAATGCTATACACCTACTATTTATGGAGTTCATCGTACTAAACAATTACAATACAGTTGTAAAAAATGTATTGAATTAAAATTAAAAGATTTTAGATTTGTTGAACTTTTTCCATCATGTTTATCAGTTATACAAGGTAAAGTTAAGATACTTGATTGTCTCTATTTGATAAGACAGGCTTCAAAAAAAAAAAAATATGAACAATATAAGACGCTTCCATATTTAATGCCTGATTGGATAGCAGATCCTGATTGGTCAAATTCTTATAAAATTTTTCGCAAAAGTCTTGCTGAAAATCTTGTTCATTATGATCGGATTAATATAGATGATGCAAATAAAGTTATTAAGATTGCTGTTTGGGAATATCTTATGTCACAGAATAGACCTCAATGTGAAGATAAACGTTTCTCACTACAAGCTTTATTGCAAAAATCTTCTCCATATCATAATGATTTTTTACCTATTTATAACTCGCTTTATAATAATAGACAATAATATTTAGAAATTATGTATGTATAATGAAACCAAAGCAAGCAGTAATATTAGCCTGCGGAAAAGATTTTTTTAAATAATAAAAAGATACAATATTATGAATATACTTTTAATAGGTTGCGGTCGTATGGGCTTAAGGCATCTTATTGGCCTTAATGAAATTAAAGATGAAATCTTTATAATTGATCCTCGCAAAAATGCTGAAAAAGATGCACATGATGTTGCAGTAGCTAATAAGCTCAAAGCTAAGATTAATTTTTTTACATCATTTAAGGAATTACCTCATAATATCAATATAGATGCAGCTATCATGTCTGCTACAGCACAAAATCGTTTAGAACGTCTTTATGAAGTTATTAATTTGAATATTAGAAATATCTTAATTGAAAAACCTATTGAACAGTCCAGGAAACGTTTTCAAGAAATAATAGATATAGCATCAAAGTATAAACTTAAAATAAGATGTAATCACTATCACAGAACATTACCTTTTTTTGCTAAAATAAAAAAAAATAAAAGTCCATTAAATATTATATTAACTGGTGGAGCCTTTGGTCTGGCATGTAATGGTATCCATTGGATTGACCTTGCTGTTTATCTATCAGGTAGCCAAAAAGGAAAATTATTATTTGGTGAAATCGAAAGTACAATAATTGAAAGTGGAAGAGGTACAAATTTCAGAGATTATGGAGGAAGAGGACTTTTTGCATTTGAAGATGGTTCTCGTTTGTTTATTAACTCATCAGCAGATAGTTCTGCACCAATGACAATCTCCATTATTCAAGCTCATAATCAATTTATAATAGATATTAAAGAAGATTTAGCCATTATTTATAGACGTCCTAACAGTTCAAACAAACCAAATTATTTGTATGGTGCTGATTATATTCGAAGTGAAATTAGAGGAATTTACACTTTTCCTTTATGGAATAATACTATTGATTGGATCAGATATTTAGAAGGACGAGGAAAATGTTTACTTCCTAAGCTTGAAGAAGCTCTAATTGGCAATGAATTACTTTTTGATTTATTAGAGACAACTAGTTCAACTAAATTTTCAATTACATAAAAATTGAATAATAATGAGAATTGTATCTTCTCTATATTTCAGGGTAGAATTAATAATTAAAAATTTTTAGGTTTTATTTTGGGCTATAGATCATCCCTGTCGCACCTTCGTGGCTCAAGAATGTATTTGTTTTTACCTGGGGCTAAAGCCCCAGGCTACATGCTTTAGCCCCTTAGGGGCTTAAGACTATTATCATAAATAACTTTTAATATAATAAACAAATTATTGATTATGATTCATAGGAGACAGATAATGAGAATATTACTGGTTATGCATGAATGTAATTCACCTTATAATGTATTACCATATGGGATAGCGTATATTGCATCTGCAATAAGAAATACTGGTCATTCTGTAATTATTTTTGATATGGCAACAAGCCATCAAACTAATGATGAGCTCTTTTCGTTTATACAATCAGAAAAACCTTTTGATTTTATCGGAATGGGTTTTCAGGCTGCATATTTTCATATTGCATTGAAAACCGCAAGAACCATAAAAGCTGCTTGTGGAAACACTCCATTTGTTTTAGGCGGAAGTGCTTCTTCTGCATCACCTGATTATATTATAAAAAAATTTAATGCAGATTATTTATTAATTGGAGAATGTGAACACTCAATAAAAAAATTTCTTGAAGTAATTGGAGGTAATGCTGAATGTAATCAGGTTAAAGGGCTATATTGGAGAAAACATGATGAAGTTTTTAATACTGAAAAAGGAGTACCCCCTGATGATCTGGATAAATTAGCATTTCCAGCCTGGGATCTTTTTGATATGAAAAGTTATGTTTTTCCAAGAAGAGTCCCTGGTGTTGACCATCTTGTAAGAGCTCTTGGCTTATTGACAAGCCGTGGATGTCCATATTCATGTAAATTTTGTTTTCGTCTTGAAAAAAAATACAGAACTCGATCTATTGAAAATTGTATGGAAGAAATCAATTTTCTTATAAAAAAGTATAAAGTCAATTATTTTGGAATACATGATGATTTATTCATGTACAGTAAAAAAAGAACCCTTCTATTCTGTGAAACTATTTTACAAAAGAATTTAATATTTAATTGGTCTTGTAATGGCCGATTTAATATTGCTGATCGTGAACAATTGAAGATGATGAAAAAAGCTGGATGTGTTTTAGTTTCTTATGGACTGGAATCTGGAGACCAAAAAATTCTTGATGAGATAGACAAAAAAATTACAGTTGAACAAATATTAGAAATTTCAAATATAACTAAAGAAGAAGGAATGCTGGTTTCTGTACCATCAATGATTGGTTTACCAGGAGAAAATGAAGAAAGTGTTAACAAAACAGTTAATGCAATAATTAACTCAACATCCTGGCATGATAAAAGAACATTACGCCCAATGCAACCATATCCTGGTTCATATTATTTTAATTACTGTGTGAAAAATAATTTGTTGAAAGATGAAGATGACTTTTTTTCACGTTTTTTTAGTTCTGAGAAATATACTGTTAACCTGACAAATATTGATGATTTAGATTTTGATAAAGTATTATATAGTGCAAATAAAAAGCTATTAAGCCAATATTATGAACAGGCATTAAAAGCTGATTTACAAAATTTTAAAAAAGTATATTTTGAAAATGATACAAGAAGTTTTATTCCAATGCGTTAATACATTGAAAGGTAAAAATAAAATCTTTTTAATGGCTGATTTCCAATTGAAACTTGCTTAATTTAAAAAAATTGAATATTTAAATTTGATATATAAATTGAAATAACAAAAAAATAAAGTTGATAAAAAATATGTATAAGAATAAAACATTTTTAGGAATAATTCCTGCCAGAGGTGGGTCTAAAGGAATTCCTTATAAAAATATTCAAGAAATTGCGGGAAAACCTTTAATAGCATGGACTATATTAGAGGCAAAAAAATCAAAATATATTGATAGGTTAATTTTATCCTCAGAAGATGAAAAGATTATTAAAACTGCAAAAAATTGGGGTTGCGATGTTCCTTTTATTCGTCCAAAAGAAATTGCACAAGATGATACACCAGGAGTTGATCCTGTTTTTCACGCTATTAAGCATGTTCCAGGTTATGAATATATTGTTTTACTGCAACCAACATCTCCTTTACGAATTGCATATGACATCGATGCTTGTATTGAACTTTGCATTAATAGAGGTTCTAATATTTGTGTATCAATTACTGAACAAGCAAAAAATCCATATTTGTTATGTAATATTGATAAAAATTCGAATGTTTATCCCATTTTAAAAGAAAGATTTATTTCAATTAGACAAAAAGCGCCTAAAACATATATTATAAATGGAGCTGTCTATGTAGCTGAGATAAAATGGTTGAAACGCACTAATTCTTTTTTAACACCTGAGACAATTGGCTATATTATGCCCTATGATCGTTCTATTGACATTGATACAGAGTTAGATTTTATAACTTGTGAACAACAATTTAAATTATTAAATAAATAAAATAAATAAATAAATAATTAATTAAAGTAAATAATGACTTCTTATAAAAAATCATATCGCCATTTTGTTGAATCAATCTCGGCTATTGAACAATCCTTTGATGTTAACATAATAAAATACAATAACTTAAGAATATGGCCTTTAGTAAGATTGTATATATGGACTAATTTTTATCATTTTGAAAAAAAACACATTACAGAACAAAAAAAGGCTTTTAGTGATAATAAAAAACCTGTATTATGTGCATCACAAAAATTAATACAATCACTTGTTGAATATAAAAATAAAGATATATTATTTTTATCTCGTTTTGAAGAGTATAAAAATCAAATTAAAGGAAAATATTATAATCCCTTTATAGACTCTATCATTGAACTATTTAAAGATAGCTACACAAGTTTAAAAATTGAGTTATCATATCCTGATACACAAAAAACAATTCCTAGATATAAAAAAACATTTTTTATAAAACCAGAAGCATTGCATTATGTTACAGATAATATTGTTTCTATTAATGGATTTAATAATTTCCAAAGGGTTATTCAAGAAATTACTGGAATAAATGTAGATGAATCAATTATTCTTAAGCAAGCTCGATTTATTTATGCATGGGAATTATTTTTCACAGAAATTTTAGAAGCATTAAATCCCAAAGCAGTATTTCTTGTATGCTATTATTATATTGCAGCTATGTCTTTGATTAAGACTTGTAAGAATCTTTCGATACCAACAGTTGATATTCAACATGGAATTTGTGGCAATTATCACGCATTATATACACACTGGACATCGATTCCTGATGAAGGATACGATCTTGTTCCTGAGTATTTTTGGTGTTGGGGAAATAGCTTTAAAAATAGCATAGAAAAATGGTATTCACCTGGTTTTTTGAATCAAAAACCAATTGTAGGTGGAAATCTTCAAATTATTCATTGGTTAGACAATGATAATTTAATTATTAACAAAAATATGAAACTTTTTTATAAAAGATTAGAAAAAAATGACAAAATTATTTTAATAACTTTGCAAGGGCCGGATTTGCCTTTGCCAAAATTTTTTTTTGAAACTCTTAAAAAATCACCTGATGATTGGTTATGGTTATTCAGGCTTCATCCAACTCATAGCACTGAAAAGTATAAAATTGATCTATATAATAAGGTTAAGGTTAATAGCTCAAATTTTGAATTTGAATATGCTACATTATGCCCATTATTTGACTTATTAAAAAGGTGTAACCAT
>Ga0272440_1001411_pt1 | contig 19628 bp, 13 predicted proteins | sample SSMMMBAug17_FD_192440 | JGI IMG/M metagenome (GOLD analysis project Ga0272440, IMG submission 192440) | Marine sediment archaeal communities from Little Sippewissett salt marsh, Falmouth, MA, United States - SSM-MMB-Aug17 | ecosystem: Environmental > Aquatic > Marine > Wetlands > Sediment ...
GTATAAAACATCTTTCTTTACTCACTCCGACTCATCAACACCCTGATTATTATCTATTATCTCATCCTCCTCCCAATAGTTATCTTCCTCAGTTATAATTTTGTTAATCAATCTCCGGCATGTTTCAAAAATGGGGGCATTTTCTTAGCCCTGAAAGGGCTTGAAAGGGCTGCACATAAAAGCCCAGGGCAACGCCCTGGGAAACTATTAAAAAAAATCTTAAGCCCTGTAAGGGCGTTACATAAATGAGCTACCATTAATTATATGTTTATGTTTTTATATGTGCCGCCCTTTCAGGGCTCAAATCATTGTAATGTATTACCCAGGGCGTTGCCCTGGGCTGGTATGTGCAGCCCTTTCAGGGCTAAGAAAATGCCCCCTTTTTTGAAATGCGCCCATAAGAATGCGTTATGCACATTCATCGTTTGAATCCATGACAAACCATAGGTTTCCCCGCCTGCTAATTCAAATGGACTTTTATGAGCATTTATTGCACCAGACATAAATGGTACAAAATTTCTGGGAATGCGCCCAGTTTCGAATGGACAATATCTTGCATTTCAAAACCCTGAACAAATAGCCTTGACATTCGTAATAAAAAAATATAAGAAATAAAAAATTGTACAAAAAAATCTATATATTAAGAGGATCAAAATAATGCCACAAATATCACTAACAGAGCAAAAAAAACTTCAAAAAAAGTTATCATATAATCCCAAAAGCGCCTGGGATAATGTACAGGCCAAAGATAAAGAAAATATTGAAACACTATCTGAAGACTACAAACTTTTTTTGAGTCAAGCGAAAACAGAAAGAGAAGTGATTCGCTCTGTTGAAACAACAGCCCAAAGAAGTGGATTTCGGGAAATAGGAAAGAATAATAAGCAAATTTGCGTGTCCAGACATGGCAAATGTCTGGCATTAGCTGTGTTAGGAAAAGTGCCATTGGATCAGCGGATGCATATCATAGCGGTTCATGTCGATGCCCCACGACTGGATTTAAAACCCAATCCCCTATTTGAAGATATTGACTTGACCATGCTAAAAACCCATTATTATGGCGGGCTTCGGAAATACCAATGGTTGGCTCGTCCTATGGCAATTCATGGCATTGTTATCAAAAAGAGTGGCGCCCCCTTTGAATTTGTTATGGGAGAACATGAAAAGGATCCTGTTTTTACGATTCCAGATCTTTTGCCCCATTTGGCCAGAAAAGTGCAAGAGAATAAAAAGATATCTGAAGGTTTTGAAGGCGAAAAGATGAACCTTATCATTGGCAACACACCTTTTGGAAATGATCGCCTGACAAATCGTTTTAAAACATATATTCTGAAATACCTTTATGAACGTTATGAAATGGTTGAATCTGATTTTATCAGTGCAGAACTTGAGGTTGTCCCCGCTGGTCCTGCACGAGATGTGGGCATGGATACCAATATGATTGGCGGTTATGCGCATGATGATCGATCATGTACTTTTTGTGCCCTTGAAGCTATACGAGATTTAAAAAGACCTCATCATACAGCAATGGTTCTGTTTTATGATAAAGAAGAAATTGGAAGTGAGGGGCACACAGGTGCGAAATCACTTCTGCTTGAGCACGTTGTTCGTGAATTGGCCTATGTCTCAAATGAAAAGGCTGATGAACGATTTGTTTACAATGCGTTAATGAATGCACGTGCCTTATCAGGCGATGTGAATGCTGCAATGGATCCTAATTATCAAGATGTTCATGAAAAGCGGAATGCTGCCATAATGGGAAGAGGCGTCAGCCTCATGAAATATACTGGCAGCCGAGGTAAATATAGCGCCAATGATGCCAGGGCTGAGTATATTGCCTGGTTAAGACGATTATTTAATGATAACAGAATTACCTGGCAAACAGGTGAAATTGGCAAAATTGATGAAGGCGGCGGGGGAACCATAGCGAAATATTTAGCTACTTATGGCATGGATATTATTGATTGCGGTCCGCCTATATTATCTATGCATTCACCATTTGAATTAATCAGTAAAGTTGATCTTTATATGACCTTCCGTGCATTTCGCACGTTTCTTGAGTCACAACAATGAAAAAAAATTTTTTTACACTGATATTATTCATCTGTTTTGGAATTATATTTATTCAACACCAGGATACATGGGGTGCTTCCAAAAGATTTTTAAGTAATATCCAATCACACGATGCCATCTATGTGATAGATGATCATGGGCATAAGATACTTGAAAAACATGCAGATCAGCTTTGTGTGCCTGCCTCCATATTAAAAATTATTACGTCTTTGGCAGCATTTCATTATCTTGGCCTGGATTATCGATTTAAGACAGAGTTTTACAGAAGCCAGGATGGAAAACTGATTGTTAAAGGTTATGGTGATCCTGTTTTAGTTTCTGAAGAATTGGAAACAATTGCATATAAAATTCAAAAACAATATTGGCGTTTTTCTGGAATTTGCCTGGATGCGACATATTTTCAACCCAATATCAGAGTTCCTGGAACGACACATACTTTTAATCCTTATGATGCACGTAATGCTGCGCTGTGTGTTAATTTCAATACAGTTTGTTTTCAGCGATCACGCAAAGGTAAGTTATCAAAAGGGGAACCCCATACCCCCCTAATCCAATTTGCGCGTGACAGAATCAAACATTGGACACCTGATGGTCGCGTCAATTTATTTCGTAATCATCGGGATATAGTCCTTTACGCAGGCCATCTCATGCATTACTTTTTGACAAAGCAGGGGATTGAGCTTCCTTTAAGCGTTAAGCTGTCAACGGTAACATCCAAAGATGAATTGCTGCTGACCCATATGTCTGGCGCAACTGTTGAGGAAATTGTGTCCATGCTGTTAAAATTCTCAAATAACTTTATTGCCAATCAATTGCTGTTAAGCATCGGTGCCAAGGTTTATGGTCCACCCGCAAGCCTTGAAAAAGGTGCTAAGGCTGTCAAAGATTTTGCAAAAAAACAGTTGGGGATTAATCATTTTTTTATTGTTGAAGGATCTGGAATATCACGCAGAAATAAGATATCTGCCAAAGAAATGATTAAGGCGGTTCAGGCATTTGCCCCATACAGACATCTTCTTGAAAAAGAAAACAATCTATTTTTTAAAACAGGAACACTGAATGGTGTAAGAACACGGGCAGGTTTTATTCAAGTAAATGATACAGAAACGTTTCCTTTTGTGATCATGATGAATCATAAGAATGTTAGCAATTATCGTATTAATCATGTGATAAAATCCCTCAACCGATATCTGGCATCAAAAAATGAAAAGCAACTTTGATTTTATTCGGCCACATTGGCCTTTATTATATGAATATGGTTATTTTTCAGAAAAATATCTGTTTGAAGATCCTGATAGCAGTCTCTTACAGTTGCGTAAATTTTCAGAAATATGTGTCAGGGAGATATATCAACAAAATGTAGTATCTGTAGAAAACCAGTCATTTTATCAAATTGCCACGAACATACAATTTTACAAAATGGTGCCTGAAAATGTTTATCGTTCAATCAATTTTTTAAGAATTGAAGGCAATAAGGGCGCGCATCCAAAAAAAGATGAAAATGACCAAAGGATAACGACCGATCATGCACTTCATGCCTTAAAAGAAGCCTTTGGTATAGCCTGCTGGCTTTTTCAAAATTATATTTCTACTGAAATCCTTCCCCCCACATTTCATCTTTCCAGAATCAATAACCCCGATGAAATGAAATGGCGCGCTCAACAGGGTGATCCGAACGCGCAATATAGCATTGCACTAAAACATTATTATGGCAGAGATGTGGAACAAAATTTTCAGATCTCTTTTTACTGGTTTCGCGAAGCGGCAGTTCAGGGCCATTCGAGAGCGCAGGCTTATTTAGGTGCAATGCTCTTATTTGGAAAAACCATTAAACAAGACAAAAAGCAGGCTGTTGAATGGATAACAAAATCGGCAAATAATCATGAGCCTTTTGGTATGACACTTCTGGGGCAGATTTATAGTGAAGGCAATGGTGTAAAAAAAGATCCTGTTAAGGCTATCGAGTGGCTGACTATGGCAGCTGAGCTTGAAGATCCGGTGGCACAGATATGTTTGGGACAAATGTATTTATATGGACAAGGTGTAGACAAAAATTTAGAATTGGCTTTTCAATGGACATTTCGTGCCGCCCAATTTGATGATCCAGTCGCATATGGTAATTTAGGATTGTTTTATGAGGAAGGCCTCTGGGTTGAACAGGATTTTGATCAAGCCTACCACTGGTACAAAAAAGCTGCTGATAAAGGATTGCCCGAAGCTCAGGCTGCAATTGGCTTATATTGTCTTAAAGGAGTAGGATGTGAGCTTAATCAGGAATTGGGGCTTCAACTACTCAAGTCTGCCGCCAAAAAAGGCAGCTTGAATGCATTTATCAATATTGGTCTGTACTATAAAAAGGATCGGGATTATCCGAATACAATCAAATGGTTGACTGTTGCTGCTGAAAAAGGCTCTCCTGATGCACAATACGAGATGGCTGATACCATCCTTATGGCTCTTGAAGACAGAATTAAAATTGATATGTCTGCTAACGATGCCCGCATGTGGATGAAAAAAGCTGCCAATCAAGGGCATCCACAAGCGCAAAAAGTGATGCTTGAGTTACGTAAAAAAGAGGAGGAAACGCATCGGCAGTTGGCCATTGCACTGGATGCTTTTCGAAAAAATGTTCAAACTTTTTTTCAAAATACCCATCTGACAAATGTTGGCCGAAATGATCCCTGTCCATGTGGAAGCGGTAAAAAGTATAAAAAATGTTGTTTAAAGCGTTCTCAAAAAATTATTCGATAAGATTAGCTTGTCCCTGGCTTAAGGGATCACATCTACGACTTCTTCCTTCTGTATTTTCCAGTCATCATCTTTTTTTACAAGGATCAGACGTTTTTTTGTTCTATCTTTGTAATAATATCCTTTGGATTCAAAATCCTGAACAAATAAAACTTCTGCCGCAGTATCTGATATCAAATTTATTTCAGCCTGCCCGACAATGGATACAAAAATATACTTTCGTTTCAATCGTTCTTTTCGATGCCTTCGCCATTGTTGAATTGTTTGATTGTCTTCAGGTTGAAAATTATTGGCATAGAAACTAAAATAATCCATACTATTCATTGACCGCCAGGCGGTTAACCATTGGTCAATCATCATCTGAATAGCGATAATATCCGATTCTTTGTCGTGTTTTTTATTTTCCTGCGCGGATGCGTCAAATGTTTCTTTTATAGGTATCTCTTCAACAAGGGGAGATTTCTGTTCAATGAAATTTGTTTCTGTTGCTGCCATCGCCTTTTCATTTGGAACAATTTTGTTTAAATCTGCTTTTCTAAGTTTAAATGCCGTATCAGGTTGAATATTTAATCCTGCGAGTTGAATATGATCACGAACAGCAAGAATGTTTAAACATCGTGAAATCCCTTCAGCACTTTGACGAGAATATTCAGGCGCATATTTAATGATAAAGCGATAACACCCTAATGCTTTTTTTATCCAACCTGTTTTTTCAAAACACACACCCAATGCGAATATTTCCGGGTAATACTTTTTAGTAAAATTTTCATAAAACGTAATCTGCCTGTCTTGAAATAGCATGTTTATAGCATCTGCCAATCGTGCATCTTTGAAAAAAGGGATTGCGTTTGAATCTTTTTTGGCTAATTGTGATGTCACAATATAGTGAATGAGTGCTTTATATGCTTTGGCCTCAAAAAGAATTTTACTTTTGGGATCAAGCAGATCAGGCGTTTTTACTGATACATCTTTGGGGACTTGAGTCAGTTGAAAAATACTGTTGGCCAGTTTTGGAATAATATAATTGCCTGACAATGCATCCAAAGAATTATCTGCCAATCGACAGAAAAAGACTTGATTCCGAACGATAAATCCTTCCCGACGCATCGCGTTAATATAAAAATTACGGGTTTGAATTCTGTTATTTTCATTTTTGATATGCAATTGAAGTTGAACAATTAAATCAAATTGATGTCTGGGGGATTGTGTTTTACTTTCAGCACAGAATTGCCACCAAATACGTGCAGAAAGAAGGGCATCATAATTAGATTTTTCAGGAATCATTTCTTTTTGAGGAATATAAGATAACTGAATATGCCCGACATCACGAAAAGATTCACAAATCCCAAGGGAAAGCATATGGATTTCACTTTTTGATGCTGAAAAAATTCCGGAATTAACATTTGATGGGACTGTATTGCAGTCCAAGAGTAATATACGATGAATGCCTGAAAAAGGAAAATAACCCTTCTCCATTTTGGGCAATGATGGGGCTGTCTTGCAAGCATTTAAAAGCAATACGCTTAAAACCAAACCAGTGAAAATAAATTTATATCCTTTGATTATATTATAATTCATCATAACTCCCTGATGACTGTTCAGTTATCTCCCGACTAAGCTCCAGTTCTTTATTACTGGTTTTTCGAAAAGATACCAGGCGATGAAATGCCAGCCTGGCCATATAATTCATTGGGTCGGCATTCATTGCTTTTTCATAATATTTGACGGCCTGATCAATAAAACCAAGAGCTTCAAGCGCTGTTCCATAGTTTTTATAATCGCCGGATAAACTTTTTCGGGCAATATCGATTTCAGCTTCTTTTTTTTTGGCCAAGTTGATGCGTTTTTCTCGAAAATCATCATCTGCTAAACGTTGCTGTAAAGCCATTTTTTCCATTTTTTGATATTTTTGTTGAATACTGTTTTTTTGTTTAATATATGCACGTTCTTTTTTCTTCATAGAATCTTCAATATGCGCAAGGGCTTCAGGAAACGCATTTGCTTCAATCAGATAACGTCCGCGAATATCTGCATCATGATGAATGCTGATAAATCGTTTTATTTTTTTAGGATATATATCATCATGTAACTGAGTGATCGCACGTTGAAACAATGTTTTTGCCAATCTCCGGTGCATACATATTTTGTCCCAATGAGATTGATTGGGCTTGAAATGATCTTCTGCAGTCAATTGATCCAAAAGACGAACATAGATTTCATTCCCCTCATGATCCAGCAAAACAATGCTCAAAGTTGCAGATAATTGAATTTCTGATTTTTTTTTGATTGATTGCGTCACATTGCCATTGATAAATAATTTATGCTGTTTTTGGTATTCTTTTTCGCTGCGCACTGGATTATCCCACACATAGCCATGTTGTTCTATTTGATTTGTAATTGATTCACATTGTGCATTTGGACAGATCAGTTGTATTTGATACCAGGGCATATGACTGAAAGTTTTGGCAATATTTTCTTGAATGAGATGCTGATACAATTGTTTCAAATCTGTAGAAAGCCTGCCAGAAAACTGAATATCCGGTTCTTGCACCATAATTGTTTGAATATCTCGAAATTGAATCACTTTTGATGGCGGTCGTATAAAATTTGCAATGCGCAATTGACTTTTTGCGCATCCACACATAAATACAATAAGTATAAATGATATTAACAGGTATTGAAATCGTCTGCTGTGCATTAATTCTTCTCCTTTAAATTCTCTTTTTATATACGACTGCGTCCCAAGGCATGCCCACAGGCTTTCATTAATTGGCTGGATTCTGTCAAAGTAATTATTGTTTCATAGCCTTTATAAATGCGTTTTAACCCAATTGGATCTGCTTCGCTGACTTCACATGCCAATAAAAATCCATAATAATTGATTAAATCTGTTTCCAAATTTCGTAAGCGATTTCGATGCCATTGTTTATAATGTTTCTGAATACTATTTATAGAATTAGTTGAATAAAGCAGTGATGGTAAAATTGATTTGAAACGTTTTTTTGCTTTAATATAATCATATTGAATCAAAAAATGTTTTGCACGTGAATCCATAGATGAAAGGAGATAGGCATCAATCGATTTATGAGGAACAGAAATGGATTTATCCAATTGAGAAACGATTTGTTTGCTTAGCAGGAATTCAAATGACTTTGAGCCTTTGGATTCAAAACTTTGTTTGGCAAGTGATTTGATGATAAATGCATGTTTTATTTCAAAAGATTGGGGATCATACAGGCTGACAAATGTCATCAGAGCGTCAGATTGCTTACAAATATTATCTATTTCATGCATATCACGAATACCTGCATTCCTTGCTTGTTGAATGGGTGAATTCACATAATGATTGATATGTAAAAGATATGTTGGACTTTTTCTTGAATCGTCCATGTGATCTGTTAATTGAAATAAGCCTGCTTGTTTCAGGCGTTGTTTCACCCCTTGAAGTAGTTCCTGATTTTTTTTAAATGCTTCACTTTCATCACTAACAACAATTAAAAAAGTGTCTGGATTGATTGATTTTAAAGGATGAGAGCTGTCATACTTTAATGTTACATATGAATTGACGAGTGGGATGGACGTTTTTACGCCCATGGTGCATCCTGAAAAAATTATTAACAAAATCAAAATAATATACCGGTTCATTCAAATTTTCCTTTTTTCTTAAACGGTTGAATATGGTTTTATTTGTGTTTTATAGCAAGGAATATGCCATTGAAATCTGATGGTCACATCGTGTCTTAACAAGCGCATTCGATCATTCTTTTGGAAAGTCAGTTTTAATTTAGGAATGCTCGAAAAATAACTTCCCCATTTTCAAAAATTGTCTGACTTTACCGAATGGGGAAATTATTTTCAGAGCATTCCTTAATCATAAATATTTAAATATTAATGATAAATATTGATCAATAATCAATGATATTGTATATTAAATATGTTTTGAGGCGAGAATCACTTTATAATCTGCAGATTTTCCCCCTGATCAGGAATGTTCCAAAAAACTGTTTGCCTCTTATTTGGAATGTGCGTTATAATAACGCCCAAAAAGGAGATAATTATGAGCCAATCTTTATTTATAAAATATTTATTTCTTAGTCTTACAATAATCCTGTTCATGATTGGTATTTTATATGCTTCAGATGAATCCATTTTTCATATTTCAGCACCAGAGTTAAAATATATGATGAGTCAAAAAAAAGTTGTTGTTATCAATTCAATGAGTGAAATAGAGTTTGATCGGCAGCATATACCAAATTCAATTAATATTCCTTTGATTAATATGTCATCATCCAAAAAATTACCTCAGGATATAAATATACCCCTTGCCTTTTATTGCATGGGCAAACGATGACCTTATAGCTTAAGAGCTGCAAGGATTGCAGTTGAGAAAGGTTTTAAAAAAGTTTATCATTTTGCAGGCGGAATTCAAGAATGGAGAAGTTTTAATTACCCAATGAATATGAACAATTCATATGCAAAGGTAAAAATCAAAAAAATATCCCCATCAAAGGCATATGTGCTGATCAAAAAACAAAACCCATTGATTGTTGATGTTAGACCTGAAGATTTCATTAAAGATTCTTATATTATCGGCTCTATTCATTGCCAGACCTTGGAAATTGATGAGATAGCAAAGAAATTACCCAAAGATAAAAAAATATTGGTTGTCGACTGGGCAATGAAGCAGGCGCCTATCGTGGCTCAATATTTGAAACTGAATGGCTTTAACATATTAGGTGTTTTAAAAGGTGGGGTAGAAAGATGGGTTTCTGAAGGACTACCTGTTGATAATCAATCGCAAGATTTACAATCGTTGAAATAAAAAAAAGAATGTTCGAAAAATATGCTACTTGTTCATATTAATTTTGTTTCAAAAAAATTCATTTGTGATTCATGGAAACAATTTCTATGAGTCCCCATGCCCCAATGGTATCTCCCATCAATACAAGAATACCATCCACGCCATCAATACTTTTTGCAAAGTCAATCGCATCTGAAATGTCATCTTTTGATTTAACACGATTGGCTGTAGCTGTCGCAACAGCATCAGCAAGTGCCGCAGAACAAGAACGAATTGAGACAGCTTCTGCCTGACCAAAACTTAGAGAATGGCCTATTACACCCGATGAGGTACAAATTGACAGCGATTTTCCGACACTATCCACGTGAATTCCAATACGATTGCTGAATGGTGAATTTCCAGCAAAAATCCCCACATTAACTGCTTGTTTTTTATGGATAAATAAATCCCCACCATTTTCAACAATAACTTCATTGCTGTATTGAAGTAAATCTGTCCCAACCATTTCTGCAATAATTCCAGCAACAGAAGCCATTGGACCAACACCTGCACATTGGCTTGCATGAATCATGCGGCGAACTATTTCAGGAGCAGGATGAATGTCTGTCCAGGGTGATAATGTTGTGGCAAAAACAGGGAATTGACGAATAAAAGATTCCAGATGTTCACGATAAGTGATCACGCTTTCGTAGGCTTCTTTTTTTAAATCATGATCTGCATATATCCATAAATCAGTTTCAGCCACCTGCACTTGAAAGTTTTTAAGTGATGTTTCACTGATTTGATTGCGATAAAAACGATTGGATTCTAAGTAATTCATGCTTTTTTCATTGTACAAATAAATAATGTATCCAAGTATTCTTTGTATCGCCCCAGATAAAACGATAATGCCCTGGCAAATTTTTCACCAATAAAGCCATTCACCAGGAGCAAACTGATTTCTTTTTCTTGACTTAAAATCTGCTGCGTTCGAAAAAATATGGTACGTTCTTCTTCAGACAAGGATCGTACAATTTGATAAACTGCACTTCTCGCACGGGGTTGAAACATCCAGAAATAAAGCATATCCAGGGCGATGATAACAATTATTTTTCCCAAATCAAGCGCCTCAGCATTACGCGATTGTCGAATATCTTCTGGCGCATTTAACAATTCAAGGGGTTTTTTGTCGGGAAACATCATTTCAAGGCGTGAATAAATATCAAATAATTGCCCCAAACGATCCTGGTAATCATTGAGCCGCATTTTGATGTTATGGTAACGATCTGCAGTCCCTTCAATTAAACCAGCAACTGTATCAGAGGCCGCTTTTGATATAATGGCAGCAGATTTTTGCAGGATTTCTCCCACATTGTTCAGTCCAATCAAGCCAAAACTGGCCTCAGCAATCATACTATAAACAATGGCTAATGGTATGGACAAAATACTTCGAAAAAAATTTCCAAGGATAGCCCCTTTGGGTAAACCACGAAATGCATTATGACTGGATAAATATATTCCATTCGCCAAAGCCATGATTGAATACAATGCATATGGATGGTTGGCTGTAGTTATATTCAAGACATTTTGCAACAGCATTGTTTTTACAAAAAAATCCAGCAAAGGCACAGAGAACCCCGTATATAATAGTGAATCCGTCAAACGTTCCCAACTGACATAATCATTCCAACGAAGCAATGGCGATCGCTTGAACCCACCGCCTCCCAGGACGGATTGAATAATATTTCTGATTCCTGTTATACCAAACCAGATAAATGCACCCAGATAAGCAAGCACCCACCAATCATTGGTCAGGGCAAAAGTCAGAAATGCAGGAATAAAACCAACCAGAACTTTGATTGTATTTTTCAAATTGGTATTCAAATAACGCCATGAATGTTTGGGTGTGAGTCTGTCTTCAAGTGATACGCCTTTATCGCTTCCCACTGCGCCTGGCGCTTGCATGCCACCCAATGTAACAATATTTCCATTGCTTGAAAGACGAGGTATTTCTTTTACAACCCAGTCAGTTACTTTTTTCTTTTTATGGACAGCTGTGAATAAACGATTCAAAAAAGGGCTTTGACTACTATATGGAAAAAACGTCGTACGTTTATAAGCTGACATTTGAACAGGGATAATTGTTCGTTGCACATTTTTTTTCTTACGAATTTCTCGTTGCGTTCTTTTGGGAAGTGTTTTCATAATGGCAAAACCCATCCCTTTGATTTGTCTGGATCGGCCAATAGAATCACTGCCAATACGTGCTTTCAAGGGGGTGTATTGATACATATTTTTAACATAGCCGATATCGTGTAGAATGGCGTATAGCTTTTTTATTCTCTCTTCATTCCTTTGTCCATCAATCATTTCTCGTATCATTCGCTTCAAGGCAATCACATTGCCATCATTTAAGGCCGTTTGCAGGTTGACTATTTCATGAATATGTTTGTTTTCAATATCAAAATTATTGTAATTAAAAATTTCAAGCCGGGTAATCGTGCCTTCGCAATCGTACAATATCTCCAGAACATCCTCAGGTGTCAAACCCTTTAAGTTCAAGGTAATCCGATATGCAGAATTGAGTTGAATCAATTCTGCGATTATTTCTTCAGGTGTTGCTATCAATAGCTCAGGGCAATTTTCATGCAAGTGCGTACACTCTGGATGAGTAATATCTGGATTTTTTTCAGAAGACAGATATTTTTTTAAAAGATTTTCTGCACTTAATTGTTCCAATGGTTCATTGGGAGCTGTATCTTGATTGAATGAATTCTTTTGAAATAGTTCATATATTTTTTTTTCTATCAGAATGGCCAGATGAAATCGGGATGCCTGTCCTATACCAACAAATTCCATAAATTCAGATTGCGAAATGGGCTCCAGTTGAATGCCATAAGTTTGATTTATTTCTTTTCGATGATTTTCGTTAAAGGCATGCATCAATTCCAGAATACATGTTTTTTGAAACTCTGAAATTTGTTTTCCTTTTTTCATCATTGTTGCCGTTCTGGGATCAGCCAGAAAGCATAAAAAGGCCTGAGCATCAATAAAGCCACGAGGGACCCATATGAATTGTGCATATTTATTTCGAAACAATCCGTAAAACTCAATGCCAATACGAACAGTTATGCCCATAATTCTGGCGGCTTCAACCAGTTCAGTGACAAAGCGGGCTTCAACATAATTGTTATAAATAACACGAAGTTTTAAAATTCCTTTTACCCATGCATCCATGATTAAATGAGATGATGTTTTTCGGCCTTTGGTATTTGCATCATGAACATGATCATCAAAGGAAACCTGGTTCCAAGTTTCTGGCATTTCCAAAAGGTGACACTGTCGTAATAGTTTTCGAATAACTCTGGGTTTTCCAGATGTAGCCATCCGAAAACTATGGGCAAGTTCAAATTGACGCACATAATTGCCTTTGGCACGCACCAGTTCTTTCATTATCTGAATAAGAACCCTTGCAGTGTTAAGTTGTAATGAACTTTCCGATGCATTCAAAACAGAATCCCGAAGTAAACGGAGTGCATTCAATCGTTCATTCATGGCGCCAACTTCAAGTGAATTGATGAGATAAACAACAGAATAGGCAATACGTATACCTCGTGATTCGGCCATTTCTTGAATACCGCGAGGGTGGAAATAGGGATAAAAATGTCGTTTGAAATAATCGTTTGTTTTATCATTGCTTTTTATATTGTTGACAATTTTTAATAATTCATGATCTCTTTGATCAAACAAAAAATTTCTGGAAATATATTTCATGGATTAATTTTCCTGAGGAAAGGCAGCCATTATGATTCGATTATGGCTGCCAGTTAGGTGTTATCCAAGAATTTTGTCTATAACAGCATTCATGGCGCGGGTATAGTCATTATCGAGAGATTGGTTCATTATGGGTTTGCCATCATCACAGGCATGTACGACTTGAGGATCAAAAGGAACAGTACCAAGAAATGGAATTTGTGCTTTCTCAGCAGTTTCCTGTCCCCCGCCTTTTTTAAACAGTGCAATTTCTTTTCCGCAATGTGGACATTGAAATGGCCCCATATTTTCAACAACACCGACAATATCCATATTCAATTTTTTACAAAAATTGATAGATTTTCTTACATCAGCAAGTGCAACACCCTGCGGAGTTGTTACAACAACAGCGCGTGCATCTGGAATGGTTTGCGCTACGCTCAAAGGTTCATCACCCGTTCCTGGCGGGGAATCAATAACGAGATAGTCCAATTCTCCCCATTGCATATCAGCAATAAATTGACGAATAACGCCATTCTTTAGAGGGCCCCGCCAAATTACCGCTTGATCTGCCTCTTGCATGAGAGATTGCATGGATACGACTTTCAAATTATCATTGAATGCTTTTGGAATAACCAGTTTTTCATTGGTAATTTCAAGTAAACCATCAATTCCCATAATACCATGAATGCTGGGTCCATGTAGATCAACATCCATCAGTCCAACCTTCATATTACGTTTGGACAGTCCCACAGCAATATTCGCAGCCATGCTGCTCTTACCAACACCACCCTTGCCACTCATTACAAGCAGTTTATTCTTTATCTTATTGAGTGTGCTCTCTATGGTCTGGTCTTGTATTTTCTGCGCCATGTTTTGAGTGCCTGCACTACATGCGCTGGCTTCGGCCTGTTGTTTTTCAGACATGAGTATTCTCCTTGTTAATATTTTTTTTTCAAAACTAGCCGGTCAATTATTTTAATGCTCATTTTATCGTTTTGCGATAAATACAATGCATCGCTTCTTTTCATGAAAGTTTTCCAGCTATTTTGTATACAGCTAAAGAAGGATAGACCCATCCAGTCGGATACGCCATCCTCTGACAGGGAAAAATATATATAAGTTTTAACGAAAAATAAACAATTTAATATTTTTTTTCAATAACAATAGCAAAATTGTCAAGCACTTCATCGTTGAAAAAATATGCTAAAAAATGGAGAATGACTCATGCCGGACATATATGTTATTTTTAGGCAATTTTTAAACCCCGTGGAACTTGCTGCAAACCCAATGAGCTTTGTTTAAATTAAAAGTGAAAGATATTTACTATTTATTTGTATTAGAAATTAATAGATAAACTGCATTTTAAACCTCAAAAAAATGGATTTTTCAATGATAAAAAAGGATTATCAAGTCATTATTTGTCTGGCCATTATAATCATGACCATTCAATTTTTACATGCATCAACCCGATCCTCACAAACCAGAATTCCAACAAACCAATGGGCTGTTAAACTATTGCCAGGAAAAAATCCAGATCTTATTGCTAAATCAATTGGTGCTGTTAACAAAGGTGCTGTTGCCCATTTACAAGATACCTATGTTTTTGTAATCCCATCATCTTCAACGCTAACGCAGACAACAAAAAATCGCGTTAAAACAAATACGAATGTTATATGGATGCAACAACAGGTGAAAAGATGGCGATTTCCCCGCAGCACACCATATTTCAGTGATCCAATATTTCCAAACCAATGGCATTTATTAAATAAAGGACAAACTGGGGGCACTCCAGATGAGGATGTCCATATTTTACCAGCTTGGAATGATGGTTTAAGTGGAAAAAATGTTGTCATTGGTATTGTGGATGATGGCCTTCAATATGACCATCCAGATCTTGCAGACAATTATTTATCCGCCCTGAGTTATGATTTTAATAATAATGATACAAATCCCTACCCTTTTTTAGGCGACTGGTTTGGAGATGGACACGGCACATCTGTTGCTGGTGTTGCTGCTGCACGAGAGAATAATGATACATGCGGCGTAGGCGCCGCCTATAGGGCATCTTTGGCTGGCATTCGATTACTGGCTTCTGAAGTTAGTGATGCTGACGAAGCCAATGCCTTGTCGTACAAAAGAGATCAAATCCATATCTATAACAATAGCTGGGGGCCTTCAGATGGAAGTGGACCTGAAGGTCCTGGACCATTAACACTTGCAGCAATTGAAGATAATATTCTTCATGGACGAAATGGCTTGGGGAATATCTATGTATTTGCCTCTGGAAATGGTTTGCAATATGCTGATAATGTCAATTTGGATGGTTATGCCAATCTCAGATATGTCATTGCTGTAAGTGCTGTTAATCAATATGGTACGCAAAGTTATTACAGTGAACCAGGTGCCTGCATTCTTGTTTGTGCTTCCAGTGATGGTCGAGATGCGGGTATATATACGACAGATTTGATGGGACAATTTGGTGATGCTTCAGGAGATTGTACGGGGCTATTTGGTGGAACATCCTCAGCCGCACCATTGGTTTCTGGTATAATCGCCTTGATTTTAGAGGAAAATCCTTCATTGACATGGCGCGATATTCAACATATCCTGGTAAAAAGTGCTCAACAAAACGATCCTGATGATTCAGACTGGCAAGTTAATGGTGCAGGACATCATATTAATCATAAGTATGGATTTGGTAGAATTCATGCCGCAAATGCGGTCAATCTTGCAAAAAAATGGCAAGCTGTTTCGCAGGAAAAAACAATTGCATCTCAAAATATGGTCCTTAATTTGTCTATTCCAGATAAAAGCAACGAGTCTCTTCAATCAAACATCTCCATTCAGGGGAATCTAAGTGTTGAACATGTTGCTGTGATCCTGACAACCAATCATAGCTGCGCCGAACAACTGGATATCAAACTGATATCTCCATCAGGCACATCAAGCATGTTGATGCAAAGCCATTCTTCAATGTCAAGCTACGATGAATGGTTATTTACATCAATAAGGCACTGGGGAGAAAATTCTGATGGAAAATGGACCCTTGAATTAAAAGACACATCATCAGGTTGTAGTGGAAGCCTCAAACAATGGCAGCTTTTTGTTTATGGAGAAGATCAAGATAACAAAGTGAACCAGTTGCCAATTGCTGAAACGGATTTTATTCAATCAATAAAAAATGAATCGATTCTAATTGAGCCCCTTTTAAATGATTTTGATGCTGACAAAGATCCCTTAAAGATAATAAACATTTCTCAACCTGTTCATGGAAATATTGTTACATATGATGATTCACATTTAACCTATGTTCCCAATAATAATTTTATTGGACGTGAAGAATTGACATACACTATTAGTGATCAGAAATCGAACAATACTGGCATTATTATTATTGATATACTTGATTATCAATCATTGACAAACAATCAGCCCCTTTCCATTACAGATAATGATCCACGCGGTGTGTTATCAGATATTCCTATCATTTCTGCAGGTCAAATTGCGGGGATTAATATTCAATTACAAATTACTCATGAAAATATATCAGAGCTTTCAGCATATCTGATATCTCCTGATAACGACCATTTATTACTGTTTTCCAACCTGGATACGTCACAAACAAATTTGGTTTTGTATTTGAGCAGTATTTCAGGCACACCTATTGATGATGCTTCTCCCCCATACGAAGCGACATATTTGATATCTGAAACACTCGAAAAAATTGCGAATAATTATGCAGCAGGATTATGGCAATTGTTAATTATTGATAATCAATCTGGTCATACCGGGACATTGGAAAACTGGCAGCTTCAAGTGCTTTATGACGCAATAGATAGTAATGCCGGACCGGAAATTAGACCCGATCAATTTCATACCTATCCTAACACGAAGATTTGTATGAATGTGCTAGCGAACGATTCTGATCCAAATGGGCAGCAGTTGAGCATTCAATCCATAGAACAGCCTGGTCATGGGAGTGCATTTATTGATGATTGCGGCATTATCTATCAACCGGAACAAAACTATTCTGGCAATGACACTTTAAATTATTATGCAGTAAATAAGAGCGGTATGAAATCAATGGCTGAAGCTGAAATTATTGTGGCGAGTGATCTGGCGCTATCCTTTGATGGCATAAATGATTGCGTTTCTTGTGGAAAACCGGATTTACTCAATATCCAAAATGAAATAACCATTGAATTATGGATTTATCCCAAAAGTTATGGAGAATTGGATATCCAAGGATTTGGACGCCTTGTTGATAGAGAAAAATACCTTTTATTTCTGAATGAAAGCGGGCGCGATGATTATGCAGATCATAGTCTGATGTTTGCTATTGAACATCCATCAGGTACACTGGTAATGGGTAACACGCAGTCAAATTCAATTATATTAAATGAATGGCAGCATATTTCAGCCAGCTATAACAGCCAGACAAATGCGATGAATATTTTTATTAATGGACATCAACAATCTTTATTTTATCCATTTCAACGTCCCAATGGCTCAATTGCCAGCACACAGTCCAGTACATTTTATATTGGTGAATCCAATAATAAAGACCGAGCTTTTCAGGGCATGATGGATGAAATTCGGATCTGGAATATTGTTAGATCTGAAAATGATATCCTGTCAAATATGAATCAATCTTTTTCTAACATACCTGATGGTCTGGTTGCATATTGGCCAATGCGTCCCATTCAATCGTATTTACAAGATATGACCGGCAATGAAATTCATTGCAGAATCCAATCTCCCCATTGGGTTCCCGGAATTACTGTGTGGAAAATACCAACCATCCGGCTGAGTAAGGATACAATATATACAAAAAGGGATACGCCTGTTACATTTAATCCACTGGAAAATGATGGTCTAACCGAATATCCTGAGTCTATTGTGGTCTCTTCCTCTCAAACGCACGCAATGGGACTTATCAAAGTTTTATCTGATTTTTCAGTATCATACATTCCTAATACAGCATTTATCGGTTCAGATTTGTATGAATATACAATTATTACGAATGATGGCATTGTTTCAAGCGCTTTCATTGAAATCAATGTGGTTTCTGATTTCTCATTATACTATCAAAACAAAAGTGATTACGTTTATGCAACAAATTCAAATAAATGGGTATTGGATGGTTCTTTAACGATAAGTGCCTGGTTACGACCTGATGATACATTTGTCCCCAATGGTATTCAAGAAGACTATATAATTGATAAAAACGTTTTATCAATATTCATTAATCATAAAAACAGTACCTATTACTTTGATGATTCTTTTGTGTATTGGCGTGAGCAGGCAAATGGTACCTGGTATGCTGCCAGTACGTCCGATTATTCTGTTGAGTGGCAAAAATGGCAGCATATCGCCATAGTTGATGACAATAATGGCCAGGTGAGCATTTACATTAATGGTGAACCTCAAAAGTTATTGGAAAATGGCAGCTATTTTAGTAAACGAGCATCACATGCGCTGTATGCCTTGATTTTAGGAAATTCTTCTGATTTACAGCATGCATTTCAGGGTAATATTGATGAAGTGTACGTATGGTCTGAAGCACGAACTCAGAAACAAATTCAGCAGTCTATGTATGCTTGTTTTCCCGGTCAATCAGAATCCTTGCTTGCATATTGGCCTATGACTGAAGCTGGGAATAAGATATTAGATCATTCGAAAAATGCACTACATGGAACAATTTATGATGCATTCTTTATGAAAGGTGTACTTCAACGATATCCTGTTTCAGTAAATACAATTATTTCTGGCCTGTCTCTACTAAATGGAATTTTTGATCATCCTGTTTGTATGGAAGATCATAATGACGATCTTGTTTTAGACATGGCGGAGATTTTATTAATGTTTGAATATCTGGGAGAGCATCCATAATTAATGAATGCAGAGACATTGGGACTCTTTGAAAAAACACAATTCTTTCAGTAAAGTCAGACAAGTCGGACCGGTCAGACCAGTCAGACTTGTCTGACCGGTCCGATTTTTGAAAATGGGGAAGTTATTTTTCGAGCATTCCTTACGATAATTTGTACTCAAAAAAGTGTTAACTGGAATATGAAGGATGCCCATCAATGTAGATCCATTAAAAACAGATTCAAAATTTGTTTTGATTTGCTGAAGGGTTTGTCGGGTTTTACAAAGACGAATATGCGTGTTCACACGGGCAAGAACTTCTTTATTGTTAAATGGTTTGGAAATATAATCTACACCACCCACAGAAAAAGCCTCGACAATGTCATCAGTATCATGTAAG